>JAEIGA010020313.1_pt1 | contig 10128 bp, 4 predicted proteins | sample 9270691 | NCBI WGS metagenome assembly JAEIGA01 (sample SAMN17057246, study PRJNA624740) | gut metagenome | biome: biome; isolation source: fecal sample | host: Bos grunniens | place: China: Xizang | collected 2019
GATGTAGGTGACGAATGCCGCCGGCCCCACCGCGTCCTGGAAGGATACGCCGTGATAGCTGGGGTTGGCATCCGAGATCTGCGGATAGTTGCCGGTGGACTTCCAGTCGAAGTCGCCGGACTCCACGATGATGCCGCCCAGGGTGGTGCCGTGACCTCCCAGGAACTTGGTGGCGGAGTGCACCACGATATCCGCACCGTGCTCGATGGGCCGGATGAGATACGGGGTGCCGAAGGTGTTGTCCACCACCAGCGGAAGATTGTGCCGGTGGGCGATCTCCGCGACGGCGTCGATATCGGGAATGTCGCTGTTGGGGTTGCCAAGAGTCTCCAGATACACCGCCCGGGTGTTCTCCTGAATGGCGCCCTCCAGTTCCTCAAGATCGTGGGCATCCACGAAGGTGGTGGTGATGCCGTACTGAGGAAGGGTATGGGACAGCAGGTTGTAGCTGCCGCCGTAGATGGTCTTCTGTGCCACCACATGACCGCCGTTGGCCGCCAGAGCCTCGATGGTGTAGGTGATGGCCGCGGCGCCGGAGGCAAGAGCCAGTGCGGCACTGCCGCCCTCCAGGGCCGCCACTCTCTTCTCCAGAACGTCCTGAGTGGAGTTGGTCAGACGGCCGTAGATGTTGCCGGGATCCGCAAGACCGAAGCGGTCGGCGGCGTGCTGGCTGTTATGAAAAACATAGGATGTGGTCTGGTAAATGGGAACGGCTCTGGAATCGGTGGCGGGATCGGCCTGTTCCTGTCCTACGTGAAGCTGCAGGGTCTCAAAACGATAGTTCGACATGGTTGTAATCTCCTTTAATCTGAATCTTTATCTCTTCTCCGATGCCTGCCCGTGAAAAAATGCCCGGGGTGCGTGGTACTGTTCGCTCCCGGGCATCGGCATTCATCTTAAGCAGACCGGATCGGAAAAAGATCCGTTCTTATAGTTCGAGACGCAGACATCGGCATGACAACGTCCCGGCCGTTTGAGGTGCCCGGGAGTACAGCATTCGCCAACACATGCAGTCATTGTGCTTACCGAGTTTTTTCATGTTCCGCGTCTCCTTTCGCTTAGTTTTGTTGTGGCAATCATACTACCATTCACCTACTATGTCAATAGGTATTTAAAATTTCTTTTCACCGGGCCCTTCCGCGGACGTTCCGGAAAGGGTCCGGTGTACGTTCATTATATTACGGAAATACGGGGCGTGCGGTCTTCCAGCACGTCCAGAAGGATCCTCACGGTATCCAGAGAGGTGAACATGGTCACCCCGTTGGCGATGGCGCACTGGCGGATAGCCACGCCGTCATCGTAGTGGATCCCGGAGAGGATGGCACGGGTGTTGAGGATGTAGCTGACATATCCCGCCCGGATCACCTGCAGGATCTCATCGCTTCCTTCACTGATCTTTCCCCGGATACGGGTGCGCACGCCGTGCTCCTTCAGGAAGGTACCGGTGCCTACCGTGGCTTCGATGTTGAAGCCCAGTTCATAAAACCGACGCACCAGGGGCAGCGCCTCCTCCTTGTCCTCGTCCGCCAGAGTGACGATGACCGTTCCGTACTGTTTCATCTTGATGCCGGATGCCTGCAGTGCCTTGTACAGGGCCTGTTTCAGGCTCTTGTCATAGCCGATGGCCTCCCCGGTGGATTTCATCTCCGGGGACAGATAGGCATCCATGCCGTTGAGCTTCTCGAAGGAGAAGGCCGGTGCCTTCACATACCAGAAGTCCTTTTCCGGAAGCACTCCCGCTGCGATGCCCTGGGCGGTGAGAGAATGTCCCAGCATCACCTTTGTGGCGATATCCACCAGCGGCACGCCGGCAGATTTGGACAGGAAGGGCACGCTGCGGGAGGCCCGTGGATTGACTTCGATGATGGACACGTCGTCGTTTCGGTCCACGATGAACTGGATGTTGTACAGACCCCGGATCCCGATGCCCAGTCCCAGCTTCTTCGTATATTCCCAGATGGTCTCCTTCGCGTGCTGCGAGATGGAGAAGGGCGGGTACACGCTCATGCTGTCTCCGGAGTGGACGCCGGTGCGTTCCACCAGCTCCATGATCCCCGGCAGGAAGACATCGGTGCCGTCGCAGATGGCATCCACTTCCACTTCCCTGCCCACGATGTACTTGTCCACCAGTACCGGGCGGTCCGTATCCACTTCCACCGCATTCTTCAGATAGTGTTCCAGCATCCCCTCGTTGGCCACGATCTCCATGGCACGGCCTCCCAGCACGAAGCTGGGACGGACCAGAACGGGATAGCCGATCTCCCCCGCTGCCCGGATGCCGTCGGGGATGTTGGTCACCGCCACCCCTTTGGGGTGCGGGATGTCCAGTTCCTCCAGGACCTGCTCGAAGGCGTCCCGGTCCTCCGCCCGGAAAATGGCGGCGGGATCCGTTCCCAGGATCTTCACGCCCCGCCGTTCCAGAGGCTCCGCCAGGTTCACGGCGGTCTGTCCCCCCAGCGTGGCGATGACTCCCAGAGGCTGTTCCAGATCCACGATATTAAGGATGTCCTCCACCGTGAGAGGCTCAAAGTACAGTTTGTCCGCGGTGGTGTAGTCGGTGGACACCGTCTCCGGGTTGTTGTTGATGACGATGGCTTCGTAACCCATGTCCCTTATGGTCTTTACCGCGTGCACCGTGGAGTAGTCGAACTCCACCCCCTGTCCGATGCGGATGGGGCCGGAGCCCAGCACCAGGATCTTCTCCTTCGGGGAGACCACCGATTCGTTCTCCTCCTCGTAAGTGGAGTAGAAATAGGGCACATAGCTGTCAAACTCGCTGGCACAGGTGTCGATCATCTTGTACACCGGAGCCAGCCGATACTCCTTCCGCAGCCGGAAGATCTCCTCCTCCGGACAGCGGGCAAGTTCCGCGATGTAGGAATCGGAAAAGCCCATGCGTTTGGCCCGGAGCAACAGGTCTCTCGTAAGGGCACGGGACACGTCCCCGTTCTGTTCCTGCACCGCCGACTCCAGGGTCTTTTCAAACTCCACGATGTTCCGGATCTTGTCCAGGAAGAACAGGTCGATGCCGGTGCGGGAGCAGATCACCTGGGGATCGGCACCCAGCCACAGCAGTTCGGAGATGGCGTAGATGCGGTCGTCGGTGCCGTCTTCGATATAGGTAAGGAGCTTCTCCATGGCTTCCTTCCGGTTTTCCGGTTCCGGTCTGTCCGACAGGCTGGCCACGTCGAATTTGGATAGATGGATGTGGTTCTTGCCGTCCTCCAGGGAACGGATGGCCTTCAGAAGGCTCTCTTCCATGGTGCGGCCGATGCTCATGGTCTCCCCCGTGGCCTTCATCTGGGTCCCGAGGACATTGGAGGCCAGCGTGAATTTGTCAAAGGGAAAGCGCGGCATCTTCGTCACCACATAGTCCAGAGCCGGCTCAAAGCAGGCCGGGGTATTGGCCAGACGGATCTCGTCCAGATCCATGCCCACGGCGATCTTCGCGGAGACCCGGGCGATGGGATAGCCGCTGGCCTTGGATGCCAGCGCCGAAGACCGGGATACTCTCGGATTGACTTCGATGACGTAGTACCGGAAGGATTCCGGATCCAGGGCAAACTGCACATTGCATCCGCCCCGTACCTTCAGCGCCCGGATGATGCGCAGGGCGCTGTCCCGGAGCATGTGGTATTCCCGGTTGGTGAGTGTCTGGGAAGGCGCCACCACGATGGAGTCTCCCGTGTGGATCCCCACCGGGTCCATGTTTTCCATATTGCAGACGGTGATGGCGGTGTCGTTTCCGTCCCGCATCACTTCGTATTCGATCTCCTTGTAGCCCTTGATGCTCTTTTCCACCAGGACCTGATGAACGGGAGACTGACTGAGGGCATGTTTCATCCGCTCCTCCATCTCCTCATCGTTGTCGGCAAAACCGCCGCCGGTGCCTCCCAGGGTAAAGGCGGGACGCAGGATCACGGGATAACCGATCTCCTCTGCCGCCCGGAACCCCTCCTCCACGGAGGTGGTGATGCAGGAGGGCACCACCGGTTCTCCCAGTTCCTCACACAGTTCCTTGAACAGTTCCCGGTCCTCCGCCCGCCGGATGCTGGCGGCGTCGGTGCCCAGCATCTCGATCTCGCACTCCTTCAGCACGCCCTTCTCCTCCAGCTGCATGGCCAGGTTCAGTCCCGTCTGTCCTCCCAGCCCGGGGATGATGGCGTCCGGGCGTTCATAGCGGCAGATCCGTGCCAGATACTCCAGGGGCAGGGGCTCCATATACACTTTGTCCGCGATGGCGTGATCGGTCATGATGGTGGCGGGGTTGGAGTTTGCCAGGATCACTTCGTATCCTTCCTCCTTCAGCGCCAGGCACGCCTGGGTGCCGGCGTAGTCGAATTCCGCCGCCTGTCCGATGACGATGGGGCCGGAGCCGATGACCAGTACTTTATGGATGTCATTTCGTTTCGGCATGGCTCACTCCCCCTTTCCCAGATCCATGTTCTGCGTAAACCGCCGGAAGAGATAACGGCTGTCCTGCGGTCCGGGACAGCTCTCCGGGTGATACTGAACGGAGAAGACGAGATCGTCCCGCTGTTCCATCCCCTCCACGGTATCATCCAGCACGTTCACATGAGTCACGGCAAGACCGGTGCCCTCCAGGGACTCCTCTCTCACCGCATAGCTGTGGTTCTGGCTGGTGATCTCGATCTTTCCGGTGGTGAGATCCCGCACCGGATGATTGCCGCCCCGGTGTCCGAACTTCAGTTTGTAGGTCTGCCCGCCGTAGGACAGTGCCAGGAGCTGATGGCCCAGACAGATGCCGAACATGGGGACTTTCCCCCGCAGCACCTTCAGCGTTTCGATCACTTCCGGTACGTCCTCCGGGTCTCCGGGGCCGTTGGAGATGAACACGCCGTCGGGCTTCAGTGCCAGGATCTCCTCCGCCGACGTGTCAAAAGGCACGATGGTGACGTTGCATTTATGTTCGTTGAGCATCCGTACGATATTCCCCTTCATGCCGCAGTCGATGGCCGTCACGTTATAGCGTGGATTGGAGGTGCGGCTGTACCAGCGTTTCTTGCAGCTGCGGCGCCGGACGGAATCGCGGGGCACCGGTGTCCGCCGGATGATGTCCAGCCCCACGTCCAGAGCGGTGTCCGCTCCGGTAAGGAGGCAGCGGCGGGAACCCAGATCCCGGATGCTGCGTACCAGCTTTCTCGTATCCACTCCCGTGATCCCCGGCACTCCGGCATCCTCCAGCAGCTCCTCCAGGGTCTGAACGGACCGGAAGTTGGAGGGATCCCGGTTCAGATCCCGGACGACGAAGGCATCGGGAGCGATGATGCGGCTTTCAAAATCCTCCTCCGCGATGCCGTAGTTGCCCATGAGCGGATAGGACATGACGACGGCCTGGTCCGTGTAGGAGGGATCGGACAGGATCTCCTGGTATCCCGCCATGGAAGTATTGAACACGATCTCACTGACCACGTCTCTGTTTGCGCCGAACCCCTCGCCCAGGTATTCGCTGCCGTCTTCCAGAATGAGCTTTCGCAGCACAGCCCTTCACTCTCCTTTTTCTGTCGAAAACAACAAAAAAAGGCACTTCCGGCGTTGAGCCGGAAGCGCCATTGCTTCCTGTAATAACGGTTCGTCCTCGAACCTAGGATTATTGTAGTCCTGTTCCGCCGGAAAATCAAGAAAGAATAGAGCTGAGAAATGCACAAACAGCAGCAGGTCTCCCCACCGCGGTTTGTGCACTTATCAAAACGGTTTCCAAAAGCAAAAGGAGTACAAAAGTACAGAAATGAAATCCGTTTTTTATTCCACATCTTGTAGCGCCGCAAAGTCCTCCTCGCCGGTACGGATCTTCACCACTCTTGTCACGGGATAGACGAAGATCTTTCCGTCTCCGATGTGACCGGTGTAAAGGGCTTTCTTGGCAGAGCGGATGACATCGTCCACCGGGATGGCACTCACCACCACTTCCAGCTTGATTTTGGGCAGCAGGGTGGCATCGATCTCGACACCGCGGTAGCGCTCCCCGGCGCCCTTCTCGATCCCGCATCCCATGACCTGGGTCACCGTCATGCCAGTGATGCCCAGTTCGTTCAGTGTCTTTTTCAGCTTGTCGTAGCGGGACAGCTTACAGATGATCACCACTTTCCAGATTCCTGTGTTCAGTTCCGGGATCTGCGCCGGCACTTCCTGTTTCACAACCGGGACCGCGGCATTGTGCATGGTCTCGGAGGCCATGTCGAAACTGGAGATGCCCAGATTCGTGTTCTCGTTGATGTCCATGGTCATGGTGTTGGAGATATCCAGGATGGCAAAGCCTGCGTAGGCGGAAGGAAGTCCGTGTTCCGTAGCATCCAGGCCCTGGATCTCCTCCTCTTCCGTAACCCGGAGGCCCATCGTCTTTTCAATGAGGAAGAACACGATGCTGATGGTTACCACTGTCCACAATGCCGTTACGCCCAGGCCCTCCAACTGAAGAACCAGCTGACCGGTGCCGCCGCCGTAAAACAGGCCCTTTCCGATGTTCGCCGCGGCAAATCCCGGTGCAGTATCGGTGGCAAAAAGTCCTACTGCCAGTGTGCCCCAGATTCCGTTGACCATATGAACGGCCACGGCACCTACGGGATCATCCACATGAAGGACATGGTCGGTAAGAGCAATGCCGCCTACCACCAGAAGTCCCGCCACCGCACCGATGACCGCGGCACCGGTGCAGTCCGTGACATCGCAGGGTGCGGTGATAGCCACCAGCCCCGCCAGAGACGCGTTGAGGCACATGGAGACATCCGGTTTTCCGTAACAGAACCAGGTGAAGAGCATACACACCACTGTGGCTACTGCCGGTGAAACGGTAGTGGTGAGAAAGATGGAACCCAGGCTGGGAACATCCGTTGCAGCAGCCCCATTGAATCCATACCATCCCAGCCACAGGATAAACACGCCCAGTGCGGCGATAATCAGGTTATGGCCCGGAAATGCATTGACTTTCGTCACCTTCCCCTTTGTATTCCGGTCAAATTTACCGATGCGCGGCCCCAGCATCCATGCTCCGATGAGAGCACTGATCCCACCGACCATGTGGATGCAGTTGGAGCCTGCGAAATCGTGGAATCCCATCTGTGCCAGGAATCCCCCACCCCAGGTCCAGTGAGCCTCGATGGGATAGATCACCGCAGAGATCACCGCGGAATAGACGCAGTAGCTGATGAATTTCGTCCGTTCCGCCATGGCGCCGGAAACGATGGTGGCGGTAGTGGCACAGAACACCAAATTGAACACAAAGGCGGAATAATCAAAGCCGGAATATCCGGTAAACACGTCAAAAGACAGCGAGCCTGAGAATCCTCCCAGCACATTATCTCCCAGCATCAGGGATGCCCCCAGCAGGAACCACATCACCGTACCGATGCAGAAATCCATCAGGTTCTTCATGATGATGTTTCCCGCGTTCTTGGCCCTGGTGAATCCCGCTTCGCACATGGCGAATCCAGCCTGCATCCAGAAAACGAATGCCGCTCCGATCAGAAACCATACGGAGAACACCTCTCCGCTCACTGCCCGCAGTATTTCTTCCATAGTATCGTACTTCCTTCCTGTATCATCAACAAAAAAAGTCCATTCCTCCCGGTGTCGTATACCACACCGTTGTGGAATGAACTTTCTCTTTTTTTATTGGCTCAGTGGACGCTGAACAGCAGCTTGCCGTAGCTGGGGAACGGCCAGTAATTCTCCCCGGTACGCATTTCGGCTTCATCCACATAGATCCGCAGATGCTCCATCTTCGGAATCACTTCGTCCCGCACCAGGCAGGAACTCTCGGTGATATCGTCACACTGCTTGAGGGTCTGCAGCGCAGCTTCCAGATCCTCCACACGTTCCAGGATCTTGTCCGTCAGTTCGGAGAGACGTTCGATGGTGGAGATCTCAAATTGGCATTTGACGTTCTTGGAGACTTTCTGCATCATGGCGGTGGCCTGAGCGATGCTGAACAGATAGTCCTCGATGGCCGGCAGATAGTTCCTGCGCACCATATCCACCATGGTATGTCCTTCGATGTTGACGGTCTTCACATAGTTCTCCAGCATGATCTCGCAGCGGGATTCCAGTTCCGTCTTCGTAAACACCTTGTGCTCGATGAGCATCTTAGCGTTCTTCTCGTCCAGCAGATGGGGCATGGCATCCGCGGTGGTCTTCAGGTTGGACAGGCCGCGCACTTCCGTGGCTTCCTTCACCCATTCCTCCCCGTATCCGTTGCCGTCAAAGAGAATGCGTTCATGGGCAGCGATGACTTCCTTGATAAGATCATGCAGCTCTGCCTCGAAATCCTGTGCTGCTTCCAGCCGGTCGGCATACTGGCTCAGACTCTCCGCCACAGCGGCGTTGAGCATCATGTTGCAGCAGGCGATGCTGTTGGAAGATCCCAGAGACCGGAACTCGAATTTGTTTCCGGTAAATGCAAAAGGAGATGTTCGGTTCCGGTCCGTGGTATCTCTGGAGAAGCGGGGCAGTGCATGCACGCCCAGCTTCATCACCACTTTTTCCTTTCCCTCATAGGGAGTGTCCGTCTTGATGGCATTCAGAATGGCCGTCAGCTCATCTCCCAGAAAGACGGAGATGATGGCGGGAGGTGCTTCGTTCGCTCCCAGACGATGGTCGTTGCCGGCGGTGGCAACGGACAGACGCAAAAGATCCTGATAATCGTCCACTGCCTGCAGTATCGCGCAGAGGAACAGAAGGAACTGTGCGTTTTCATAGGGAGTCTCTCCCGGAGACAGCAGATTCACGCCCTTATCCGTGGCGATGGACCAGTTGTTGTGTTTGCCGGATCCGTTGACACCGGCAAAGGGCTTTTCATGCAGCAGACACACCAAGCCGTGGCGGCGGGCGACTTTCTGCATGATCTCCATGGTGAGCTGGTTGTTGTCCGTGGCAACGTTGGTGGTGGTGTAGATGGGAGCCAGCTCGTGCTGGGCCGGTGCCACCTCGTTGTGTTCCGTCTTGGCCAGGATCCCCAGCTTCCACAGTTCATCGTTCAGGTCTTCCATAAATTCCGTAACACGGGGCTTGATGACGCCGAAATAGTGGTCATCCAGTTCCTGTCCCTTGGGCGGCATGGCCCCGAAAAGGGTCCGTCCGGTATACACCAGGTCCGGTCGTTTTTCATACATCTCCTCATCGATGAGGAAATACTCCTGCTCCGGTCCCACGCTGGTACGGACGTATTCCGCATCGGTACCGAAGAGCTTCAGGATCCTCTTGGCCTGACGGTTCAGTGCCTGCATGGACCGCAGAAGCGGTGTTTTCTTATCCAGTGCCTCCCCGGAATAGGAACAGAATGCCGTGGGGATGCACAGGGTGTGATCTTTAATAAAGGCATAGGACGTCGGATCCCAGGCGGTATATCCACGGGCTTCGAACGTAGCCCGGATACCGCCGGACGGGAAAGAAGATGCATCCGGTTCACCTTTGATCAGTTCCTTGCCGGAAAACTCCATAATCACGCCTCCGTCCGGAGAGGGGCTGATGAAACTGTCATGTTTCTCCGCTGTAACGCCAGTTAGCGGCTGGAACCAATGTGTAAAATGAGTGGCGCCATGTTCAACAGCCCAATCCCGCATCTCTGCGGCTACGGCTTCGGCAACATCGTTATTCAGGCGTACGTTCTCATCGATGGTCTTACGAAGAGAGGCATACACCTCGGCAGACAGTCTCGCTCGCATCACACGGTCATCAAAGACCAGTGATCCGAATAGTTCCGGTACATTTTTCTTGTCCATAACAGTCTCCTTCCGATCCGATGCACCACTGCCCGCCGCAAAGTTTCTCTGCGGCACAGTGCCGAATCATTCCACATTCTTTCCGGCAAAACGAAAAAGGCGTCTCGGATTTCTCCAAGACGCCCTTGCCTTTACGTGTCATTTATACGCTCATTATTCTTTATTGTCAAGCAATTATGATCGATTCTTTTATTTTTGCATTTGATTTAATGCAATTATACAAGTTTTTCACTCTTTTTAATTTTATTGTTGGTTCTTCTTCACAGTGGGCGGCCGTTTCACCAGCAGCAGGTGTTCCGTGGCCATGTCGTAATAGAGCGTCACCCGCTTGTGACAGACATGGGACACGTGGATGATCTCCTGAAGATCCGGATCGTCAGGACAGTAGTCC
>JAEIGA010020314.1_pt1 | contig 10128 bp, 4 predicted proteins | sample 9270691 | NCBI WGS metagenome assembly JAEIGA01 (sample SAMN17057246, study PRJNA624740) | gut metagenome | biome: biome; isolation source: fecal sample | host: Bos grunniens | place: China: Xizang | collected 2019
CGTGGTGGTTGGGAACGCGTAGCAGGTTACTTCACAGTGCCAGAAGATGGTATCTATTATGTGGGTATTGGTGCTGAATATGGAGCTTCTTCTGTTGGTATTGATAGTTTGGTTATCCGTACAGAATCGGTTATTCCTCCAATGGTTAATATCACTGAACTTACTGATACTAAAGTAACATTCGATATTACTTCTAATGCTCCATATTGGGAAATGTATTGTGCGCCAGAAAGCTTTGATCCTGCAACAATTGAAGATGGTTTGATTACTGTTGAAGAAAATCCTTATACAATTGAAGGTCTTACAAGTAATACTACTTATTACTATGCATTCCGTTCTTATAGCGAAGAAGATGTACCAAGTTCTTGGACTGCTGTAGGTTCATTCCATACTGAGTGTGGAGCAACAGCTCTTCCTCTTTATCAAGGTTTTGAAACTGATTATCTTGAATGTTGGACATTAAGTGGTGAAGGTGAAATTGGACGTCGTGGTTATAATAAACAAGAAGGCTCTTACAGCTGGAACTTGAGTGATAACAAGAAATTTATCTCTCCACGTATAGATGGTGATCTTTCTAATGCTCAAGGTTCATTCTGGGCTGCTGCTGGATATGAAGGTGAACGTTATACTCCTGTATTTGCTATTGGTGTGATGACTAACCCTCAAGATCCTGCAACATATAAAGCTGTAGATACTATTACTGTTGATTATGTTATAGCTGATGGTCAACTTCGTGAATATACATTCTCTCTTGAATCATTGAAAGAAGATGAAGTATATAAAGATGCTAAATACTTTGTATTCGAACATGTTAAAGGTTCTACATACTTGGATGCATTGACAGTTGATTTGGCACCAACATGTCCAAAACCTACAGAATTTACAGTTACAGCAGTTACTGCTAACTCTATCACTTTGGATTGGATAGCAGGTGGAGCAGAAGCTTCTTGGTCAGTTCTTGTTAAACAAGGTGTTGATACTGTTCAAACTCTTGTAGCAAACGAACACCCATTCACAGTTGCTGGTCTTACTGGTAATACAACTTATAGCTTCGAACTTCGTGCTATTTGTGAAGCTGGTGTAGATTCAAGTAGAGTTGTAGAACTTAAAAATGTTACTACTGATTGTGATATTTATGCTCTTCCTTATTCTGACGACCTTAATGGTATTCCTGCTTGTTGGACTATCGAAGATAATGTTTCTGGTGACTATTGGACTTGGTCAAGCTATTCTGGTCTTACAACATTGAGTTCTTCAATGGCTGACTCATACGCTTGTGATACAGCTCGTTTGTTCACTCCAGAGTTCAATTTCGATAAAGCATACGCGATGAATATCGAAATGTACACTTATTACGAAGCTGGTACATTTAATGTATTGTTTGATAATGGTACAACTCGCGATACTATCGTTGCTGGTTATCAACATCACGATGAATGGGATTCTTGCACATACGATATGTCAGAATATGTAGGTCAAACAGGTCGCATCGTATTTGAAGGTTGGGGTCCTCAATTGACAAGTGGTTGGACAGCTTACTGGTACATCCGCAATATTTCTTTCGAAGAAGTTTATGTTGCTCCAGAAGCTCCTGCAGTTCCAACTATCCAATATGGAGGTGGTTACTTCACAGCAGATAATCTCCCTGTAGCTTTGACAACAACAGAAACTCGTCCTAACTACATTCTTGTAACTATCGATGGTTCAGAACCATCATTCGAAGGTGTTATGATGGGTACTACATTGCCGGTTCCTTCAGGTCAACAAATCCCAATGACTGCCGAGTCAACTACAATTAAAGCTCGTGGTTTCTTGTTGACAGAAGACGGTCAACCATATCAAACACCTGCAGGTGAATATATCTATAGTGAAGTTGTTGAAGCAACATTCACTAAAGTATCTGCTCCTGTTGCTCCTGAATTTACTCCTGCTGAAGGTGAATATACTGGTAAAGTAGAAGTATCTATTGCATCTGCAACAGAAAACGTAATGATTAAATACGAATTCGGTGGCACAGAACCAACAGGTCGTTCAGCAACTTATTCTGCTCCATTCGAACTTACTGAAACAACAGTTGTTTCTGCAATCGCATTCTTGACTGATGCTGAAGGTGCTCCAATTATGGACGTAGAAGGTATGCCAATTGCTAGTGCGGCTACATTTGCTGCTTATACAATTAAAGCAGAAGTATTAACAGTAGCAGCTCCAGTATTTACTCCAGCTCCTGGTGATTATCTCGATCAAGAATCAATGTCAGTAACATTGTATTGCTCAACTCCAGATGCTCTTATCTATTGGACATACGGCGAAGATGCTACTGTAAATCAATACAGCTTTGCTTATGAAAATGCAATTCCAGTAGATGCTGAAAATAATGTAATTTCTGCAGTTGCAATCTTAATGGATGACGATTTGAACGTAGTTGCTAAGAGTGAAGTGGTTTATGCTACTTATAACCTCAAAGAAGAAGTTGTTGAGCCAATTGAAATCCGCTTCAATCCTGCTCCTGGTGAATATGAAGGTGAAGTTACTGTTTCTATTGAATATATTAATGCAGAAGGTGCTATAATGAACGTTTACTCTATCGATGGTACAGATCCAATGCGTGAATATAAAGAACCAATTACATTGACAGAAACAGCAACAGTTAAAGCTCGCGTATTGTTGTCAATGAATCCATCATTCACATTCTCTGAAACAGTAGAAGCTACTTACACTATTAAACCAAAAGAAGAACCTATCGTAGTATCAGCTCCAGTATTTACTCCAGCTCCTGGTGATTATCTCGATCAAGAAACAATGAATGTAACATTGTATTGCTCAACTCCAGATGCTCTTATTTATTGGACATACGGCGAAGATGCAACTGTAAATCAATATAGCTTTGCTTATGAAAATGCAATTCCAGTAGATGCTGAAAATAACGTAATTTCTGCAGTTGCAATCTTAATGGATGACGATTTGAACGTAGTTGCTAAGAGTGAAGTGGTTTATGCTACTTACAACCTCAAAGAAGAAGTTGTTGAACCAGTTGAAATTCGTTTCTCTCCAGAACCAGGTGAATATACTGACGAAGTGACTGTTGTAATCGACTATATCAATGCTGAAAATGCAATGATGAAAGTTTACTCAATTGATGGTACAGATCCAATGCGTGAATATAAAGAACCAATTACATTGACAGAAACAGCAACAGTTAAAGCTCGCGTATTGTTGTCAATGAGTCCATTCACATTCTCTGAAACAGTAGAAGCAACTTATGTAATTGTTCCTGGAACAGGTGTAGGTATGGACGAAGCTCAACTTGCAGCAGTTGTTTATGCAAAAGACGGATTCGTTTATGTTGCTGCTCAACAAGGTGCAATGGTTGAAGTATTCACAGTTCAAGGTCAATGCATCTATTCAGCTGAAGCTGCTACTGACTTAATTTCAGTTGATGCTCTTAACGCTGACGTAGTTCTCGTTAAAGTAAATGGCGAAACTGTTAAGGTTTCAGTTAGATAATGAACAAGGAATAGGGAATAGGGAATAAGGAATTTCTTATTCCTATCCTTTCCTTAATAAATAAAAAAGCGCAAATCCAAATTTGGATTTGCGCTTTTTTATTTGAGACGCAATATATTGCGTCTCTACAATTCTCAACTTTTATAGTTGTCCTGATTCTACAAGGTTGATAATTCTTTCTATTGTGGCATCATCTTTATGTGAGCCAAATTCGGTTTTGAGGCTTGCGCCAAACATTTTGGCGAATATTTGATAGAATCCTGCGGTGAAAGAACCTCGGTAGGCTTTGATGAGTTCAAATGTAGTGGCTTCGCATTCGCGATCGACAAGTCGGATTAGTAACATACCTTGTCGAAGCGTTAGTTTGCTCATTCTGCCGTATTCTTGTTTATAGATGCGTTTTTCGAACCCTCGCATGTATTTATCGCGCTCTTGTTTAGTTGGTAGCATCATCAGAGTATCGTTGGTTGCAATGATTACCTCTTTGATGTATTTTGACAGTGGCAGAGTTTTCTTAACGTCGCGTACAGTGCGCCAATAATATTTTTCTTCTCGTTTGTTTTTGAATTTCATGGGTGGATATACCCACACGGTAGGCAATTCGTAGAGGGCAACAGTGTCGCCATTTTCTATAATAGCCTTCACTTGTTTTTTTAAGGCTTTTGGAGCGGGTATAAGTTCAGTTTGTTGCGCAGTCGAAGCCAATATACTCGCAGAGCATAAAGTAGCGCAAATCGTGTATATTAGTCGTTTTTTCATACCTTTTAGACTGATGGAAGTGTTGAATGTTTATTCGGTTGCAAAAAGAAACGTAAAAAGAGACGCAAAAAGAGACGTAAAAAGAGACGCAAAATATTGCGTCTCTACAACTTTTAACTCTTAATTCTCAACTTTATCAGGTATATTCCTACGAATAGGAGTAGTGGGAAGATTACGTCGCTAATAGGACCTTTATCTGGTGGTCCGAAAGCATATTGTTTAGGAGCTGTGTTTACAATAGCATCGCTATCATCAAAAGGTTTGTGTTCTGCCGCATTAAATGATGTCATTGTTATATGGTTGTTGTACGACACCATTTGATGGGGTGTAGTTGCGATTTTGTATTGTTTGTAATAACTTGTGTTGTTATTGGTGATTATTGGATGATGGGTTGTTTTGATGTTGTTTTCTATATAAAGATATGATATGTTTGCATTTTTTTGATATGAATTTTTTATAGGAGAGCGAAATTCTATTTTTGCAGATAGAACAAGAGGTGTTAATAAGAGAATAAATAGTGTTGTTATTTTTAATTTCTTCATAGTGTGATAAATTACTTTTTAATAATCAATTTCAATGTTTTGTCGCCACTTTTTATGATATAGATACCCTCTTGTGTTGGGAGTTGTTGTAGAGTGTTGTATATATCTATCAATTGTCCTGTTATTGTGTAAAGATAGATAGGTTTGTTTTCGGTGAAAATATCGTCTAAAGAGGTAAAATTTTCTACTTCAGTTGTAACATCACCACTTTGAGGAGCATCGTTGCGGGTAGAGGTGATGATAAATCTACTATTATTTGGCGTTTTAGAGCCGTAGAATTGATAACTTTCTTCGTTTAGTATATCAATGTAGATTTCAGTTTCGGTGTCGTAGAGATAGAGTTCCGAGTATGAAACGAGGTTTGTGATGTCGAAAGATATTGTATATATTTCGTTTTCGTCGTTGGCAATAAAACCAATAGCTTGACCATCGAATGAAGCATCAGTGTTGATAGAAGAGTATCCGAATGGTGTTGACGCATAGATTTGAGGACCATTTGGGTTGTCGAAAATTTTCACAGCATCGTATCCATTATCGAAGTTGGCAGTAGTGTTGTCATGTTCGAGGAGGTATAGGCGGTCGTTAGATGTAGATCCTGTGATTTGAATTTTCAATGTATTGAACTCTTTGTTGGTTTTTGGAGCGCGCATTTGGTTGTCTTTACGTGCAGAGCCATATACGTTACCTTCGTAATCGACAGCAAAACTTGCTTCCTTATTGGTTGTTTTCACGAAGAATGCTTGTCCTGAAGCTATAGTGCGAGGATATTCGTTGCCAAGTTCATTTATGGTGTTTACAGGAATTACAATTACTTGTCCTGGGTTGAACCCTTCGAGTTGAGAGTTGTTTTTCCATTCAAGATAAGAGCCTGTATTGTAGATATAGAGATTGGCTTCAGCATTTGTGAAGTTTGCATCGCTAAGTGTAGTGATGTCGATAGGAGCGTTATAGCTATTTGTTATGAGGTTATTGCCGAGGTCGTCGCTTGCGTTTTCAGGTGTGTATGTTAGAGAGTATGTGTGATTGTTGTTTAGGAGTGTACCTGAATAGTTGTATGTAATAGCAGACTCTTGGGCGAGGCAATAGCCAGTCCAAGCTGTGAGTGTAGAGCCATTAGAGAGTTCTTCTGCCCAACAAGAAGTAGCATTTTGGGTTTCGTCCCAACGGTAAATCCAGTTTGTTGTGCCGTCTTGGTTTAGTGTAGAAAAAGCAACTTCGTCAGCGGTAATTCCGAAATATTGCCATTTAGGGTCTTTGAAGTTGCCAGCTTGACCATTGCGAAGGCCATCAGATGAGGCGATAGTATAGAGTTGAACGGTTGCTTTAACCTTGTTGCTATCGTCGTTTTTGAATAATAAGATAGCCGAACCATTTTCATCTGCTTGTAGGGTGATATTTGAGCCATTTGAGCCGATGATATTGTTCACTTTTAGTGTGCCTTGTGGTTCTATAATGATAGAACCTCCATCGGCAATAGTGATATTATTAGCAACAGCAGTATAACCATTAGGGATAGTTACCGCAGCTGCGATAGTAGCATTTTTACCAATACCAGTAGGGATACCCGCACTCCAATTGGCATTGTCATTCCAATTACCATTGTTGTTGAAGGTTGTTTCGCGGTAGAGGGCTTTTGCAGTAAGAGGAATTCTGTGTTTTTCTACAGGGTTTTCGTATCCCATGTATATTACGAGGTCAGCAGAGTAATCACCTTCTATTTCAGAATAAAACTCCACTTCTACAGGGGTTTTGTCATAATCACCACATGAGCCACCAAAGTATTCATTTCTTGTTATTGAGAATACGTTATGGTTGTCGTTTTCTATCGTAGCCCAAAGTCCATCAGGTTGATTTGCCCAATCAATATTTACGGTTTCGGAAGTAGATATACCAATTTCGGTATCAGTGAAAGTGATAGATTCACGATCTTTTTCCACGTATATTGCTGGGGTTACATAGATGTTAGATATAGAACGGTCGAGGTTGCAGGTTAAAGAAAACGACAATTTTCTTACTGAGCGATCTAATTGTATTGTGTGAGTTTTTGATTGGTTGTTTCCTTGTTTAGGACCATACACATAATTTCCGTTTTGGTCTTTGATTTCTAATTCTGCACCGCTAGTATCGCCAAATTTTTTGGTTGCAGCAGAGCTACAACTGATTGTGAATGTGAGTTTATCTGGAACGGTAGTCCATTCGGCTGTTGTATGAGTAATAGCATCCCAGTTAAAAGCCCCATCTTTGCTTGCTGGAGTGCTTAGTTCTGTTAAGATTGGAGCATCGCAAGCATCTGATACTTCGCGAACCATAACAACTTTTGTCATATAAGCCTCAGCGTATGTTTCGTTGCCTTGTTGGTGTGCTGTGATTGTAGTTTGACCTTTGCCAACAATACGGAGTCTGCCATTGGTAATTGTTACCACATTCGAGTTTTCGACCGAATATTCTATTGTATTGCCATTAGCAACACCCGTTTTCTTGTCGATTGCGTATGCGTTGAGAGTAGTATCGGCATCACCAAGTTTGAGCAAGTAGAAATCTTGGTTCCAAACGATGGTTTGAATAGTTTTTTGTGTCGCTTCGAATTCGAGTGTTGATACGGCAGATGTATATTCGTTAGTTTCATCTGTTGTTGCTGTGATAGTAGCGTTACCTTCGGCAAGAGCAATGAGTTTGTTATTGTTTTCTACTGTTATTATTTCTGGTGCGTTTGAGGTGAAGGTTATATTTGCTTTTGATGTAGAAGTAACATTTCCGAGAGATATACTTTCACCTACGGGTATTTGTGTATTTATGCCATTCCAGTTGATGGTATTTGTTTTCTTGACGCAAGTACCAGTAATGGTGAAAGTTTGGCTATTTGTGCCATCGCTGATGGTTATTGTTGCTGAATGGTTGCCTGCCGATGTTGGTTGATAGGTTATAGTGAAGTCGAATTTTCTTTCATTTGTGCTACAAAAAGGGTCAGCTGTTGTTGTTATGGTGTGAGAGGTATTTCCGTTGATTGTAAAGAAAGAGTTGTTTGATTTAACAGTTAAGTTATTGTTAACCAAGAATGATTTGAATTTTACATCTAATGTTGCAGATTTACCAATTTCCACTTCGCCCAAATCGTTAGTACTACCATTTGCAGGAGTATTTAGTAGGATATGGTTCGCCATGTGGACTTTGATGTTGCGGATATATCGACTCAATGTACCCCCATTATTTTTGAATGCTATTTGTGTTGCAGAAGTCGAAATTTTATCTGTACTATAATCAGTCCATGCATTCCATACTTGTTGAAACCATTTAGATCCATTATTATTTAGTGTTGGTGTTGTATATCCAGTACTACTCCAATCAGAAATATATTGGTCTATAGAGAGCGTTCTAGTTCCAACACTTGCATTTTGAGCACAAGCTTGGAATGAAACATAATTACTTGGATATGGCAAATTTATATCAAGATTGTCTCCAAAAGTATAATATGATGAACCATCAGTATAAGCTGTCGTAGTATAATATGTCGTTCCTTCTTTCGAAACACCATCACCATCAATGGCAGCAACAACACTTTGTACAGAAATCAATGCAAAAAATAAAATAAAAATTGTAAGTGGATTTAGTTTTTTCATATTTTTAGTTTTTTGTCGGACGTGGTCAGACTTGTCGGACGATTCGGATTAGTCCGATAACTATTATTTATTTTTGTTTCGGTATTCGAGGCGGGCTTTGGTCATTTGTTCGCGGATACCGCCTTCGGTGATAAATTGTTCTTGTTGGCGAGCTATAAGTTTTTTGAGCATATAGGTTGCCTGATTTATCAGTGTTATGCAGAGGTTGGCTATCTCTTCTTCGTTCATTCGAGTGATTACTACTGCATATTCGTCATTGATTTTATCGCTACTTGCATATTGTCGCATTGCATTGTAGCGGTGATGCTGCAAGTCCCATTGTGGGAGATTATGCACTCGTAAATAATCTTGATAGTCAATCAACAATTCCTCGAGGCTTGCTTTTGCCACATTGGTGAGCTTAATCTCTGTCTCACGCGAAGTGGTTGAAGCCACACTGCCTTCAGCGATGTTTTGCTTGCCCGAACGAGCCGCTTGTACCATTTGGTCGATAGTTCGATCGCCACGAGTGAGGTAGTGGTTCGCGAAATAATATGTAATGTCGTAGATTATTTCGGTTACCTTATAAACTCGTAGTTTACGATATCCTCCTTGCTGAGGGAGGAATGGTGTAGGCATAGTTTTTGGGTTTTTTGTGTGGTTATTATTATTGTTTTTTTTGTCGGACCTGTCGGACCTGTCGGACGTGTCAGACCTGTCGGACGTGTCGGACGTGTCAGACTAGTCTGACAAGTCCGACAAAATTATTTTACAATCTTAAGAGTTTCGTTGTCGAGGCAAACAACATAGATGCCGCATTGTGTGAGAGGCAAGTAGTGTTGGTTTTCGCCTGTCACTTTAGCTGAATATATTTGACGGCCAGTCATATCATATACGCTAAGTGTGTTGTGTTTGCCATTGAAATAGATTGTGTTATCCACATAAATGAGGGTAGTTGTTGTGTTTTCTATATGTGTAGGGTTTAATGTAGAAGAGCTGATATACACTGTTTTTTCAACATATTTAGCAGCTTCGTACATTTCGTTACCTTCTTGATAAGCATAGATTGTGATGTAGCAATTGCCTTGGAAAGGATATAAATAGTTACCTTCAATCATTGCTTTTTCGCCTTCAGAATCATTATCTAATTCATAAATAATTTCGAGACCAGAAGTTGCGTATGCAGTTAATTCGTATGGGTAATCCTCTATATCAAGATCTTCGAATGTTTGTTCCCAAATGATTTCTTGTGTTTGTTTTGTAATCGTAATAGTTTTTTCTACTGATTCAGCTTCATTGTAAGTATTATCACCTTCTTGTGAGGCTGTGATTGTCGCAGAGCCGAGACCTACGATTGTGAGTATATTGCCATTGACTACGGCAACTGTTTCGTCGGAAGATGTGTAAGTGATAGATAATCCTGAAGTAGCAGTAGCAGTAAGTTCGATTGCTTCGTTTTCGATAGTCAAAGAATCCAACTCTTGATTCCATTCGATTGCTTGACCAAGTTTAGCAATATTAATAGTTTTTGAAACTGATGTGCTATTGTAAGTTTCGTTGCCCGCTTGCGATGCTGTGATGGTTGCTTCGCCTGCGCCGATGATGAATAGTGTATCGCCATTGATTGTAGCCACTGTATTGTTATCTACTGTGTAAACAATAGCAAGTTCAGCATCCGATGTAGCTGTTAATATCACTGTATCGTTGATAACAAGATTTGTGAGGTC
>JAEIGA010020315.1_pt1 | contig 10128 bp, 6 predicted proteins | sample 9270691 | NCBI WGS metagenome assembly JAEIGA01 (sample SAMN17057246, study PRJNA624740) | gut metagenome | biome: biome; isolation source: fecal sample | host: Bos grunniens | place: China: Xizang | collected 2019
AAATGTAAATACTGAATATAAAACGCGGCAGAAAGGAGCAGGAATGACCGAGGCGGATAAAATTTTTTCAAGATTTCCTGATTTTATCAAGGAATATATATACAGTCACGGCTGGTCAGAGCTTCGCGAGGTGCAGCTTGAAGCAGCGCGCGTTATATTCGAAACGGATAAGAATTTGCTTATTTCTTCTTCAACGGCATCTGGCAAAACCGAGGCGGCGTTCTTTCCGATAATATCCGACGTTTACGACGATCCCGAGTGCAAAAAGTCAGTGTCGGTTCTATATATTGCTCCTCTCAAATCGCTCATAAACGACCAGTTTTACCGTCTTGACGAGATACTTGATATGAGCGGTATACCCGTTACTCATTGGCACGGTGACGTCGGTGCAGGGCATAAATCCCGACTTTTAAAAAAGCCGGAGGGAGTTTTGCAGATAACACCGGAATCACTTGAGTCAATGCTTATCAACCGCTCGAACGATATACCTCGAATTTTTGGATCGCTTCGTTACGTAGTTATTGACGAGGTTCATTCGATGATTGGCGCTGACCGCGGAAATCAGGTTCTTTGTCAGCTCGCGCGTATCGCGAGACTCATAGGCCATCACCCACGACGTATCGGCCTCAGCGCAACGGTCGGTGATATAGACCTCACTGCGCGTTGGCTCGGTGCGGGAAGCGAGCGGGAAACCATAGCTCCCATTCCGACAAAAGCTCCGCTAAAATGGCGGCTTTGCCTTGAGCATTTCTATATTCAGAACGACAGCGAGCTTCAGACACCTGAGTCGAGGCTTTCTACAGCACCTGATGAGGATAGGGGCGGTAAGGCGGTACTTGATCCCGGTTACGAGTTCTTATATGACACGGTTTACGGTGGAAAATCTATAGTTTTCTCGAATTCGCGCGAGGAAACCGAATATGTAACCGCAACGCTGAGGCAGATTGCAAAATCCCGCTCAGACGATGATATTTTCCTCATACATCACGGTAATCTTTCCGCATCATTACGCGAGGGCGCAGAGGAAAAAATGAAGGACGATACGGTCCGCCGCGCCGTAACCTGCGCTACCGTTACACTCGAGCTTGGTATAGACATCGGTAAGCTCGACAGGGTATCACAGATAGGCTCTCCAACCACTGTTTCAGGATTCCTACAGCGCCTTGGACGTTCAGGCAGGCGCGGCACGCCTCCTGAGATGATTATGGTTTTCAGAGAGGATACGCCACTGCCTAATGCTCCGCTGCCTGAAATCATTCCGTGGGACCTTCTTCGCGGTATTGCGATTATAGATTTATATTCCGAGGAGCGCTTTATCGAGCCACCGCGTATTAAAAAAATGCCATTGTCACTTGCGTTTCACCAAACGCTCTCACTTCTAGCCTCGGGCGGAGAGCTTACGCCGAAGGCACTTGCCGCAAGGGTTCTTTCGCTTCCGCCGCTTTCCGCACTGTCAAAGGAAACCTACAGGTCGCTCCTTGTTTCTATGATTAACAACGAATACCTTGAGTTAACCGAAGAAAAGGGGCTTATAGTCGGTCTCAGAGGCGAAAGAATAATCAACTCTTATAAGTTCTATGCAGTCTTTAAGGACAGCGAGGATTATACAGTTCGCTGCGACAGCGAGGAAATAGGAACCATTACAACTCCGCCGCCTGTTGGTGACAGATTTGCCTTAGCCGGCAGAGTGTGGGAGGTGAAGGAGCTTGATATCGCGCGCAAGCTGATATTCGTCAAGAGCGTTGACGGCAAAATGGAGATTTCCTGGCCCGGCGACGGCGGGGAAGTACACACAAAGCTTCTTTTAGCAATGAAAAAGGTGCTTTTTGGCGGCAAGATTTATAAGTATCTCGGTGATAACGCGGCAGCAAGACTTGACAACGCTCGCAGAGTTGCGGCAAACGCGGGAATGGATAATAATATGGTTGCTTTCCTTGGAGGGCAGAGTTTCGTTCTCTTTCCCTGGCTTGGTACAAGATCATTCAGAACACTTCGCCGCCTTATGCAGAAATACTCATCAGAGCTTGGGATTTTCGACATACAGAGCGAGGGCTGCTATTATATTACTTTTAAGGCAAAGGACGGTGCCGTCGGCAAAGAGATAGTGGACGCTATTTCCAATATAATCCGTCGCGACGGTCTTGATACCCACGCGCTTATTTTTGACGGTGAGTGTCCGGTTTACGATAAATACGATGAGTTTATTCCACCCGAGCTGCTTCGCGATGCATATGCAGAGGACAGACTTTTTAGAGATGAAGTAATCGAGCGATTCTGCGGGGACTGATATACTCAAAACGACTAGAAATTTTCAGAAAGATGCATCACAGGATGCTGTGGCATATATGATTTACGACATTTTAGCCCCATTCTATAACGAGATAAACGGTGATATAGATTATAAAGAATGGGCTGATTTCATAGAGGAAATTATAAAAAGAGAATACTTCGGCTCACCTGAGCTTGTGCTTGATTTAGGCTGCGGAACGGGGAAGATGACATTGGAGCTTGCAAGGCGAGGCTACGATATGACAGGCGTCGATTATTCTCCCGAAATGCTGGGAGTTGCGCGGACAGATGCAGAGAGACAGGGGCTTGACGTTCTATGGCTTTGTCAGAATATGTGCGAGCTTGACCTGTACGGCACAGTAGATATTGCCGTAAGCTGTCTTGACTGTATAAATCATCTGACAAGAAAGCGAGATTTGGATAAATGCTTCGCTTTGGTTCATAATTTCCTCTCGCCTGACGGACTTTTTATTTTTGATATTAACGGCAAGGGAAAGTTTGAAACCGTGTACGCGGACAAAACCTACGTTATGGAAGAGCAGGGTGTATGTTGCGTATGGCAGAATTTTTACGATAAAAAGAGCAAGCTTTGCGACTTTTACATCACTCTCTTTTCGGAATGCGATGACGGGCGCTATGAGCGCTTTGACGAGGAGCAGAGTGAGCGTATGTATACCGTAAAGGAAATTTCTTCAGCGCTTGCAAAGGCGGGGTTTGAGCTTGTCGGCGCTTATTCAGACTTTGATTTTAAAGACGGTCTCGACCGCTCTGAACGCATATACTTTGTAGCACGCTGTAAAAAATCAGGCACCCCATAAAACAGGAGAAAAAATATGAGTGACAATAAAAAAATAACCCCCTCGACAATTTTGAGAGGTATGACAAGAGACGGTTCTGCCCGCGTTTTAGTTATAAATTCCAGAAAAATGGTGGGCGATATGATAAAATATCACCGCACTACACCCACCGCATCGGCAGCACTCGGAAGAACGCTTACAGCTGCATCTATGATAGGCACAATGCTTCCCGAAAACGGTGATACGGTTACCGTCAGTATATCGGGTGACGGACCCTGCGGCAAGCTTATCGCCGTCGGTGATTATTTTGGTAACGTTAAGGGATATATCCAGAATCCTATGGCAAATCCCCCAAAGAAGCCAAACGGAAAGCTTGATGTCGGAGCGGCTGTAGGTCAGGGTACTATATCCTTTATCAAATCGGTAGGAAACGTTGAGCCGCAGATAGGCACAATCGAGCTTGTGAGCGGTGAGATAGCCGAGGATATTGCTACCTATTTTGCAAAAAGCGAGCAAATACCGACGGTTCTTTCGCTCGGCGTGCTTGTAGACGTTGACTATAGCTGTCTTTCGGCTGGCGGCGTTCTTATACAGCTTATGCCTTTTCCTGACGAGAAAACCGTCGACCTTATCGAGAGAAATTCCGCAGACCTCGTTAATATTTCACGCTACTTTGAAGCCGGAATGACAAACGAGGAAATACTTAATATTGCTATGCGCGATATACCGTTCGATATTTTTGATACGCTGACCGTAGGATATAAGTGCGACTGTTCAAAAAAGAGAATGGAAAAGAAGGTAAAGAGCCTTGGAAAGAAGGAAATTTCATCTATGTTAGATGAGCAAGAGGCTGAGGGCAAAGCGCGTGAGCTTACAGCTATTTGCCGCTTCTGTAATACTGAGTACACCTTTAGCGAAAGTCAGCTTCTTTCTGATTAGCAAGTCAGGATTTCTCTTTTCTGATACTTGATAAGCGTTTTGTTTCTCTGTTTTACAATATAAATACGCTACGGAGCGATAGCCTTGTGTCTTTTCGATGCGCGACTAACGCTCCGTCTTGTTTTTCATATACTGATTTAACAGTAAAGAAACGTAAAAGTTAGCAAAGGAGAAAGCTATGCAAAAGCACCAGCTGAGAGCTTTTTTAACCGATGAAAACCTACAGGCACATCTTTCGCACCTCAATGATTTACACCTAAAATACTCGATAGCGAAGAAAAGTATACCGATGCTTTTAGGCAAAACACCGCGCGAAATATACGCTATGAATTTAAGAAATGACGTAAGGGAAGAGATTCTGCCCTTGATTAACGGCATAATTTGTCATAAAATATATTTTTCTTCTTTTTCGAGCGCGCCTGCGCCTTGTAAAGAAATCAGGCAGTTTTACAGCTCAGAGGCGGGATTCCTTTATGAAGTTTCGGAGCTTAGCCGGAGCGTAAACTACGGTTTTGCTCTGATAGGTAGGGACAGGAGACAGCGACCTTTTATATCGCGTTATGAGGATTTTTCGCAAAAGCTTCCGAGCGGCGCCGTGCTTGCACTCGATTTGTGCGAGCATGCGTATTTCCTCGACTATCGGTTCTCAAAGGATAAATATCTCAAATATGCGCTTGGATTTTTGGATATTAAAAGTATCTTTGACGAAAAGAAGAGGAAAAATTACCTTGACACTGTAATATAAAAAGTGTATAATATTAAAGCGGTGTATTTAACCGCTAAAGAAAAACAAAAGGCAGGAATAAAAATGTTGTACGGAAATGCAATAATAGGTCAGTCAGGCGGTCCTACCGCTGCGATAAACGCAACCCTTTCCGGAGTAATAAGAGGCGCTTTTGCAGCGCGTGATATCATCGGCACTGTGTATGGTATGCGTAACGGTATAGAGGGATTTTTAAACGAGAATCTTATCAATCTAACCGAAGCGTTTAAGAACGAGGACGACCTCAGAATACTTGAGCAGACACCCTCAGCGGCTCTCGGCTCGTGCAGAAAGAAGATGAAGTCACCAGATGTCGACCCCGAAACCTACGAAAAGCTGATTGAAATATTCAAAAAGTACGATATTCGTTATTTCTTTTACATAGGCGGTAACGATTCTATGGATACCGTCTCCAAGCTCTCGCAGTTTGCAGCATCTCACGATTACGAAATGAGAGTTATAGGCGTTCCAAAGACCGTAGATAACGACCTTATGGTTACAGACCACACCCCCGGATTTGGTTCAGCGTGCAAATACGTTGCAACTACCATCAAGGAGATACTCCGCGACGTTTCGGTTTATACCGTAAAGGCTGTAACCATAGTAGAAATTATGGGACGCGATGCGGGTTGGCTTACTACCGCGGCGGCACTTCCGGTGATTTCCGGTGGAAAAGCTCCGGACCTTATTTATCTTCCTGAGCGCACCTTTGATGCAGATAAGTTTATATCCGATATTGTTGAGCTTCAGAAGGACCATCCGGCTATACTCGTAGCTATTTCCGAGGGTATCAGATTCGCAGACGGCAGATACGTAGGCGAGGGAATGGCAGCTAGAAAGGTAGATGCTTTCGGTCACGTTGCTCTCTCCGGCGCAGGAAAAGTACTTGAGGAGCTTGTTAAGGAGAAGATAGGCTGTAAGGCACGCTCCATAGAGCTTAATCTTCCTCAGCGCGCCGCAGCTCACCTTGCATCAGCTACCGACATTTCCGAGTCTGTAGCGGTAGGACGTCACGCGGTTGAATGCGCTGTGAAGGGAGAGAGCGGTGTTATGATGACTATTGACCGCGCGGCAGGCGATCAGTACTCCGTAACGTTCGGCTCGGCTGATATTTCGGGAATTGCAAACGGTGTTAAAGGTGTTCCTGATGAGTATATCAATGCCGAGGGCAACGGAATTACCGAAGCGGGCATTCGCTATCTTGCGCCGCTCATTTTAGGCGAGCTTGATACCGTTTACGAAAACGGAATGCCGAAGCACATAGTACTTTGATTTCAACCTAAGAAGAAGGATTTCTCTTATCCTTTTGATGATATAAAAAACAAATCGGGCAGAAAACAGCGTTATATCCTTGTTGGAGTATTAACGTCGAATTCTGCCCGATTTTAATATGCGTATTTTGGTTTTTATATGTTTGCTAATTCTTGTTCAAGGATACTTGCAATCCTTTCGGATGCGTGTCCGTCACCGTAAGGATTTTTTGCGAGTGCCATTTTTTTATATAAAGCTTCGTTTGTTAGAAGCTCACACGCACTTTCATATATGCTTTTTTCTTTAGTTCCCACAAGCTTCAGTGTTCCGGCTTTTACACCCTCCGGACGCTCGGTCGTGTCGCGCATTACAAGCACAGGCTTTCCAAGCGAGGGAGCCTCCTCCTGTATTCCGCCCGAATCTGTCAAAATCATATAGCTTCTTGACAGAAAATTATGAAAATCAACAACGTCATACGGCTCGCATATCTTTATTCTGTCACATTCGCGAAGCTCTATGTCTGCTATATCTCTCACGGCAGGATTCATATGAATAGGATAAATAACCTTTACGTTTTCGTTATCTTCCGTGACGCGCCTTATCGCCCTGAACATTTCGCGCATCGGCTCACCGAGATTTTCTCTGCGGTGTGCTGTAATCATTATTAGTCTTGAGCCGCTTGCCCAGTCAAGATGAGGGTGTGAAAAATCCTTCTTAACCGTTGTTTTTAATGCGTCTATGCCTGTATTTCCCGTGACGTAAATATTGTTTTTTCGCCCCTCTTTTATAAGATTTTCTTTTGCTGCCTCTGTCGGCGCAAAATGATATTTTGCTATAATTGATGTAGCTTGTCTGTTAAATTCCTCAGGGAAAGGACTGTATATATCATAAGTTCTGAGACCCGCCTCGACGTGTCCGACGGGTATATTCAGATAAAAACAAGCGACAGACGCCGCAAATGATGTGGTTGTATCTCCGTGAACAAGCACAATGTCAGGGCTTTCTTCTTCTAAAATCGGCTTTAAGGTATGCAGTATTTTTTCTGTTATGTCAAATAGCGTTTGTCCTTGTTTCATAACGTTAAGATTGTAGTCAGGTACAACATTAAAAACGGAAAGCACCTGCATAAGCATCTCTTTGTGCTGTCCTGTGACGCACACTTTTACGTCAAAGCCCTCTTTCGCTTTAAGCTCATTCACTAAAGGGCACATTTTTATTGCTTCCGGACGCGTTCCGAAAATAAGCATAATTTTTCTTTTTTTCATTTTACCGTAACTTTCTGCCGGCGTTTCGGCTGTGTTAAGATTCGTAAGGAAATTTTTGTTATAAAATTAAATGGTTTAAAACCTGCGTAGCAGTCTTAAAAAATGCAGCTTTAAGCTAAAATACGTTATAATCAGAAGTTTTTGCCTCTGACAGTGCCGCTTGCGTCTTCTGCATGCTCGGAAAGCGCGCCTTCCGCAGTCTCTTCGCTCATTACTGTAACCTTGTGAACTGTTTTTTTCCATACGGTTTGATTTCTGCACTTCAGAAGTCCCATAACGTTTGCATAGAAATATACGAATATTGCTATAACGTTTGCTATCATATTCGGTATGAATTCTAATAAAACCAATCTTTTTTCCTTAGGTGTGCCGTCGAGCAGAGAAGATATCGGAAACAGCGCAAGAGTTCCGTAGAAGAGTATCGTGCTGAAATGAGTTGCCGTTGGGAAATTGATAGAAACGTTCATTAACGAAGCGAGAATTGGAATAACAGATATGAGCATTGCAATACCCATAAACAAAAGCGACGATACGTGAATTAAATTGTCGAGCCTTTTGGGGAGAAGCTTTATTTCTTTCGGGTTGAGCATACGTAAAGCCAAACGCCAGGAATACTTAAAGAAAATATACCAATGCCCCTGACACCACCTGGTTTTTTGCACCGCAGATGCTGCAAGGCCCGTTGGCTTCTCGTCATATATGCGTACGTTGTGGTTGTATGCTATACTTTTACCTTTGAGGGTTGCTATAGTTTCGAATTCCAGGTCTTCAACGAGCGAGGAACAGTTGTATCCTCCAATACTTTTAAGAAAATCGCAGGAAATACAGTATCCGGTGCCGCCGATACCGGGAACAAGCCCCAATTTATGCTTCGGGAGCTGTAAAAAGCCGTTTGTGAACCTATAAGCAACGTAATATCCTCTTGCTATAAGACTGTTCTTGTTTTTGCTGTCAAGGTAGGACTGTATCATAACGGGCCGTTTATTTTCCGGATAATTTAAGTATTGGCTGTTCATATGAGTTAAAATATCGCTGTCGACAAAATTATCGGCATCAAATATCATAAACATATCATACTTATCGTAAAATCCACCCTCAGCTTCGAGAAAATCTATACCCCAACGCATAGCGTGAGGCTTTCCTTTTTTCATGGGGTCGTCAACTTTTCTTTCGAGGCATCTCAGGTTCTTCTTTCCCAGTGAGGAAATCGTACCTCTGATATTCTTTGCCGTGTTATCGGTGCAGTTATCCGCAATAAAGAAAATATCAAATAACTCAGGATTGTATTTTATTTTTGCGAGATTTTCTACCGTGGCAGCGATAACCGCTTCCTCGTTATGACAGGGTACGAAAATACAAAACCTCAGCTTGTCCTCGCGTATCGGATATTTTTGTTTATGAAAAAACAGTCCGACGGCGGCAAGTATTGCATAATAAAGTGCAAAAAACAGGCTAGGTACTAAAAGAATGTAATAAACGGTTTCAAATGCGGTTTGCATCAGTTATCTCCTTTATGGGTATTTGCCGAAATATAAGGCAATACTTTGTTGTCTTTAATAAACTAAAAAACGTGTTTTATGCATAGCGAATTTGCGTATTTTAAGACTTGCATAAAAACCTTTCCGGGTAGCCGATAACCAAAATCAATCGTACTTTAAGTTGAACTGATTTCAGCTTTTGGAAGTGCCGTAATTAGCTCTTCCTCGGTGACTACGGACAGATTATAACACGGTAAAAAGACAAAGTCAACACTTTGAAAATTAAGTATTATGAAGTATTATTAACATTTATTATTTTTCTTTGGAAATTTATGTAGTTTTTTAAAAATTCTTGTGTTTTTTTGAATAAAAATGTATTTTTCTTATAACAAATCGCGGTTGAATTATGTATAAAATATCCCCTTTTTAGTCAGCAAAATAGCAGAGTTATACATCTGAACATTGATGCCGGCAGAGTTAAATCTCAAAATAACAAATCCGATGACGACAGTGACAGTAAGTTATCGGAACTCGGCGACTATGCGCTTGAGGAAGCGTTGACGCACGAGGTGGGCCGCGCAATAAAAAAAGACGCCCCTCGAAAATTTGAGGAGCTGAAAGAGTTTATAAAGACGAACTTCTACACCGACGGAAGCTGGGATGCTGCGGTCAATACTAGATACGAGCAGTATAAGAGATTGCTCGGTGAGTTCACCTGGGAGAAGGCAGAGGAGGAGGTCGTATGTAATTCGCTTGGCAGAATACTCGGTAACAGCCGCGTTATGAATAAGCTCTACTCCGGGCACCGCTCACTGTTCGGTAGGATATGGCAGCTCGTAAAGGGCTTCTTTGATAGAATTGCCGAGAGGATAAAGAAGATAGGCAAATACTCGAATAAAACGGTTGAGCAGAGAATAGTCGAGGAGGGCGCGCTCCTGAAGCGAAGAAAGCTTGAAAATATGTTCGTCAAGGCACTGCGCTCCGCAAACGAGTCTGCAAGGGCTCACTCGGACGTTAAGGGAGCCGAAAAGGAAAGCCACGAGCAAACAGCCGCAGAGGATAATAAAACGCCCGAAACGGCAGAAAATGAGGCTCTAACGAACACAAATAGCGAGAATATGAGCGTTAGCGAAGGTGAAATTAAGTATTCTCTCGCGCAAGCACTGACGACTCTTGGAGAATATGACAATGTTAGAACTAGACACATAGAAAGTAGCGGCAAGGACCGCGTCGTGCGAGATTATTCTGAAATAATGTCATTTATAAAGGAAGCGAAAAACAATCCATCATTTTCACGTATCCATATTGGCATAGTTAATGATAATACTGCTTCATTGGTAAAAAAC
>JAEIGA010020316.1_pt1 | contig 10128 bp, 2 predicted proteins | sample 9270691 | NCBI WGS metagenome assembly JAEIGA01 (sample SAMN17057246, study PRJNA624740) | gut metagenome | biome: biome; isolation source: fecal sample | host: Bos grunniens | place: China: Xizang | collected 2019
CCAAACAGTTGCCGTTGCCGAGTACGGGACAATTTCGGAAAATTGCCTGCGATACAAGACTCCCGTTTTGTTGAATGCATCGCTGTAATCGCTTCGGCTATCGTCATGCACCTTCATTTCCGGGGGCAGCTGCAGACGAGGCTGCCGCGCGACCGTCTCGGGCAACCAGGCTTTTATCGCACTTGCGCCTTGGCAGCAATGTATGACACCGACAGGACGCCCCGTCGCTTTTGCGCGACGAACCGCCGTCTCATACGCAATGGCGCTCCAATTTCCGGCATTCGTCCTGTCCAGAACCATCCATCCATTCGTTGCCGAATACCCTTCGCCTGACTGGACCTTGGTTGTGAAGAACGCTCTGATGCCATTATCGGAAACCCAATCAGCCTCTTTTGTAACCGACTCCTTGAGGGGGAAATCCATGTTCGACTGACCGGCCATGATTAAGACCTCACCAAAACGAACATCCTTCACGACATGCTCTTTCCCGTTCATCTTGACGCGCAACTCCAAAGGTCCGTCCGCTTCTTTCACCGGAGGCAGCACCACGCACCACTTTCCGTCATACGAACGCACTTTTGCATTTCTTTCTCCCAGGAAAACCTCTGCGACACCATCGCCCGTGCCGAAAACCCTTATGGGCTTTCCGATGGCGAAAACGATGCCATCGGAAAAAATCGGCGCCAATTTCATTTCATCCTTACGTGTATTGCCGCATTTTGCGGACGGATTGTGAAAACGCTCTATCGGCAACCATACGCGATAAGACGACGTCGGATCCCATGTGTTGCCCGCCGACGCAAAATCGCAAAACCGCACTTCCGACAAAAGATTGTTTTCCGGATTTTCCCTATGGGCGCCCATTGGCAAAGGAATGGAACAAACCATCCACATATCCTTGTTGCCAGCACGAACGCTTTTGGCCGCAACTTTCATGCCGTCTGCGATATTTCCGTCAAACGGAACGGCTCCAGGGATTTTTCTGCAGTCCCTCCTGACGATCTCCCCAATATCGCCATCATGAAATCTCATGTCCCTGGCCAGGACGATCGGACCTCGGGTAAATGCCACATGATGGTCAACGACATGGGAAACCGTAGAGAAATCAAAATCCACGATAACGGAATCTCCCTGTTTCCATTCGCGATCCAGAACATAATACTCTCCCGGTTTCACGGCCGCGCCATCGACAGGCTGATAATTCAGATAGATTGCAGTTTTCCTGCTCCATGACGGAATGCGCAGTTTGAGCGAGAATTTCTGCGTCTTCCGGGTCCGGTTGTATATCTCCACCCGATTCTCCGCCGGGTACAGGGTGAATGTCTCAAATGTAACCTTCTCTCCGATGTCTGGAATTTTCACGGACATTGTCGACGATGCGTACAGATTCATTATCGCCGATCTACCATCCGCCTGCAAAGCCGACTCCAGGTAGGAAACAAAACCTCGAGGACCGTTCTCATTGCAGCAGGCCGTATGCATTCTGCAATGATACTGCCCACGGCTCCGGCAGCCCGCAAGCGGAGTGTATGACGCAAAATAAGAATTGTCCATCTTCAAAGACGCGAGATAGGCATTGTAGAATGTCTTCTCCATCTGGTCGGCATATAGCGGATCTCCCGTCACCTCCAGAAGCTTTGCGCACAGACGGATCCATGTGGTAAGAACGCAAGTTTCCTGCTGGCGGCAATACGGATACACCTGATTCTTCGCGCCGCCATACCAGTGTTCGATTGATGTTGCGCCGCCGCAGATGTTCAGTTCCGTGTTGATGATGCTCTTGGCTGTCGCCACGGCGGCATCGACATATTTGCGTTCCCCTGTGGCGAGAGCGTACTCGACAAGCCCCTGATAGCAGCTCATCATTTCATACGCCTTGTGGCCTTTGTTCTGCCCCTCGTATCCCCCGGCCGCCCATGGAGTGCGATCCGCAACGTCGATTCCGGCAAGAGCGTCATCGACAAGCTTCATGCTGTCTTCGTGGTCATTGAGTTCTGAAACTATGTATTTGGCAAATTCGAGATATCGAGGCTCTTTGGTCCTGTTGTAGAGCCATACTACAGGCTCCAAAACCGAACACGACGGCATGCCGCCGTATTGCGAGGACTTGCGCAATTCATTTTTGCCTGGGCCAAAAACGGAAATGAGATAATCGCACATCTTCTCCGCCGCTTTCAAGACCGCTTTGTCCCCTGTCAAATCATAGGCAAGAACAAGACCGAGCATCGTATATTTCTGGCCCCAGACATCCCAGGACCGTCTGCACCGGACATTCTCGGCATAATTACCAAGGTATCCGTCCGGAAGCTGAGAAGGCAAAAGATTGGCCAAGGACGCCTTTATGTTCCCCCTCAATTTCGCACTGTTCGCATAGTCGGCCAACGGCACAGCAGAATGCATCCACTTGCCCCAGAATTCCGTCTGCCAAAACATGTATTCGCTCCGCCACTTGAATGGATCCGTCAGATATGTGCCGTCCTTGGCTGCGACATGATTGGCAATGCAGGCATCCAACCTGTCGCCGACATACCCTTTCAAACGGATATCCCTGATATCCGGCAGCACATTGGCCAATGCGGCAGAATAACCGGAAACCGCAAGAAACATCAAACACGCATTCTTTGCATTCATTGTCTTTCTCCTGTCTCGAACTCGAGCAATCCGCCTGCGAGAATGTCCCGATGGCTGATTTTCCAACCGACAACCGGACGGCCGTTAAGTGCAACAGACTTCACAAATCTGCGTCCGGACAGAGGACCGGAAACCCGGACGGAAAACGCATTCCCGTTTTGCAGCCGAAGCGTCGCCCCCGGAATCTGGGGACATCCGACAATGTATTCTCCACCGCATGCGTCCACGGGATAGAACCCAAGCGCAGAAAGAACATACCATGCCGCCATCTGTCCGGCATCGTCATTGCCGCAACATCCATCCGGTGCAGCCTTGTAGAGTTCGCGGCATATCCGGTCCACGTACACGTCTGTCATTTCAGGGCGATCTGAATAGCGAAAGAGATATGCCACATGGTGGCTGGGTTCGTTGCCATGGGCATACTGTCCTATGAGGCCGGTGACATCGTGCGTAAAAGAAGCGCCGTAGACTTCATCCGTCTGTCCGAAAAGCGCCTGCAGCTTCTCGCCGAACGGTCTCTTGCCGCCCATTGCCGACACAAGACCCGGTATATCATGCATGACATGCCATGAATATTGCCATGCGTTGCCTTCGGTGAAATCGTTGTCTGCCCACGGCCCCGCCCCGCACGACTTCGGGTCGAACGGAGTCCTCCACTTTCCCGCCGAGTCCTTGCCGCGCATAAATCCCACCGTTGCGTCAAAGACATTCCTCCAATTTCGAGAACGGTTCATGAAAAACGCCATGTCGTCCGCCCTTCCAAGCGCAGCGGCAAATTTCGCCGCGCAGGCATCGTCATAGGCGCATTCCAGCAACCGTGAGACGGACTCCCCCTTCACCTTGCGCCCATGGTATGCATCCCTGCCATCTTCGGAAAGGCGGTCAAAGGGGTAATAGCCGTACCTGTCCAAAAGATCCCAATCCTCCTTCAAAAGCCCCCACGTACCTTCCCCTGCCTTGACATGAGTGCGAGTGAGAGAATCCTTCACAGCCGCATATGCACGACCGACATCAAAACCGCCAAGACCTTTCAGATAGGCATCTGCAATAATCGGGACGGCATGATGTCCGACCATGCAATGATTTTCGCCCCCAAAAGCATGGAGAATCGGCAGATAACCCTGCTTCTCGTAGATTTCGACCATCGACCGGACGACTCCGGCCGTGACATCGGGTGCAAAAATCGTCTGCAACGGCGAACAGGCTCTGAAAATATCCCAAAGCGAAAGATTCGAATACGAATGTCCGCCCACATCTCCAAGATCGCTCGGATGGATCATCGTGCGATAGAACGCAGATTCCAGAATAACACGTGTCGAATCTGGGGTTGTAGGATCGACCGTCAGTGAAGACAGGCGTCTGCGCCACTCTTTTGCCGACTTCTCCCGCACTCCGTCAAAATCGAAATCCGGCATTTCCGCGGAAAGGTTCTTCTCTGCACCGAGAATCGAGCGCACCGAAAAACCTATCCGGATTTCAATCTTTCCGTCCGAAGGAACACCGAAATCATATTCCCATATTTCCCCTTGCCCTATCGCGGGGACCGAAAGGCGGCGTTTTGCCGTCACTGGGTGCGAAAACGACACTGCGGCCCAGCCCTCGATGTCGTTCCATTGAAGTTGCCGCATATGCGCAACCGCTGTTTTGGGATCAACCAGACGAATGGCTCCATCGTAAACCTTTCGCCCGAAACTCGCGTTATCATCGGCACAGTCCGATTCAAAACCGAAAATACCCCAATCTGCATCAAGAAGAAGCAACGCCTTCCTACCCTTCGGAAACGTGAATCTATAGGCCGCAGAATGTGCAAGTACGGACATTTCGCAAAATATCCCGCTATCTATCTTGACGGCATAGTACCCCGGCAGTGCAGTTTCCGTAGTCTTGATCATCCTTGCCGAATTTACGGAACCGTCCGACGCAAACGGGGCTGTACCCGGCAAAAGTCCGAGCAATCCGCCCGTCCCGCACCCGATACCGTAGAAACGGCATTGCGAGAACCGACAGAGCCACGGGTCGTCATGCTGATAACCGCAAGTATGTTTCCAATCGGCCACATACCTGTCTGGCATCGGCGACGTATCCGGACCTGCCTGCAACATGCCGAACGGCCATGCGGCAGCCGGCGAAACGTGGCCAAGACCTTTCGTCCCGACAAAAAGATCAGGCGCCGAATACGCGGAAACGGCAAATGCCGAAACAAGCGACAATGCAAATCTACGGAGCGTCATCGATCTCCTTGCGTTCAATCTTTATATCGCCAATCCACCAAACGGAATCCGGCAAACCTTCGGACACGAATCCTATCCAGGAAAAAGTCTTGAACCTCTCATCCGAAAATACGCCTTCATGATGCCAATCTCCGGCAACCACCTGCCACTTGCGATGGGGCATATCCAACGTCAAACGCACATCCACCCATGTGTCGACAGGAATATTGCCTTCGTCAAAATGAAAAGCACTTCCCGACACAAAAGCATTCGGCTTGCCCCGCAAGGCAAAAAAGTCCCGCACCTCGCAACCTATCCGAGAACCTCTGCCCAACCTCAAACAGAAACGGACATCGACCACACAGTCAAAATAGGCAAACTCCATGTACATATGCGGCATCCACGACACTTTCTCAGCCGATGAATCGCTTATGCGCAGCGCCCGTTTGGCCTCTATCTCCCCAATCGCAAAGGCTCCGGGGTTTCCGGAATGGACCTTCACCTGTCCGTATGTGCCGTTCCTCCCCGGACGAAAGATCCCCGGCGGGAATCGCATGAAATCCTCTACTATCGAACGGGACCGGTAACGCGGAGGATCGGGAATCTTGCATTCCTGCCGCCAAGTCTTTTCTTTTGCGCAATCCACCCATTCGCTATCGGAACGCAGCACACCGGCTCCATTACGAATCGCGTCAGCAAAACGCAAGTCGATTTCCGGAAGCGGCTTCACCCCCTCCGGAAGACCGGCAGGTGAGCCACTTCGGCAACAGGCCAGATTGTTGGAAAACACCATATCATCCGTAGGCTGTCCGTGCGGAGATTCGAGAAACGGCACTGTCGGGTCGTCCCACACGAAAACATTGTTGCGAAATGTCACGGACAAATGCTTTTCGCGTCTGGAACGCCTGATTCCGTGACGGTCAAACCCGATCAGAACATTTCCGTCATATACATTGTCGCGTCCGTAATTCTGGTGGATCGCGGCTTCGGCGCATCTCTCCACCAGGTTCGAAACAAAAAGAACACCCTGCGAACCTTCGTCGCTATACAACCCCCAAGTCGGGAATGTATGGCGATAGCCTGTTATATCATGTATCCAATTCCCGTGAACAACCGTTCCAAGACTGCACCCCAACGTATATATTCCGGCCATGTCCGCCAAACGTCCCTGGTTGAGATGATGGAGATTGTTGAATGCGATGCGATTGTTTCTGACAAAAGTCGGCGAATACCCCCATGTAAAGCCGGCGGAAACCCCAGTATAGTAGAAATCGCAGATATCGTTATGGACAATGCTGCAGTCGGCCGCATGCGTAAGGAAAATGCCCGAAGCCCCCTCCTCCTCGCGTCCTCCAGACCTGACAATCGAATCCTCGACCCGTATATGCCTGGATATCTCATCCTCCTTCGGAGCACGCCGAACGGCTGAACGGGACGGACCTATGCGCACCCCGCAGGCGCCGACATCCTCGACAAGAGAATGGTCAAGCACAGAATCCTCCGTTCCGTCGGCAAACCAGACGCCATGAGAACCGGCATGCGAAAGCCGCACATTCCGGAACGCCACCCGTTGCGACCTTTCGACTACGATCGCCGCATTCGTAGTGAGATATGCCGACTGCAAATTGGATACTCCGCTCCGTCCGATCGTCCACCGGGAATGCTCAAAACCTATCCCCTCAAACGCCACGTCATGCGCACCGGAAACAAGGAGAATTTCAGCAGCCTTCGGAACCACCGCTACGGATTCTTCCAAAGTTTCCCCAGAACGCGGCACGTAAAGTATTTTCCCGTTCGCCATGTCATGAAACCATTCGCCAGGCGCATCAAGCGCGGCTCGGAAGTTCTCGACGACATAGCGTGGCGTCTCTCTGCGGACCGATCTGAAAAAAGGCCACAGCAATTGATTGTGACCGGCAACATGCCCAGTCGCGGGATCGACAGAGTCTACGGTGACATATCCGGTGTCCCAGTTCTGCCATATCTGGAAACGGACACGTTCAATTTCACCATCGGGCAATCGTGACAGGATTTCGGCGATATTCGGCTCAATGTAAAAGTTTCGCCTCGGCTCGTCATTATCCATGTCAACCATGTAATGGTAACCGGCATTGGGCGATCTCGCCCTTGTTGCACGAAGACCATTCACCCAAAGCTGATCGAAATCAAATCCGACCGGAGCGTCCGTTTCCCATATGCTGTCGCTCCGGCAGCGAAACCCGGGCAATCGCACCCCGCCGTCAAAGACACATTCCTTCGCGGAAACGCCGACGAAACGGACATTGGAATCCTCGGCCGTCAACAGCAGCCCGTCGCCTACATGATATCGCCCTGGTTTGACGGCAATTGTCACGGCACGATCAACGGGAAACTCGCCTCCGGCACGAAGTCTGCGCACATGCGCCAAGGCCTCCGCCGGCGTGAAGATATCCCCATCCGGCGAAAGCGTCACCTCCGGCGAGCCGCATCCGGCCAAAGCAAGTCCGGCCATAATCGGCAGCACAGCTGAAAATCCCATCTTCATGCGCACAATCCCATATGCTACCTGACGACAAAAACCATGCCGGTGGGATTGACGGCAAGGGAGCCAAAGCCTTCAATATATTCAGGGTGTGTCGTCTGATTTACTACACCAGTCACCCGATGACCGCCAAGGTAAATCCCGGACACTCTGTTTGTGCCATCGAACGAAAGCCGCAGTTTTGCACCTTCGGCAACGGTCACTTTCAATTCAGCATCGAGAACCGGAGTCGATTCATTGGCCGTCGGGACAATGCCATCAAGATAGCGAACGGAGACAGCGTCGACACATGCATTGCCGCCGAGTCTCGAATCCTCGCACGTCCCTTGCAGGCCAAAAACGTACGTACCGGCCTTTTCCACCTTGAAGTCCCATACCGTCTGAACATAGTTTGTATTGGCAAAGAACGGCGTCACGCCGATTACATTGGTAACCCCGCCCTGTGCAAACCACGCCTTGATGGGCGTGCAGACCCAAAAATCCGCCGGAGTCTGCAACGATACCGCCGAATGGAATGAGAGCCGGTAAACGCCCGGACGATCAAAGTCCACGGTCTGCGCAGCACCGCTTCCGCGTTCGAGATAGAGAAAATACTTGCCGTCTATCATGTCGGACGAGAACAGATCCGGACGGTAGTCGTACGGCTGGACATTGCACCGCGAATTTGGATAACCTATTCTGGTCCAGGTGGTCTTGGCCCAGTTGCCGGAATCGGCACCCGACTCAAAACCGCCGTTATCAAGATAGTTGCGCCGGTCGTTGAACGATATCGCATCGACGAACATCACATCATCAATCCAAACCCCCGTCTTATCCGAGGATGCATTCTCGCTCCTTTCAAAAGAAAATTCAATCGCGACAGGTTCGGTTCCGTCCACCGTAAATGCAGTTGGCCAGGCGACAGGCTTCATAATCGTTTGCGAGACGATTTGCGTACCAAGCTCGACAGCCTCTGCCGAGCCAATCTTGATCGATGCGGTTACCGCCCCGGCATATTGATGATAGCGTGCGACGGCTGCCTGCAAAAGATATGTTCCCGCCGCGGGGACAGCCGAAATTGTAGCGGAACAGGAATCCTTGGCCAGCTGCAACTGGCGGAAACCCGGTTCAACAAAACGCGAACCGTTGCACTCGACATTGTCAAGAGACTCGCCGCTTTCGGTCTCGTTGCGAACAGCCATCGTAACTATCGACGCCCGTCCCGCGCCCTGATTCAGCGTCACGTTTCCGATAGGACTCGCCGTAATGCGCGTACGGTTGCCGTCGCCAAACAATGTCTGGTCGTACTCGAAATTGCCGCCAGGAATCGGCCATGACGACATCTCCATGTCCGGCAGAAGATTCATCTCCAAATTGTCCACGATGACCGGATGGACATTATCTTCGTTGTGCAGATGGATTCTCAGTTCAAACGCACCTGTCAAATCGACCTTGCTCCGAAGGGCGACACGGCGGAAACTGAAGTCGTACGCATATATCCTGCCGAAATTCGTCACTTCTGTCTTGGTAGACGTGTCCCACAATGAAATTGTGGCGTATCCTCCCAGATACGTAGCCGCCTCAAGACAGTAGACATCAAGACCGACTTCATAAACTCCTGGCTCGGCAATTTCTGCAGGCGTTGCCAGAACTGCATTCTGGCCGGAGAGCCAGGCGGCACAACGACCTTCATGCGGGTGGTGCTTTATGCCCCAGCCATCACGTGTAGCTCCGGCAATGCCGCCAGTCCCCACCCACTTGTCGAAATTGAAAACGAGCACTTTGTTGTTGCATCTGCGCCAACCGTTCCGGTACTCGAGAACATGTGCATCCTTGAGAGGAACATCAAGAACTCCATCCGCTTCCGTCCATTCTTCGTCGGTTGCAAAGGTCTCGAAACCGGGATTGGCAAATTGCACGGGCTTGCGTACCTCGAGAGCGGCAAGCCCCGTCCTTGGCGGACGTATGTCAAGAACCCCGTCACTCACCGTCAACGTCTTGACCGACGGCGCGACGGAACAGATCGACAGATCGCCCGCACCCGACTTTTCGAGAGTTTCGGAACCGTCTTGAACAGTCGTCACAAGCCGTCCGACATCTGCATCTGTCTCCGCCGAGATTTTCCCGCCCCTTGCCAAGGTCAAGGGAACGGACGTCGCCAAATCCAACGAACCAGACTCGATTTTCACACTCCCGTCGAATGCCGTCTCGCGGCCGTCTGTCACATCTGCCGAACGGAAATAGGCGGTACCTGCTCCACGCTTCACAAGTTGCCCCGTACCGTGCAGATTGACATCTTTAACATGCAAATCTCCATCCGCCGCATCAAGCACGACTGCCGCATCCTCAGCGACAGAAATGTTTTTTGTGCATATTTGCCGGCCAAACCATTTACGGGAGAGATAAGAGGCGACCTGTACTCTCTCCACCTCCGAAAGTTCGTTTGTAAAAGCTATGGCCTCGGAAAGATAATCGCCGCCCCAACTGTCTTTTCTGCTGTTTTGCGCATAGAAAGATCCAACAATGCCGCTCACGGGACCACCTGCATCAAGAAGGTGGAAACACTTCTTTGGGGAGACCCCATTGTAAGCGTCGAACCTTTCTCCATTAACGTAAACGCGGCTACGTTGTGTCGACGGCCACAGAAAAGCGGAATTTGCGTAGTTGTACCCGGCAACACCTGCCAGATTCACATAGAAGAAGTTTCCTTGCGACGTCCCTGAACCAAAAACCGCACCCTGCGAGGCATAGTTGCCGACAACCGCGAAAATATGGAAAACACCAGAA
>JAEIGA010020317.1_pt1 | contig 10127 bp, 8 predicted proteins | sample 9270691 | NCBI WGS metagenome assembly JAEIGA01 (sample SAMN17057246, study PRJNA624740) | gut metagenome | biome: biome; isolation source: fecal sample | host: Bos grunniens | place: China: Xizang | collected 2019
AGGTAATCCTGATGACCTCAAGTCTATGAAGGCTTGGTGGGGTGCTAAGGCATCATACCAGAACGCTGCTTCACAGGGCTTGAACGATGACGCTCTCCTTTCTAACTACGCTGCAGACTTGTACACTGAGAACTTCCTCGGTAAGATGGCTGAGTCAGGTGCTGTTACAGTTCGCGTTAACGTTGACAACTACGATTCTGAGTACGTTGTATTGTTCCGTGCTGTGACTATCTATGGTACAGTTATCGAGCACAAGTTCGTGTACACTCTTCCTGAGTACGATGGTGATGTAGCAGTAGGTACATACAGCTTCACTGACGGTGAGGGTGAGGAGGCTCAGACACTTAACTTCTCTTTGCTCACAGGTAAGAGCTACAACGACTTCTACTTCATTCACGACGATGTTGATGGTTCTGCTTGGTATGTAACTTACGATGCTACTGCTGGCACTCTTACTAACGAGGGTATCTTGCTCGGCTACGAGAACGAGGGTTCACAGTATGGTAAGCTCTACGGCTACTTCAACCAGGATGGTACACAGGTTTATGGTTACATGAGTTCAGCTGTTGAGACATATGAGACAATTGATCCTATGGTCATGACTCTTGAGAACGGTGTCGTTGCAGGCCTCCAGACATACTACGGTATGTTCGTTTACGGCTACGAGGGTGGTCAGGTAACAGGCATGTTGGGTGCATACTACAACTTCACTCCTGCTACTGTAATCGCTCCTGCTGCAGCTACACAGAGCGCTCCTAAGTTCGCTCCTAAGGCTGCTCAGATGAAGGCTTGCGTTGCTGACAGCGCAATCGCTTCAGAGGCTAAGGTTGTTATCAACGCTACTCCCGTTGCAACAACTTTCGCTCAGGCACAGCTTTCACTCATGCGATAATCGCTGAATTATCCATATGACACTGCGGTCTGCTCCATTTGGGGCAGACCGCTCTGTTTTTATAACTTCTTGCCCTGTTTTCCACACTTTTTGGCCGTAACATTTTGCAATAAAGAAATATTAACTACCTTTGTAACGAGAAAGACTGCGAAAACTTAAATTTTTTTAAAAATAACTATGAGTAAGGTTAAATTTTCTTTGTTTGCATTGGTTGCAATCTTTGCAGCATCATGCGTTGCAGATCCCGTTATGGAGGGCAATGGCGTAGCTGCTGACAAGAACCCTATCGCGAAGATCGTCAACAACCCCGAGGGTGCTGCCAATGGCAAGCTCGTCCTCTATGTTGATGAGGAGACTGCAGAGGCGTGGAGCACTAGCCCTACACGCTCTGGCAATGTACAGCTTGACGCTGTGGCTGAGGAGCTCGGCGTGGAGTCTGTAGCCCCTGTATTTAATATGAACATCAATGGTGATGCGAAGCGTGCGCAGGGTATGCACCGTTGGTATGTTATCAAGTTCGACAAGGAGGCTAACCTCGAGACTGTCGCTATGAAGTTTGCCGAGATTAGCTCCGTTCAGCGTGTTCAGTACAGCACTATCGTTGAGAAGCCCGAGGTTTCGGCTATGCCTCTCTCATCGGAGCAGGTTGCTGTGACACGTGCCGATGAGGAGCCTTTCGATGATGAGATGCTCGCTTTGCAGTGGCACTACAACAACAAGGGCCAGCAGTCGCTCTTCCCCGGTGCAAAGGAGGGTGAGGATATCGGTCTTTACCAGGCTTGGAAGTACACAACAGGTACTCCCGAGATTATCGTAGCCGTTGTTGATGAGGGTGTTCAGTATGACCACCCCGATTTGGCTCCCAACATGTGGGTTAACAATGCAGAGCTCACTGGTGCTGAGGGCGTTGATGATGATAAGAACGGCTGGGTTGATGATATCTATGGTGTAAATGCCGTTCAGATGAATGGTAAAATCACTTGGAACCGCCCTGCGTTTACTGCTGACGGTTATTATGATGGTGACTCTGGTCACGGTACTCACGTTGCAGGTACCATCGCTGCTGTAAACAACAACAGCATTGGTGTGTCAGGTGTTGCAGGTGGTGACGGTTCGGGCAATGGTGTTCGCATCATGTCTATCCAGATTTTCGACTGTAATGAGCGCTCATCACTCGACAACAACGCTCGAGGCATTGAGTATGCTGCCGACATGGGTGCATGTATCTTGCAGAACTCTTGGGGTTATCCTTCAGACAGCGGCCCTAATACAGACACCATCTATAGCACATACTATAGCGTAGAGCTCACAGCGCTTCGTTACTTCCAGTCACAGAGTGGCTGTGCTGCAATGGATGGCAACGTAGTAATCTTCGCTGCTGGTAACGATGCTGCGCCTTCGGCTAACTATCCTGGTGCTTACAACGAGTTTATCGCCGTTACTGCTTACGCTCCCGATGGTGCACCTACAACCTACACTTGCTACGACAAGGGTTGTAACGTGGCTTGTCCTGGTGGTGAGAGCGAGGTAATTGGCAATAAGGGCTTCGTTGACTACGGCTGTGTGCTCTCTACAATTCCCTCTGATTGCCCCGATCCTTACCGCTCATTAAATGGTAATGTGAAGTATTACAACGAGGACTACGGTTATATGCAGGGTACATCAATGGCATGCCCCCACGCATCTGGTATCGCAGCATTGGCTCTCTCATACGCTGTAGAGAACGGCATCCGCCTCACAAATACACAGTTCTACGATGTCCTCACTTCATCGGTTCGCAACTTCGACGATATGCTTACTGGTAAGGTGAAGCGTCATGGAGTCTATACTAGTGGCCAGATCTACACATACGATTTCGACCTTGGCTTGTACAAGGGTAAGGTGGGTACTGGTAAGCTCGATGCAACGCTTGCTATCATGAACCTCCGTGGTGCAACTTGTATCCCCGTAGTTGTTAACGAGGAGTATGCTCTCAAGCTCGGTAACATCATCGGCACTGGTGACATCAATGTTACTATGATGAAGGAGTTCGTTATCGCTGATGAGGTTAAGCAGCGCCTTGGCATCACCACAGCAGACTTCTTCAACAACACTATCTATATCAAGTGTACAAAGCCCGGTATCGGTGTGATGACCGTTAAGTACATCGCTGGTGGTAACGCTGTAGGTGGTGGTAGCACAACAGGCGGTAAGCTCATGGAGAAGGAGGTTGTAATCATCTCTCGTGAGAACAACGACAACGGTGCTTGGTTGTAATCTATTGTAGAACACATAAAAAATCAATTATATGAAGATTTTTAAGACATTGGCATTGGTAGCTGTGGTGCTCTTCGCTGTAGCTTGCAATGGTAACAAGAATAACGGTCCAAAGATTGGCGGCTTCGATAAGATTGAGAACGAGTGGAAGCTCATCTCTGTTGATGGCGTGGCTAACGACTTCACCGTATATATCAAGTTTGAGAGTGGCGTCTTCGATTTGTACCAGCAGGTATACTCATGGGATTATGTATTCTACGATGGCGAGTACTCTGTAAGTGGTGGTGTGTTGAGTGGCTCATACTTTGAGGGTGGCGACTGGAAGACATCATACACAGGTGGCGTATCGGAGGATGGTAAGCTCCTCACACTCAAGAGCAAGGAGACAACTCCCGTAACTTATGTGTACGAGGCTTGCACAATTCCCGAGTCAGTTATCGAGGAGGCTACAGCAACTCGTGCTATTGAGGTTGCTCCCTTCTTGTAGTAGTTTCTTGTGATAAACCGCACTCTGCGGTACACAACTTTAAAGTAAGTTCCCACGGGCTGTACTATATGTACTATCCCGTGGGAATCTTCTTTTGGAGTATGCCACATCTTACGATTTCAGGCATGAACCCAACCAATGCACTAATTTCTCCACCCCGCCCCATGTATTATATTAATACCCTAAATTGCCCTTAATGAGAGCCTTTGCATGAAAAAAAACGCTCTTCGCCGTTGTATATTGACTTAATTTTTGTAAATTTGCATCTTGGAAGTATGCGTGTGTGTATGCCCTAATTGAGAAAGAAACAATTTAACTATAAACTAAAATGAACAAAACAAAAGTTTTCCTTCTTGCATTGGCAGGCTTGTTCGCAGTATCGTGCGCAACAAACACCGTCGATGAGACTGCAACTGTGGACGCTAATGCCATGGTAGCAAAGAAGTTTGTCAACACATCCAACGACGCTGTAGAGGGTGAGTTGATTATCTATGTTGACGATGAGGCGGCAGAGCGAATCCTCAATGCAGAGTGTGCAACTCGCTCAGGCTCAGCTATAGACGCCATCGCAGCAGAGATTGGCGCTACGGAGATTAAGCCCATCTTCAACCTCAATGTCAATGGCGATGTTAAGCGTGCTCGTGGCATGCACCGCTGGTTTACTGTCGCTTTCCCCGAGAGCGTAGACTTGGAGGTTGCGGCGCAGAGCCTCGCAGCTGTGGAGTCTGTTGAGCGCGTGCAGTTCGCGACAAAGGTTATCGCTCCCAAAGCAGAGATTACAGAGGTAGACCCCTCGCAGTTCGCACAGACACGCAGCGAGGAGTTGCCATATGACGACCCAATGCTTTCGAAGCAGTGGCACTATCGCAACCTTGGCCTTCAGGAGACATATCCCAACGCTAAGGCTGGTGCTGATGTAAACCTCTTCCCCGCGTGGGAGATTACCGCAGGTCGCAATGATGTTATCGTAGCGGTTGTTGACGAGGGTGTTTGCTACACTCATGTTGACCTCAAGGACAATATGTGGGTAAACGAGGCTGAGGCAAATGGCGCAGAGGGTGTCGATGATGATGAGAACGGCTATGTTGACGATGTTCACGGTTACAACTTCGCACACAACGGCCGTGTAACTTGGACTCGCACAGGTGACCAGGGTCACGGTACTCACGTTGCGGGTACTGTAGCTGCGGTGAACAACAACGGCATTGGTGTGTCGGGTGTTGCAGGTGGTACAGGTAACGGCGACGGTGTTCGTATCATGTCTTGCCAGATTCTCTCTGGTGGTAAGGATGCTGGTGCTGGTGGTACTGCAAAGGCTGTTGAGTATGCTGCCGACAATGGCGCTTGCGTTTTGCAGAACTCATGGGGCTTCCAGGCAGGTCAGATTGCCAACGATTCACAGTTTGAGAATGGCCAGACAGGCGTAGAGCTCGAGGCATTCCACTACTTCATGGAGACAAAGAACTCTCCAGCGTTGGAGGGTGGTATCGTCATCTTCGCTGCGGGTAACGACGGTAAGGCTGTTGCAGGCTATCCTGCTGCATACAACGAGATTATCGCAGTAACGGCTATCGCTCCTGATGGTCTTCCTACATACTACACTTGCTACGACCGCGGTTGTAATGTAGCGGCTCCTGGTGGTGAGTATGCTCCTGTAACATGGGCAGAGCCTGGTTGCGTGCTCTCTACATTGCCCAACGACAAGTATGGCTTCAGCCAGGGTACATCTATGGCATGTCCTCATGTTTCGGGTATCGCAGCGTTGGCTATCTCATACGCTTTGGATAACAACATCGTGCTTACATTGCCCGAGTTGAAGGATATCGTTGTAAGCTCTGTTACTAACCTTAACCCCTACCTCACTGGCTTCAAGACCAATGTGTCGGGTGGTACACTCAACCTTGCGTCATACAACAACAAGATGGGTACAGGTCTTATCGATGCTTATCAGGTGTTGATGGCTGTTCGTGGCACAAAGTGTATTCCTGTTCCCGTTGGCGAGGAGGTTATCATCAACATTGCGTCATATATCGGTGATGGCACTAACGACAAGATTAAGATGCTTGAGAGCGAGATCTCGGAGGAGGCAATCGAGGCACTCGGCATCGAGAACATCAAGTGGATGGGTGGCAAGCTCATGCTCACTTGTACAAAGCCTGGTAGCGCACTCGTAACCTTGAAGTATGTTGCTGGTGGTACTAATGTTGGTGGCGGTCAGATTACTGGTGGCATGGCTACCGAGCAGGAGTTCGCATTCGTGGCACGCTATGGCGTGGCATACGATGAGGGTACCTTGGAGCCCATCACACCCGGTGGCTGGTTGTAATATATTGTCTAACGCTTAAAGTATTGATTTAGAGATATGAAAAGTTTGAAGATATTGTCGTTGGCAATGGTAATGTTGCTCGCCTTGGTAGGCTGTGAGTCTAACAAGGGCAATAAGGGCTTGAATGTTGCTGGCGAGTGGCAGTTGGTGCAGTGGAACGAGGCAACTCCCGAGTTCAATGTATACATCGACTTCAACGCCGATGGCACATTCGAGATGTATCAGCAGGTGTGGTCGTTCGACTATGAGCTCTATACAGGTAAGTACACCATCAATGGCGATGTTATGACTGGCACCTATGCCGATGGCTCAAACTGGGCTTGTGGCTACAAGGTGAATGTCGTTGATGGCCAGCTCACAATGTACAGCCAGGAGGATCAGTCTATCGCAAGCCTTTACGAGAAGTGCACAATCCCCGAGGAGATTAAGGCCGAGGCCTCAGCAACTCGCTCAATGGAGGTTGTTCCATTCTTGTAGTGGAGTGCCTTAAACCATATTAATTGTGGGGTAACTCTTTATGGGGAGTTACCCCTCATATTTTAGGCTATGAAACGAATTTTTATACTATTGGCGCTTGTGCTATCCTCAACCTTTGTGGTGGAGGCCAAGGAGGTGTCGCCCGATGTAGCAACGAGTGTCGCACGCGAGGTGCTCGGTGCAACACGCAGTGGCGATGTCGCCGTGGCATGGGATAGTTCGGTGCTTGGCACAACACGCGGAGAGAGTGGTGCGCCAACGTTCTATGTCGTAACTGCGCAGTCGGGTAGTGGCTTTGTGATTGTCGCGGGAGATGACGCCATCGCCCCCATTCTGGCATACTCAACCCAATATACTGCCCCCTCGGCGGAGGTGCTACCACCAAGTTTTGAGGGTTGGCTGCGCTATGTAGATGCTGTGGTGCGCTATTCGCGCGAGCATGGCATCGTTGCCGACAAGGCTACTATGGAGAAGTGGAGCGAGGGATATAAGCCCGTTGGTGCTATCATGCTCAACACGGCGCGCTGGAGCCAGACTCCGCCCTACAACAACGAGTGCCCCTTAGATGGCGATGCGCATAGTCTCACGGGATGTACGCAGACGGCTATGGCAGAAATCATGCATCACCACCGCTGGCCCGAGCGCGCAAAGGGAGTTACGGAGGCCTATACCACACAGGTGAAGTGCATAGATGTCCCCGCGCGTGACCTCAATCACGCCTACGACTGGGACAATATGCTTGAGACATATGTCGAGGGCGAGTATAACGCTGTTCAGGCAGAGGCGGTTGCGGTGCTCATGGCAGACCTTGGTCACGCCTTCAAGGCGGAGTACACGGCAGTAGATACGGGTGCGTTTCCCGATATGTGGGCTCTGTATCAGAACTTCGGCTATAGTCCCGCCTGCACACTCACCATGCGCGAAAACTACTCGGATGAGTATTGGAACGCGCTGTTGCGCAGAGAGATAGAGGAGAATTGTCCAATCTTCTATGCAGGATATACGGCCGAAGGTGCGGGTCACGCCTTTGTGCTTGACGGCGTGGACGATAACAACTACTTCCATGTAAACTGGGGCTGGGGAGGCCCTTACGATGGCTTCTTTCTGCTCGATAAACTGCTGCTTGGCGAGTACCTCTTCGATACTGACCAGTGGGCGGTGATGGGCCTGCGCCCCATGCGCAGCGGCGAGGTGGAGAACTGGCTGTGCCTCCTCTCTACGGGCATCAGCGTTGCGACTACGGCGTTCGAGCGTGGCGTGCCCTTCGACATCGAGTCGATATCTATTGGCAACTACTCGCAGGTGGACTTCAAGGGCGAGGTGCGCGTTGGCGTGTGCGATAAACATGGCGAGTTTAAGGCGTGGGCTACGGAGGCTCGCAGCTTCGAGCTCCCCGCACGCTATGCTGGTGGCTGTGGCACTATGACCGCAGTCGTTGAGAGCGAAATCGTTGAGGGCGACATAATTGCAGCCTTCTACCGTAGCTCGGGCAGCGACAACTGGTATAGGATGCTCTCATTCGCCGATAATGCCTGCGATGCGGTGGTGCTCAAATATGCCCCCATCGGCGCTACCACCTCTATGTCGTTCGATAAGGAGACGGGCATACTTGTGGTCAAGTACGACGATGATGTTAAGTCGGCGCTCTATATGCTGGGTGAGTATACCGAGACGGGTGTCTCGATATCGAAGGGTTGTATGATTTTGGATACCAAGCAGATGCAGCGCGATGCTGTCTATACCATCTACCTCGTGCGCAAGGATGTGGAAGAGAAGAGTATAATGTTCACACTCAAAGGATTGTAGACTATGAAGAGAGTATTATTTTTTGCCGTAGCACTTCTTATAATGGTTGCGGGTTGCAAGAATAGAGGTAACGAGGTGCTTGCTCCCTCCACAACTCTGGAGGTCGAGGCAACCGAAATAACATTGTCGCACGAGGCTCAAAAGACCCAGTTCGTGGTTGTCTGCAACAAGACCTTCGATGTGGAGATTGAGGCGGAGTGGCTTCGCCTGTATAACATCCGCGAGGAGGAGGAAAAGAGCGTTGTCGTTGTGAGCATCGAGGCAAACGAGACTGCGGAGGCGCGTAGTGCGGAGGTCGTAGTCGTGGCGGGCGAGTTGCGCCATACGGTGACAATCACCCAGAGCGGCGTTGTGGCACCGAGCATGGAGGTGGCCATAGGTCACCGCAACCAGCAGATGTCGTCGCCCAAGTGGGGTGGTGAGGCTGTTAGTGGCACCATCAACTGGGGCGATGGCAGCGTAGAGGCCTACGCCGAGGGCGTAACGCACAACTATGCCGATGCCGAGAGCCACACCGCAACATTCACAATGTCGGGAACATCGTCGTTCGAGATTGAGGCGATTGGCGATATGGAGTCGCTTACCATTGCCGTGGAGTAGCAAGGGTGGGTATAATGATAAGGGGTGACTGATTTTCAGTCACCCCTTACTTTTACAATATGTTCTCCGTATACTCAACGGCTATTGCGCCCTCCTCGTTCCAGGTCACGGCGATAAGGTCGAACTGCAACTCCAGGACTATGCCGTGCATCGCACGATAGGCCATCGCACCGCGTCGTAGCGTGCGTATCTTCTGGTCGTCGATGCTGTCGTATGCCCTCTGCCAGCCTCCCTCCTTGCGGGTCTTGACCTCGATGAAGTGCAGCGTGTCGTAGTGCTCGGCGATGATGTCTATCTCGTAGCGTCCCACGCGCCAGTTACGCTCAACGATGTAGTAGCCCCGTTCGCGTAGCCACTCCATTGCGGCATCCTCGCCGCCCTCGCCGATTATGGCGCTTAAGCCAGCCATCGCTACTTGGAGCGACGGATAAGGAAGTCGATGTTATCGCCTGGCTGCACCTCGTAGGTCTCCTGACCCTTCTTGAAGATGCGCATGGGGCGTGAGCCGATAAGCTGGATGCCCTCATCGTTGATGCGGAGCATACAACCCTCGCGCAAGCCTACGACATAGCGGCTGCGGTTAGCCTCGAGATACTCGTTGATGCGCTGCTCGCGTGTCTCGCCTGCATGACCCTCGGGGTTAGCGTCGAGGTAGTGGGGGTTAATCTGGAACGATACCAAACCGATAGCGCGGAATGACTCGGGCTGCACGATAGGCATGTCGTTTGTTGTACAGATTGTGGGGCATGTAACGTTGCTACCAGCCGACCAGCCGATGTATGGCACACCAGCCTTCACGCGGTGGAAAATCATGTCGAGGAGGTCCTCCTCCTGCATCTTCTTCAAGAGTGCGAAGGTGTTACCACCGCCAATCATGATAGCCTTGGCGTGGCGGATGAAGTTACGCTTGTTGATGGCGTGGTGTATAGAGCGTACCTTAACGCCAATCTCGTTGAGGCGGTCCTGAACCTTTGCCTCATACTCGTCGTATGAGAAGGTTACGGCAGCATATGGCACGAATACAACTTCGTCGATGCCCTCGAGAGATTTTGCAATCTCCTGGATAGGATATTTCAAATAAGCCTCACCGGCATTGGTAGAATTGGAAATTAGCAAAAGGTTCATAATCTATTAATTATTAGTTAGTTATCTTATGTGTGTTGAAAATTGGTATTAAATTTTTAGCGTAATAATGTCAAAGATAATAAAAAAAGTGTTACATTTGCACAGTCGAGTGAAAAAAAACTCACTCGGTTATAAATTACAGTAGCAAAATATATACT
>JAEIGA010020318.1_pt1 | contig 10127 bp, 11 predicted proteins | sample 9270691 | NCBI WGS metagenome assembly JAEIGA01 (sample SAMN17057246, study PRJNA624740) | gut metagenome | biome: biome; isolation source: fecal sample | host: Bos grunniens | place: China: Xizang | collected 2019
ACGAAGACGGCGCGGAGCCGCTCCATCGGATACGTTCGCATCAGGCGGTCTGCCATGCCGGTATCGGTCTCCAGAGTACCCAGCGCCAGCCTCAGCAGGGACGGCCGGGTAAAGTGTCCGTCAAAGAGCACCTGATCGACCCCGTCATCAAACAGGAGCGTCGTCGTTCCAAAAAAAGTGATATCCATTTCTTTTCTCCTTTCCGAACGGTCCGTTCCCGTCATTCGCTCCGCGTCAGCGTACGGCATGCGATGCGCTGCCGCCGGCGGGGCCGGGACCATGACCCGTTCAAGTACAACAGCTTCCATATCGCTCCAGAGGGAACAACATGGAAGCTGTCTATTCACCTTCCTGAAAATGAATCATTTTAAGAGATGTACATGAAAGACTTGTCACGTATCAATAAAAGGGAGACCTTTTCTGTCTTTTTTACGCAATCGATCCATCAGTCAGGAAGGGTGAATCTCTCGTCAAAGAAGTGCTCAAATTTGCATTCGACAAGCGTTTTTCCGGATTCGTCGAGGATACAGGCATCCGCATAGGCGATATTCTTGCTTCTGTGAACGAGCCGTCCTTCCACGCGGATCTTCCCGGGGAAAGCCGGGCGGAAGAAATAGATGGTTGCCGATTGAGTAACACATCCGTAATCGATCCCGTACGCAGAAGCGAACGTGGCTGCAGCATCGCACAGGGAGAAAAGGATCCCCCCGTGCGCGATATCCCGGATGTTGGTCTCTTCTTCCCGGATGTCAGCCTCGATCACACAGTACCCTTTGGAGTACTCGACGGCATTTAACCCGAGCCACTTGTCAAAAGGGCTTTTTTCGATCCGCTTTTTCACTTCTTCAAGGGATTGCAACGTTCTCTCTCCTTTCGGGAAGGTGGAGGAGGACGGGATCTGAGGGCATGCCGGTCCTCCTCCGTGTATGTGTGTCAGTCTTTGGCCGGGATCTCAAGAAGCGCTTTTTTGCAGGCCTCTTTCGCTTCCAGGGGCACCTTGCTCTTGGGAATGAAGTCAAACACTTCCTGAAGTGTTTTGTTCTGCACGAATTTTATGGCAGGATTCTCGAGGACTGTCGGGAAATGTGATACGAGGGTATCCACAAAATCCGGATCCTCCAGGGCATCCTTCAGGATGGTCGTTTCAAAATCAAACCGGGGCCGGAATCCAGCAGTGCCCGCCTGTTCCACCGCTTTCCTGGCGGGAATGGCCAGTATGGCGGCCTTGCATTCGTCCTTTGCTTCCTGTGAGACCTTTTTCACAGGAATGAAGTCGAACACTTCCTGAAGGGTTTTGGTCTGGACAAATTTAATCGCCGGGTTCTCCAGCACCGTGGGGAACCGTGCCGTCAGCGTCTCAACGAAATCCGGATCTTCCAGTGCGTCCTTCAGGATCGTCTTGTCAAAATCAAACCGCGGCACGAATCCGGCGGCTTCCGTTCCCGAAGGGACCGCGGGTGCCGCCGCGGGGGCGGCGGGAGCCTCCGCCTTCTTTTCGGGCGCAGGGATCGGTTCTTCCGTTTTCTGTGCTCTTTTCTTTGCGCAGTTTTTCACCATCTTTGCCATGATACAGAACAGGATGGCTGCAACTGCGAGAAGGATCAGCGCCCACATCTGCTGGTCTCCGTGATACGTGTACACTTTGTCCGCATCGCGGGGACTGAGCAGGAGGTTATGGTATTTGAACAGGAGACCGATGATGTTGCCGGCGACGGCAAAGCATGCGGCGACTGCGCCCCACACAAGACCGGTCTTCCTTCCGGGCCTGATAATACTCAGGATGCCCAGGATCCCCGCCACGAGACCAAAGAGGCTGCCCAGTGCCAGGCAGAGGTTCGTGGCGATTCTGGAATACAGTTCCTTCGGAGTCTGCACTCCCTGCAGATCCAGATAATGATCCGCCTCATCACACAGTCTGGAGCAGGAATCCAGATCCACGTGTTGAAATCCGCGCACCGTCTTTATGCTTCCGTCTTCGTTGAGGACATACGGCTGGAATTCTCCTCCCAGCAGTTCCATCAGGCTGGGGACGACCACTTCACCTTTCCTGCGGGCCGCTTCTCCCATGCTGTCCAGGAACTCATTCATTCCGTCCAGGAGCTGGAGTTCACCTTGCTCATACACGGAAAGCTGCCGGTCTCCGTCCGCCAGCCGGGCGGCGCCGTCTGCCAGCTGTGCCTGGCCGTCCGCATAATCCGCGTAGCCCTGCGCCAGCTGTGCTTCGCCTTCTTCGATCTGTACCAGACCGTCTTCATACTGTTTCAGCTGTGCATGGCCGTCTTCCACATAGGCATTGAACCAGCCGGGAAAGTCGGAAACATCGGAGGGAACTTCCAGACCGATGCTGCCGATGATCGGAGCGACGACGCTGACAAACCATTCCTGGAAGGTGGAGAAGCCGGGTGCGGATGCAAGACCGGAGTCACGCCACTGGATGTACTGCTGTACATAGGGCATGAGCGGATCGATCTGCTCCAGCAGAGCCTTCCCCCTGTTGTACGCTTCCGTATTATCCGCAATCTGCTGTTTGCCGGCAGCAAGCTGCGCTTCTCCGTCCTGGAGCTGAGCGGCTCCGGCAGCAAGCTGAGCCTGTCCGTCTGCGTAAGCCGCCAGACCTTCCGTATAGGTGTTGGCACCATCCAGATAGGTCTGTTCGTTCTCTTTCAGCTGGGCAATGCCGTCTCTGGCCTGCTCCAGTCCTTCCTGAGCTCTGGCCAGATCGTCTTCCTTGTATGCCTTGATATTCAGGACATCCTGGACACCGGCATAGGCGGAAAGAAGGCCGAAAATACAGGTCGCGATCAGGCAGAGGCTGAGGAGCAATCTCAGTAGCTTCTTCATTTTCTTTTTCCTCTCTGTCAATAAACGAAGCAAGACGCATCGCCGTTGCACCGTACAACGTCTATACGTTCCATGGTCATTTTCCCGGGTCAGACATCTTGCTTTTTAAAATCATTCTTTCCCCCGCGGGGAAGAGCTGCAGAGTTCCGTGATTCTGAACGGAGCGCTGGGAGCTCCGTCCAGAACCAGTTCACCTCTGCCGCTTCCCCTGATTCGGGAGATTAATCTTCGATCTCTTCCAGTTTCTTTTTGAAGAGCTCGACCGCTTCGTCGGTCACCATGTCCGCGAAATAGGGAAATGCATCTTCCACGGTGAAGTCACGGCCTGCCTCCAGCAGAGGATGCTCCAGCAGATCGGGAGACATCTCTTCCACCAGTGCGCGAATCTTGGGATTGTCGACCATCTCGCCGACAGTAGTCGTCTCAAATGTGTATTTCGCCATAGTCATATCCTCCTTTTATCTGCAGCAGATGCTGCTCTATTCCTGTTCTTTTGCCGCTTTGCCCAGTTCGTAGCCACGGTAGAGTGCCTTGCGGTTCATTTCCACGACCGCTTCCCCTTTTTTGGCAAATTTGTTTTCCAGGCTCTTCATAAACACATCGGGATCCATCATGCCGGAGAATCCCAGCATTGCTCCGACCAGGATGATGTTCGATGCCTTGTCCGCATCCATCTCATGGGCAAGATCGTCCGCCGGCACATCCAGCACGCGGACGTCATCCCGTTTGTTGGGGGTAACGACCAGGTTGGTGTTGCGAACCAGAAGTCCGCCCGGACGAAGTTCCTTGCTGAATTTGCGGAAAGAACTGTCATTCATCGCGATCAGCCCGTCAGTCTGCTTCGGCAGCGGGGAGACGATCTCCTCATCGGAGATGATGACAGTACACTTGGCGCTTCCGCCGCGCTGTTCCGGTCCGTAAAGAGGCATGAAGGTAGCATGCTTGTCATCTGCTACCGCAGTGCTGGCCAGCATGATGCCGATGGACATGACGCCCTGTCCGCCTGCGCCGGAGATCAGCAACGAAAATTTCATATTACTTCTCCTCCTTCGGTGTTTTATCCACATACACGCCCAGCGGGAAATACTTGCTGGTCTGCTGCTCGATGAAATCAAGGGTCTTGATCGGACTCATATGCCAGTTGGTCGGGCAGTTCGTCAGCAGCTCGACAAAGGAGAATCCATATCCTTTCGCCTGATTTTCCATCGCCTTCTTGATGCCGGCTTTGGCCTTGCGGATATTGGCAGGGCTGTTCAGTGCAAAACGCGCCACGTAGACCGGAGCTTCCATCTCCTTGATCAGCTCGCACATTTTCAGCGGGTATCCCATGGTATCGGGATCGCGTCCGTAGATACAGGTGGTGGATTTCTGGCCGATCAGTGTAGTCGGTGCCATCTGTCCGCCGGTCATGCCATAGGTGGCGTTGTTCGCAAAGAAGATCGTGATGTGTTCGCCGCGGTTCGCCGCCATGAGGATCTCGGAAAGGCCGATGGACCCCAGGTCGCCGTCACCCTGATAGGCAAATACCATGCAGTCCGGGCGGCACCGCTTGATGCCGGTGGCGACTGCGGGAGCGCGGCCGTGCGCGGCTGTGATCATATCCAGCTTCCAGTAGAGGCTGTTCATCGTGGAACAGCCGACGGGAAGGACGTTGATGACGTGATCGGCGATGTCCAGATCATCGATCGCCTCGGCTATCAGTTTTGTTGCCAGCGCATGCATGCAGCCGGGGCAGAATCCGTTGGCAAGGGGTAACAGACAACTTGGTTTCTTATAGACGATCTCTCCTGCCATTACTGTTCACCTCCGATAATTTTCTTGATGTTTTCCAGCGTGGTCTCATCATCCAGAAGGATGCCTCCGCTGCGGCCGTATTCGTAGACCGGGCAGCGGCGTGCCACCTGAAGCTCGATGTCCTCACGCATCTGTGACGGAATGGACATCTCAATGTCGATGATCCCCTTCACCCGGCTGTAGTCCAGCCGGTCGATGGATTTCTTGGGGAACGGGAACAGGGTGATGGGTCGGATCATGCCGATCTTGACGCCTTCCTCCCGGAGCCGGTTGATGCATTCCTTCGCCACGCGGGAAGAGATCCCGTAGGAAACGATGATCCATTCGGCGTCTTCCACCAGATACTCCTCGACACGGACGTCCTCTTCTTCCCATCTCTTGACACGGGCCCAGTCGGAGATGTTCTTTTTCTCCAGCCCGGGTTCCGGAAGGATCGGTGTCAGCAGACGGCCGTTGCGCTGCTCGCCGTTATAGCCGATGGACCAGGATGTGCACGGGGACTCCGGCAGCTCACGGAATTCCGGAAGTTCCACTTCCTCATACATGGTCCCCAGGCAGCCGTCCATCAGGAACAGGACCGGGTTGCGGTCCCGGTAGGCAAGATCGGGAGCGATCTGCATGAGATCCACCGCTTCCTGGATGGTATTCGGTGCCAGAACGATCATCTTAAAGCCTCCGTGTCCGGATGCTTTGGTCGCCTGCCAGTAATCCTGCTGCGCCGGCTGAATGGAGCCCAGGCCCGGACCGCCGCGCTGCATATTGACGATGATGGCCGGCAGATTGCACGCTGCAAGATAGGATATTCCTTCGGATTTCAGGGAGATACCGGGGCTGGAAGATCCGGTCATTGCCAGCACGCCGGTGGCGGCGGCACCGTAGACCATATTGATCGCTGCCACTTCACTTTCGCCCTGTACGAATGTCCCACCGACTTCATCCAGTCTCCAGGAAAGATATTCCGGAAGTTCGGACTGCGGAGTGATGGGATAGCCTGAGAAGAAACGGACACCGGCACGGACAGCCGCTTCCCCTAAGGCTTCATTGCCTTTCATAAACTGTTTTGCCATGCCTTATCCCTCCTTCACCAGATAGATCGCCGCTTCCGGACACACCAGTGCGCATGTTCCGCATCCGATACAGTTTTCCAGATCAACGACCGGATAGAAGTGGCCTTTTTTGTTGCGGGTATCGCTGAATTTCATGACCTTTTTGGGGCAGAAATGCACACAGTATCCGCAGGTCTTGCAGGAGTTCTCCTGCACTTGTGGTTTGTTCATGTGTTTCATTCACCTCTGTTTATTTCTGTATTCTGTTATTTGTCGTCCTCATACTGTTTGTCGTAATTTGCCTGCATGATGGTCACGAGTTTGGTGATCAGGTCACAGGTCGGGCATGGGATGCCGTACTTCTTTCCCCGTTTTACGATGGCTCCGTTGAGCACATCGATCTCCGTCTGGCGCCGGAACATGAGCATGTCCTGTGCCATGGACGGGAAGTAGTCCGTGATTCCTTCGGATGCTTCGCTCTGAAGTTCCTTGACAAAACTCGGAACAGTAAATGGAACACCGTCTGCGTTTGCCACTTTGATCGCTTCCGAAATGATCCCCACCACCGTCGCCATGCCGTGCGGATTTGCCAGGATATCCTTGACTTTCAGACGGGTCAGCGCACTCAGCGGGTTAAACACGCTGTTGACGATGGCCTTGCGCCATACCAGCGGCTTGACATCCTCCTGAAAGACCGCATAGCATCCGCCGTCGTTAAAGCATTTTTCCAGATGTTTTCCCACCGCATCGGTGGCCGGTCCGTTTTCCACGGCACCGAAATTCATCTGTACACCGTCGATGGGAGACGAGATGCATTTTCCCGGGCCGTCCAGTGCCGTTCCGATGACACCGGATCCGTACATGACATGCTGCGGATCCGCTTTGGCAAGAAGGATGTCTTCGTTGCCAAGGCCGTTCATCAGAGAGACCAGAACGGTGTTTTCGCCGATACAGGGCTCTGCCGTTTTCAGTGCGTCCTTGGCCTGTGTGGCTTTCGTCATGAAGATGACCACATCCATGATGCCGATATCGTCGGCATTCAGTGCCGTCTTGAAACCGGTAAGATGATATGTCTCATCCGGATAGATCACGAAGGTCATTCCATCCTTCGCCACTTTCTCCATGTGTTCCCGATACGGATCCACCAGCGTGATATCCGCACCGCCCTTCCGCAGATAGGAAGCAAATACGCTGCCCGCTGCTCCGGAACCGATCATTGCGATTTTCATTGGTTAACTCCCCCTTTTCCTCCATGGTTCTTTTTTATTTCCCGACTGCACGGCCCTCTGTGCCTCAGCGGCCGGCGATCGATTCGTTTCGTTTTTTCCTGTCCGGTGATGTTCTCAGAGCATCAGTCCCGCCTTCTTCGCCTGGGAAGTCAGTTCCTCCCGGAAGTCCGGATGGGCGATGGCGATGAGCCGTTTCGCACGCTCATCGATGGGCTGGTTCTGAATATCCGCCAGTCCGAACTCCGTGACCACGTACTGCACATCCGACCGCAGTGTGGTGACACTGGCTCCCAGAGGCAGCGTCAGACTGATTTTCGAATGAAGATTTCCTTCCTTGTCCGTCCGTGTGGACGGCATGGCGATAAAGGACTGGCCGCCTTCCGACCAGTGCGCTCCCTTTACGAAGTCATACTGTCCGCCGGTGCCGGAGTACTGGCGCTGCCCGATACTCTCGGCGCAGATCTGGCCGGTGAGATCCACCTCCATGGCCGCGTTGATGGATACCACCTTGTCGTTCTGGCAGATCACTCTGGGATCGTTCACATAGGCAAACGCCCGGGAAAGCAGATCCTTCCGGTTGTTCATAAAGTCATAGAGGCGCTGCGGTCCGGCGGCAAAACCGAAGACGGTCTTTCCGGGATACAGTTTTTTCCGGCTGTTGTCTACGGCGCCGCATTCGATCAGGTCGACCATGGCCTCCACGAACATCTCCGTATGGATGCCCAGATGTTTCTTGTCTCTCAGAAACGTCCCTACCGCAGTGCCGAGGTTTCCGATCCCCAGCTGGATGCAGGAACCGTCCTCCACCCGTTCGCAGATATATCCCGCGATCTTCTCTTCCACCTCACCCGGCGTGGATGACTTCAGGGGATAAAGGTCCGCGGATGCCTCCGTATAGTAGTCCACACGGTCGGCGGGGATCATCGTCCCTTCGCCGGGCACGAAAGGCACGCGGTCATTGATCTGGGCGATCACCAGCATGTCATCCGTGATCACATCGGCAGGCAGCGGGCACACGCCCTGACTGAGCATCCCGTTCTCATCCGGTCCGGTCACCTGAAGGATGATCACATCCGGCTTGTGGTTATGGATGCGGTCAAAGGACATATCCGACAGATGGATCGGCTGATAAAAAAGATTGGGCTTGAACCGCATGCTCAGTCGTTCCACCGGACCGAGGAACCAGTTCTTAACCGTTATTTTTTCGTTGTACGGCGGGATATATGCCTTGATCGGGTTCGCCACCATGGCAAGATACAGCGTGAACCCCTCCTTCGTCCCTTTGGTTATGGCATCCAGCAGCTGATAGGGCACTCCGATGCCCATGCTGCCGCAGACGATGGCGCCGGGCTTGACAAGTGATGCCGCCTCCTCCATGGAGATAAACCGATCTGCATACTGCTCTCTCAAGTTCATTTCCTTCTCCTCCGTAATCATGATCAAAAATACGAAAAAAATGAACATTTTTGCATTTTTGTCCATAGTTTTCCCTAATTTAAGTATAATTTTTTCGTTTTTTCAGCGTCAAAAAATAAACCGAATCCAGTTTGTGAACGGATTCGGTTCTTTTTTTAGTACACTATTCAGGCCGCAGACTCATCCCCGTTCCTTTTTTGAAACGGATTTCCTGTTTTGGTATTGTAAAATCAGAAAGGATGCCTCGCGGTTTCCCTTTTGGGTTGCTGAAAATAAGCATGGTTTTTTGTGTATTGCGTCCAAAAAAGTGTCATGATAAGCTAAAGACGAACCATATCCATTGATTGCCGAGCGTTCCCCCAAGTCGGCTCTCAAACGACAAGCAAGAATCACCATCCGTTTTTCTTGCCTCATCTGCCTAAGGAGGGGATTATCATGCCGGAAGAGCTTCAGGAAAGTATTTTTAATCCGGAAACGATCGCGCACTATCAGAAGAGCAATCCGTTCAAAAAGCTGCATGCCATCGTCTATGAAGTACTGGAAAACGCCATCATCACCTGTACCATTCCCCCCGGAACCCGCATCAGTTCCACACAGATCGCCGAACAGTTTAAGATAAGCCGCACGCCCGTGGAAGATGCCATCCTGCGGCTCAGGGAGTCCGGTCTGCTGTGCACACGTCCCGGGAAAAAGGGGCTCTATACCATTTCCAGCACCGAAACGATGTTTGACATTTCTCTCAGTGATCTGTTTGAGGCGCGCACCGCCATAGAATGCCGAGCTGCCTACCGGTGCGCACAGTACAACTTTGATGTGGACCTTGCCAAACTGAAGGCGCTGGCCAATATGTACTATTATTCTTTCGAGAAGAACTATTTCCAGAAGTATGCCCTGATCGATCACAATTTTCATAAGTTCATCGTAAAGTCCTGCGGGAACCCGGCACTGGAATCCATGTTCAATACCATCGAAAAGCAGAGCCGGTACTATTCGATCCGGAGCCAGGCCTATATCCAGCAGCTCAGCGGTGAAAGCAGTCTGAAAGTGATCTCACGGCAGCACATGAACATTTACCAGGCCATCGAATCCGGTTCTCCGGAGATGGCAGAACATGCGATGCGTGAACATCTGAACTATGGTCTGATGATGTGTATGCGTTACCGGGATGTGGACAAATCTCCGTAACGAAAACTGATCCGTTCCTCTCTCCTGCCGGTTCCGGCAGATGCATCTGCTCTCTGCCTTATGCTGACTTCCTCTTCCGGAACCGCAGTATCCTTAAAGTCTCCCTGTTCTCCAGGGAGACTTTTTTCGCATATGCCGTACGGAAGCGTCCTGACAGGTACTATTCCGCGCCTCTTTCGTTGACACCGGCAGAAAATATTGGTAAAGTATTAACAGGTCTTAAAACACCGGCTGCTCACGCCGGCGAAATCATTATAAAAAGGGGTAACATCATGGCAATCAAACATTTTGAACATCCTTGCACCGTACACTTTATGGGTTCTCATCCCGGCACCTTCAACATCGACCGCGATGACGAAGCCATGACCATCAAGGGCGAAGCCATCGTAAAGATCATCAAAAACATCCACTATCCGTTCGAGACCGGCATCTATGAGCCGCACGAGGACGGCAGTGTCCACTACAACGCCAAGCTGAAGAGCGCATTCGGCAACGGTACTCTGGACGCCGACTTCGACATCGACAAGGACGGCAACATCTCCGGTGGTGCCAAAGGCATCCTGACCTGGGACGGCAAAGCCACCAACTGGCAGTAAGAACAGCCCATAACAAGCCC
>JAEIGA010020319.1_pt1 | contig 10127 bp, 5 predicted proteins | sample 9270691 | NCBI WGS metagenome assembly JAEIGA01 (sample SAMN17057246, study PRJNA624740) | gut metagenome | biome: biome; isolation source: fecal sample | host: Bos grunniens | place: China: Xizang | collected 2019
AATGGGAAGTATGATGGACGCATACGAATCTGTGCCTGCTCGCCAAAGAGCTCCTTAGCAAAGTAGAGCAACGACTGCTTCATGTCGGCAAACGACACGTTGCGGTCGATATATAAGCCCTCGATCTGGTGGAAGATGCAGTGTGCACGGTATGAGATAGCCTCGTTACGGAACACACGGCCTGGGCAGATTACACGGATAGGTGGCTTCTGACGCTCCATGGTGCGCACCTGGATTGATGAGGTGTGTGTGCGGAGTACAACATCTGGGTTCTTCTCGATGAAGAAGGTATCCTGCATATCACGTGCTGGGTGCTCAGGTGGGAAGTTTAGAGCTGAGAATACGTGCCAGTCGTCCTCGATCTCTGGACCATCAGCCACGGTGTAGCCAAGGCGAGCAAAGATGCCAACAATCTCGTTTTTAACGATTGAGATAGGGTGGCGTGAGCCCACCTGCTCCTGAGTACCAGGGCGTGTCATATCGTCGATGCGTGAGGCGTTCATCGCCTGAGCATTGCCAATCTCCTCCTTAAGAGTGTTGATACGCTCGGTAGCCACATTTTTCAGGTGGTTGAGCTTCTGGCCGAGCTCACGCTTCTGCTCTGAAGCAACGCTCTTAAACTCCTCCATGAGTGCGCCAAGCTCACCCTTCTTACCAAGAATCTTAATTCTGAAAGCCTCGACATCGGCTGCTGTCTTTGGTGCAAACGCCTCAATCTCGGCTAAAAGTTGTTCAATTTTGTTAATCATAAGTATCGTGTATTTTATCTCTTGCTTGTGCATATAAAACGTACAAAGTTATTAATATTTTCGCAAATCACAATATTAATTGTGGATTAATTCTATAATTGCATTTTCCGCCCACGAAACATCTTTCAAGACTGCCCTCGAAAACTGGGCGTTTTGATGCCAATTTTTAGCCTAAAAATAGGGTAGTGCTCAGCTGAAAAATGAGTAATTTTTAAGTGGTGTAATTATCCAAATTTATACTATTTCGCTATAATAAAAGCAACACAAAGTGCCATTAATAACGTTTCGTTATTTAGGGGGTAGTGTTTTTTTGAGGTTTTGCAGTTTCATTTTTAATAATTTTTAGTATATTTGCGCCATTGTACTTATTCGACAAAATTAACAACAAAAAAATATACAACTATGGGAAGAGCATTTGAGTATCGCAAGGCGAGAAAGATGAAGCGCTGGGGACACATGGCGCGAGTATTTACAAAGATTGGTAAGGAGATTGAGATGGCAGTTAAGGCTTCTGGCCCAGATCCATCGTCAAACCTCCGTCTTCGTCTTCTTATTCAGAACGCTAAGGCTGAGAACATGCCAAAGGAGAATGTTGAGCGTGCTATCAAGCGTGCAACAGACAAGGACGCTGCCGACTACAAGGAGATGATTTATGAGGGATATGGCCCTCACGGTATCGCCGTATTGGTTGAGACAGCTACTGACAACACAAACCGTACTGTTGCATCTGTTCGTATGTACTTCAATAAGTACGGTGGCACCCTCGGCACATCAGGCTCAGTAGGCTTCATGTTCGAGCATAAGTGCGTATTTAAGTTCAAGCCTACTGCGGGCGTTGACTTCGAGGAGATGGAGCTTGAGATGATTGACTTTGGCGTTGACGAGTTCTACGCTGAGGAGGGCGAGGTAACAGTATATGCTGCTTACGAGTCATTCGGTCAGATTCAGACATGGATTGAGGAGAAGGGCTACGAGCTTGTATCGGGTGAGGCAGTGCGCATCCCAACCGACACCAAGGAGCTTACAGCAGAGCAACGTGAGGCTGTTAACAAGCTTATCGAGCACCTCGAGGAGGACGACGATGTAACTAACGTATATACTACTATGGCCGAGTCTGACGAGGACGAGGAGGAGTAATCATATATTCAACACTTGTTTTATGAAGAAATTTACCGAATATAAAGGTCTTGACCTTAGTGGCATAGCTGACGAGGTGTTGGCGCAGTGGACTAAGGAGGATACCTTTCACAAGAGCATAACAACACGTGAGGGCCACCCAACATTCGTGTTCTACGAGGGCCCACCGTCAGCAAATGGTACGCCAGGTATTCATCACGTGATGGCACGTACCATCAAGGACGTATTCTGCCGCTTCAAGACACAACAGGGTTATCTCGTACACCGTAAGGCGGGTTGGGACACACATGGCCTCCCTGTTGAGCTTGGTGTAGAGAAGAAGATGGGCATCACTAAGGAGGATATCGGTAAGACTATCTCTATCGAGGACTACAACAAGGCATGCCGTGAGGCTGTCATGGAGTTTACCGACCTCTGGGAGGATCTAACTCGCAAGATGGGTTACTGGGTAAATATGGACGACCCATATATCACCTACGACAACAAGTTTATCGAGACTTTGTGGTGGTTGCTCAAGCAGCTCTACGAGAAGAACCTTCTCTACAAGGGCTACACCATTCAGCCATACTCGCCAGCAGCAGGTACAGGTCTTTCGACTCACGAGCTTAACCAGCCTGGTTGCTACCGTGACGTTAAGGATACGACTTGTACGGCTCAGTTCCGCATCCTCGAGCCTAAGAAGGAGATGGAGGGCTGGGGTACTCCTGTGTTCTTGGCATGGACAACAACACCATGGACACTCCCATCAAACACTGCGCTCTGTGTAGGCCCTAAGTATGACTACGTTGCAGTACGCTCATATAACCCTTACACCGCTGAGAAGATTACAGCCGTTGTAGCTGAGCCTCTTCTCTACTCAATCTTCAATAAGAAGGGCGAGGAGGTAGCTCTCGACAGCTACAACCCTGGCGACAAGGTTATCCCATTCGAGGTTGTTGGTAAGTGGAAGGGTACGGATCTCGAGGGCATGCGCTACGAGCAGCTCTTGCCATGGGTTAAGCCTGTTGAGGCTGACGAGCAGGGCAACTGGAAGGAGGCCGCAAATAAGGCATTCCGAGTAATCCTCGGTGACTACGTAACTGTTGAGGACGGTACCGGTATTGTACATATCGCTCCTACATTCGGTGCAGACGACGCCTTTGTAGCACGTCAGGCAGGTATCCCTTCGTTGTTTATGATTAACAAGCGTGGCGAGACACGCCCTATGGTTGATTTCACTGGTAAGTTCTATCTTACTGAGGAGCTCGACGAGAAGTTTACGAAGGAGTGCGTTGAGGAGTCATACAAGGAGTATGAGGGTCGCTTCGTGAAGAATGCCTACGATCCACAGTTTACTGTAGATGGTCGCTACGACGAGAAGGCTGCCGCAGCTGCCGAGAACCTCGACATCTACATCTCAATTAAGCTTAAGGAGTCGAACAAGGTATTCAAAATAGAGAAGCACACCCACAACTACCCACACTGTTGGCGTACCGATAAGCCTGTGTTGTACTACCCACTCGACTCATGGTTTATTCGCACCACAGCACTTCGTGAGCGCATGATGGATCTCAACAAGACTATCTACTGGAAGCCTGAGTCAACAGGTACTGGTCGCTTCGGTAAGTGGCTCGAAAACATCAACGACTGGAACCTCTCACGTTCACGCTTCTGGGGTACTCCACTTCCAATCTGGGCTACTGAGGATCGTTCAGAGCTCAAGTGCATAGGCTCTGTTGAGGAGCTTATAGCCGAGATTGAGAAGGCTGTAGCTGCGGGCGTGATGACTGAGAACCCATATAAGAACTTCAAGGTTGGCGACATGTCGAAGGAGAACTACTCTACAGACAACATCGACCTTCACCGTCCTTATGTAGATAACATCATACTTGTTTCATCTAAGGGCGAGCCTATGCGCCGTGAGCCAGACCTCATCGACGTATGGTTCGACTCAGGTGCTATGCCATACGCTCAGGTACACTACCCATTCGAGAACAAGGAGGGCTTCGACCAGATTTACCCTGCCGACTTCATCGCTGAGGGTGTTGACCAGACTCGTGGTTGGTTCTATACATTGCACGCCATTGCAACAATGCTCTTCGACTCTGTAGCATTCAAGAATATCATCTCTAACGGCTTGGTATTGGATAAGAATGGTAACAAGATGTCTAAGCGCTTGGGTAATGCCGTTGATCCATTTGAGGTTTTGAAGAAGTATGGTGCCGACGCTACACGCTGGTACATGATCTCTAACTCACAGCCTTGGGACAACCTTAAGTTCGACGTTGATGGCGTTGACGAGTGCCGTCGTAAGTTCTTCGGTACATTGTACAACACATACTCATTCTTCGCCCTCTATGCCAACATCGATGGCTTCACAGGTGCTGAGGAGGAGATTGCCGTTAAGGAGCGCCCAGAGATCGACCGCTGGATTCTTTCAGAGCTTAACACCCTTATCAAGGATGTTACTAAGTACCTCGAGGATTACGATCCAACACCTGCGGCACGCCGCATCGACGAGTTCGTAAACGAGAACCTCTCTAACTGGTACGTACGTCTTAACCGTAAGCGTTTCTGGGGTGGCACGATGACAGCCGATAAGCTCGCAGCATACCAGACTCTCTACACATGTCTTGAGACCGTTGTGATGCTTGCAGCGCCTATCGCTCCATTTATCTCTGACCGTATCTTCCGTGACCTTAACGCAGTAAGCGGCCGTCACTCGGAGGAGAGCGTACACCTTTCTACGTTCCCTAAGTGCGACGAGAGGCTCATCGATGCTGAGCTTGAGGATATGATGCAGCTTGCACAGCGCACATCATCAATGGTGCTTGCATTGCGTCGTAAGGTAAACATCAAGGTACGTCAGCCTCTTCAGAAGATTATTATTCCTGTGTTGGATAAGACTATGGCTGAGCACATCGAGGCTGTTAAGCAGCTTATCATGGGCGAGGTTAACGTTAAGGATATCGAGCTTATTACCGACACAACAGGCATCATCACTAAGCGCATCAAGCCTAACTTCAAGACTTTGGGTGCTAAGTGCGGTAAGTATATGAAGCAGGTTGCAGCCCTCGTAGCATCGTTTACTCAGGAGCAGATTGCATCTGTTGAGAATAATGCCGAGACAATCCTTAAGGTTGAGGATGCAGAGTTTGTAACTACTGCTGCCGACTTCGAGATTACATCGGAGGATATGCCAGGCTGGTTGGTTGCCTCTGAGGGTAAGCTTACCGTGGCTCTCGACATCACCATCACCGATGAGTTGCGTCGTGAGGGTGTAGCACGTGAGTTGGTAAACCGTATTCAGAATATCCGTAAGGAGTCAGGCTTCGAGGTTACCGACAAGATTCGTGTTGAGATTGAGGCTACAGAGCTTACAACACCTGCTGTTGAGAGCTTTGCTGAGTATATCGCACAGCAGACTTTGGCACTCGAGGTTAAGGCTTCGGCTACTCCTCAGGGTGATAAGGTTGTTGACTCAGATATCGACGAGTCTCCTTTGAAGATTGCTATTACTAAGGCATAAGCTAAATAGTGGTGTATAACCCCTTTGCAAAAGACTCCGAGCGGTTAGCACTGTTCGGAGTTTTTTTTGTATTGCAATTTTGGTTATTCTCAGCCTTAAGCTCTGTTATTTTACTATTTTTTTATCTAATATTTGCGTATTTCATAATTTTTGCTTAATTTTACAATTATTATAACGACAAAACTAAAAAAATAACGACTATGGCAGAGGAGAAAACCCGTTACAACGACGCCGAGCTCGAGGAGTTCCGCCTGTTGATTGAGCAGAAGTTGGCCTCGGCAAGAGCCGACTACGATATGTTGCGCACAGCAACAAGCAATGAGAACGACACAGAGGACTCATCTCCTACGTTCAAGGTTATGGAGGAGGGTGCAACAACACTATCAAAGGAGGAGTATGGACGCTTGGCTCAGCGCCAGGCTAAGTTTATCCGCAACCTTGAGATGGCATTGGTGCGTATCAAGAATAAGACCTATGGTATTTGCAAGACCACAGGCAAGCTCATTCCTCGTGAGCGTCTGTTGCGTGTTCCACATGCCACAGAGTGCATCGAGGCAAAGGAGGCTCGCAGGTAAGACTCTTGCAGTAAAGGGACCTTGCCCTATAAAGTATTAGCCCAAATGAGCAGTATCGGTTGTATACGGCCCATCTGGGCTAATTTCGTATCGTAGCGGGGTAGTCGTTTCACCCTTATATTAGGCCGTTTCGCCTCTCTAATGGTGCGTTTCGGTAGGGAGTGAATGCAAAATAGTAAAAAATGTTCTATCTTTGTAGTGAAGGAGGGCAGATAGCAGAATTTTTGCACTCCTACAAAACAACAAAAATATAGATGCTATGAGAAAGATTGTTATGATATTGGCTCTTCTAAGTGGCGTGATGCTCTCGGGCTGCTCGTCGCTGTTTGTATCATCGTCGCTTGGAGCAAGTGATCTCTATCGCACGAACAACCGTGTAGAGGTAGCTAATCGTTTGAAGGCTGAGGCCGAGGCTCAGCGTGCGGAGGCTGAGGCACGTGAGGCTCTTTGGGCAGCTCGTCAGGCCGAGATGGAGGCTGAGCGTGCTGAGGAAGCTTACTACTCATCGCTTAATGCGCTAAGCTACCAGTCAATCATTGCAAATGACTATGAGAGTGCTTATGCTCGCAGATTGTATGGCTTCAACTCGCCAACATACCGCATGCCGTCAAGCTACTACGACTTGGCATATAGTCGTGATTTTTACTATGCTAAGGCTTATGACCCATCGCTATATAATATTATGGTGTCGGGCGACCAGGTGTGGGTTGAGCCTAAGTATATAACCTCGATGTTTGGCTCGTGGGGCGCTACTAACATAACATTTGGCATATATGCCTCTCCATGGAACTATGGCTGGAGCTACCGTGTTGATCCATTCTACTACTCGTGCTGGGGCTATCCTCACTACTCGTGGTACGATTGGAACTGGAATATTTGCTATAATCCATGGTACTACGATACCTATTGGTGGCACTACTACCCACACTACCACAACCACTACTATCCGCATAAGCCTTCGGCACCACGCCCACCACAGCACCGCCCACAGCACCGCCCAGAGAGCCGCCCAAACCACGGCTACGTTACTACGGGCTCAGGTGCATCGTCGGGCACGATGGTTGGTAACCTAAATGGTGGTCGTGGCACAACAAGCTCACGCTATACCTCGCCAACATCGGACAAGAACTATGGCACAACAACCGTAACTCGCCCAACTGGCGGAGGTACAGTATCTACTGGCGTGAATAGCAACAGCCAGTATCGTGGTAGCGCTACAGTGAATACGAATCGTGGCACAACCACGACGAGCAGTGGTAACTTCCGTCAGGGTACAACCACAACATCTCGTGGCACGCAGAGCACCGTGAATAGTAGCACAACCGTAAACAAGGGTACATCGACCTCGTCGAGTCGAAGCACAACATCGTCTTCTTATAGAAGTGGCTCATCGAGCAGCCGTAGTAACTTCGGTTCGTCGTCAAGTAGCACACGCTCGTATGGCGGTGGCACAGCTGGTAGTTCTGGTGGTGGCAATACTTCATCACGTAGATAATCGTAAAAAAATAAGGTTATGAAGAAGATATATTCACTCGTTGCGTCGCTTGCCCTTAGCTTAGGACTTATGTCGGGAGCTATGGCTCAGATAAATATCGGAGGCGTTGCCATGAATAACGATATTATTGGCTGGGGAGACCTCTACAACCTCTCGTTCACGGCGCAAAACTACGGTACAGCACGCTCTATGGCTATGGGTAATGCCTTCACGGCGTTGGGTGCCGACATGGTCTCTGCCTCGCTCAACCCTGCGGGTATAGGCATGTACGTAAATAGCGACTTTAGCTTCTCGCCTATGGTTGCCTTCGCACGTGCCAAGACACCAGGCACCGATATTTTTAACTCCTCAGAGTATTCGAACAACAGCAACCGTTTTGCTATGGCAAGCATTGGTGGTGTAGGCACAGTATATCGTGGTGCAGGAGCGCTAACAAACTTTAACTTGGGCTTCGCCTTTAACCGTGTGGCAGACTTTAACCAAAGCTACAAATTTGCGCATTATGGCAACTCGGCCAGCAACTCTATTGCAAACCTCTTCTGCGAGCAGTCTAATGCCGATGGCTTGACAACAAATGCCGATGGCACGATGGGTTGGGGTAATGACCCCTATTATTGGGGTGCGATACTCGCCTATAAGAATGGTTTGACAAATAAGGACGCCGAGGGCTGGTTTATCGACCGCATAGGCACAGGTGCTGAGGTTGACCAGTTTACGGCTGTCAAGACGAGTGGTTCAATTGGCGAGTATGCCTTTACCATGGGCTTTAACTTCGTGGATAAGTTCTACGTGGGTGTTACGCTCGGTATTCAGAGTGTTGACTATCAGCGTGATGTATTTTATGGCGAGGACTATATCTATCCCAACAATAGCCACCCCTCAGGCGACGAGATGCCATATCAGTTGGAGTATATGAACTACTTGCAGACAACATATATCTCGGGCACGGGCGTAAACTTCAAGGTGGGCTTCACGTGGCGTCCTGTAGCGTGGCTGCGCATCGGTGCGGCATACCATACCCGCACAGCCTATAACCTATCGCTAACCTACTACGGCGATATGTGGTCGAGCACCTTTAGCGCAGGTAGCAACCCCGACGGCTATGACCTCGATAGAGATGGTTATACCAGCGACTATGTAGAATCTCCCATGTTGGAAGATACAGGCTCGTATAGTTGGCGTGTAAGCTCTCCATCACGTGTTATGGTAGGTGTTGCAACAACCATCGCCCAGCGCCTTATTCTATCCGTGGACTATGAGGCGGCATTCTATAGCGATATGAAGCTTCGTCGTGCGCCAATTAAGGGCCTCGACTATGCAGCGACTATTGACGAGATGTTCCGCCACGCAAACACTATTCGCATTGGCGCTGAGTTTAGAGCTCTGCCTTGCCTCGACATACGTGCGGGATATATACATAGTGGCGATGCCATTAAATCTGCCTCACTGCTCTATACGCACCCACTCATAAAGGAGCAGGGCTATATGACTGCGGGCCTCGGCATTCGCTTTAACGAGCGAACATATCTCGACTTGGCATACCAATATAGTAATACCAAGCAGACCTCATATCAGACATTCTTCGCTACGGGCAACGGCGTGAGTATCGAGAGCGCACCAGTGACCACAGAGCTTACAAAGCACATAGCGGTACTTACACTCGGCTTCCGCTTCTAATTTGTTGTGATAAGGGGTCGATTGCGGCCCCTAACAAAAAATGGCGACAATGGGACGTACGTCAAGTACTACCCATCGTCGCCATTTTTGCCGAGTGTAGCACTCGGCACCCTTCTGACAACAAATTTATTTCTCGTTATAAGGGCGCATCTGCGCCCTTTCAATCAAAGCCACCAATGGGACGTACATCAAGTACTACCCATCGGTGGCTTTTTCATGTCAAGGCCACATCTGCAACCCTTCTAACAAGAAATATTTCTCGCTGATTTAGGTTGGCAGGGGCTGGAATAAATGGGTAACGCTTCGCTTGATGGGAGAGAGGGGAATTTAGTGAGTAGTGAGTAACAAAAAATATTACTAATTACTATTTACTAATTACTAATTCGATAGCGCCTCCCTAAACTCCTTAAATTCCTTAAGCTCTCTAAACTCACTCGCTCAGCGCCCTCATCTATCCCATTTATCCCATCTGTCCCATTCGTCCCATCTATCCCATAAAATAGCCCCCCTGGTGGACATAATTGCAAAAAACGATGGTACGGAGTATTTTGCTCCGTACCATCGTTTAGCTATTTAGACTCCTAAAGTGCTATCTCTTTCGTAACTTGACGACATTCTCCACGTGGTGGGTATGTGGGAACATGTCGACAGGCTGGACTGCCAAAATCTCATACATGTCGTTGAGAAGAGCGAGGTCACGTGCCTGAGTCGAAGGATTACAGCTAACATATACCATGCGCTCGGGTGCGGCACGCTTGATAACCTCCAACACACGCTCGTCGACACCTGCACGTGGTGGATCGAGAATGATGACGTCAGGGCGGCCATTGCGCTCGACAAACTCGTCGCTGAGCACATCCTTCATGTCGCCAGCGTAGAACGTAGTATTGTCGATATTGTTTATCTCGGAGTTAATCTTTGCATCGTCGATAGCCTCCTTTACATACTCCACGCCAACAACCTTCTTAGCACGGCGAGCGCAGAAG
>JAEIGA010020320.1_pt1 | contig 10127 bp, 9 predicted proteins | sample 9270691 | NCBI WGS metagenome assembly JAEIGA01 (sample SAMN17057246, study PRJNA624740) | gut metagenome | biome: biome; isolation source: fecal sample | host: Bos grunniens | place: China: Xizang | collected 2019
ATGAGATCGACAAGGTTGCCCGCAAGAGTGACAATCCTTCGATCACTCGTGACGTGTCTGGTGAGGGTGTTCAGCAGGCCATGCTCAAACTTCTTGAAGGTAGTGTTGTGAATGTACCGCCTAAAGGTGGTCGTAAACATCCTGAGCAGGAGTTCCTTCATGTGAACACTCAGAATATTCTGTTCATCTGCGGTGGTGCATTCGAGGGCATCGAGCGCCGTATCGCTCAGAGACTTAACACTCAGGTCATCGGATTTGGAGCTCAGGATAAGCAGAGGATAGACAAGGAAAATCTGCTTCAGTATGTAGAGGCTCAGGATCTTCGTTCATATGGTCTCATCCCTGAGATCATCGGCCGTCTTCCGGTGATTACATACCTTGATCATCTTGATAGGGATGCAATGAAGAGGATCCTTACTGAGCCTAAGAATGCGTTGATGCGTCAGTATGAGAAGATGTTCGAGCTTGACGGCATCAAGTTGTCCTACGAGCCAGAGGTCCTTGATCTTATTGTCGATACAGCAATCGAGAACAAACTCGGAGCTCGTGGTCTTCGCTCAATCTGCGAGGCTATCATGACAGATGCGATGTACGATGCTCCGTCATCAAACAAGAAGACGTTCAAACTCACAGTGAAATACGCGCAAGAAAAATTGACGAAATGACGAAAAGCATCTCACACGAGATGCTTTTTGTCATTGATGTGCAGGACATGTTTAGAAATAGTGTCTTGATGAATTTAATCATAACGGTCTGTAGGTTTTGCATTGTACAAATATAGTAAATGACCTTGCCATTACAAAGAATATCCTATATATCTTATCTGACTGGAATAAGTTTACCCGACATATCTCGATATGTCAGGTGTCGCTGTTTCGTTTTTGGATTTTTTGTCGTATGTTTGTTAACGGAAATGAAGAACTTTCTGAAATATATTCTTATAGGCATTCTTGCACTCACGTTCAGTGATATTGTCAAGGATGGGGTTTCGTGTGATGAATACGTAGATCTTAACATGATTCAGGAAGAATTCATTCATGTTCTCGAGCAAGATACATTTCAGGCATCTTCTCGAATTTTCATATGTCCTCCTCGTCAGACCTCAAGTCTAGGAGTGCCTCGCGTTCAGAACAGCGGACGGAGACAGGATAACTCCGGCCGGTATAACTTCGAGTTCATAAGGTCGGGCAAGATAATATCTGCAAGGGTAAATCACATAACCCAGGGTCTACCTCAGATACAATATTCCACAAGCCTGGAGCCAGGCCATAAGCTAGTCAGCCTTTGCCGTTTCATCATTTAGCTGATAGTCATATAATCTGTATTGTAATGCCTTCTTTCAAGGCATCGCATTGTTTGTCGTGCATATACGTGCACGTGATCAAGACTATAATTAAACTAAATGATAAATTAATATGGAAAAGCAATTCATAAGAGTTCGCTCTATCAAAGACATTACTATAACAGTATTACTTGCCTCAGTTGGCATTATCCTGACAGCACTTCCTATTGGAGATGCAGCAAATATAGCAGGCTTCTTCATCCTTCTTGCAGCAGCGGTTCTCATCGCTATTCTCAAGAGTGCCTATAAGGACATCGAAACCAATCATAAATATATCAAAAGAGAAAGGTATTTTCAGCAGGCCATGCACTCTGCCGTCATAACCGCAATCTCGTCCGACCCTAATTCTGTAGATCTGACAGAAGAGGATAAGGGTAATGCATTAAGACTGGATATCTATTACTGTAAATCTTCCGGCAAGGCATATGTCCAACTTTTTGAATATGTCCCTTATGCATACCAGCCTTGCTCAAGGATGTATGAATATGAAATATCAAAAGTATCAAATCTGATCAGATAATAATGGAATACATCATTCTAATAGTTACATTAGCCGGAATTATCTTCGGAGCTGATTTTCTAGTGTCCGGTGCAGTGTCCATTGCCAGGAGATATAAAGTGTCGGACTTTGTTATAGGAGCTGCAATCATCGGTGTAGGCACGTCGATGCCTGAGCTGACAGTCAGTTTTATAGGTGCGATGAATGGTAATGCAGATGTGGCAATCGGTAATGTAGTCGGCTCTAATATCTTCAACATATTCGGTATTCTTGGATTGACGGCTATATTTTTCCCTATAGCCTTCGATCGTCAGAACTTGAAGTTCGAGATTCCTTTCTGTATCTGCATTTCTGTCATGCTGGCATTACTTTTCCTTAATTTCTTTAATGGAATGACACCGAGTATCGGTAGAGTTGACGGAATCATTCTGTTGACTGCCTTTATCGCTTTCATGTGGTTCTCATTCTATAAAGATAAGAGTATGAAGTTACAGCAGGCAGCGCAGGAAGATGACAGCGCTGATCAGCCTGTCGGTCCGATATGGGTTTCAATACTCAAAGTCATCGGGGGACTTGCCATTCTGGTTTTCAGCTGTGATGTTTTCGTAGATAATGCTGTGCTGATTGCGAAGGCCTTCGGAGTCAATGATGCCTTTATTTCTCTGACGCTGATTGCCTGCGGAACATCTCTTCCAGAACTTGCTGCATCCATTGCTGCAGCTATCAAGAAGAATACAAGCATGGCCTTGGGTAATATTGTCGGATCCAACATCTTCAATATAGCTTTTATTCTCGGCCTATGCTCACAGGTTTCTCCGCTGACATCTATGGGAATCGGCGTTATGGATCATATTGTCATGATTGTAGCGGTGCTTATGTTGTTGGTCTTTGGTAAAGACTGCAGGATAAGCAGAGGTGAAGGTGTCTTCCTTTTCCTGTGCTTTGTGGCTTATAATTGGTATCTTGTATCTAATCAAATTGCATAAACTATGGGAATTTTACAGATTTTTACGCTTTTAGGAGCTTTGGGAATGTTCCTTTATGGAATGAATCTCATGAGCTCAGGGCTGCAGAAAGCCGCTGGCGACAAGCTTCGGGGACTTCTGTCTTCAATGACATCAACTCCGTTCAAGGGTGTGATGACAGGACTAGGTGTTACCACGGTAATCCAGTCGTCATCAGCCACCACGGTGATGGTTGTCAGTTTTGTGAACGCAGGACTTCTGACACTGACTCAGGCTATCGGAGTCATCATGGGTGCAAATATAGGTACAACTGTGACAGCATGGATGGTCTCATGGTTAGGATTCAAGGCTGACATTTCTCTGCTTGCTGTTCCGCTTATGCTTCTTGGTTTCCTTTTCTCAAATTCGAAAAAGAACCAGAGACAGAATGTCGGAGAGCTTATCGTCGGATTCTGCCTTCTATTTCTGGGACTGTCGTTCATGAAGGAGTCGGTTCCAGATCTTCGTGAGACCCCTCAGGTTCTTGATTTCGTTAAAGATTGGTCTGGACGTGGATTCGGTTCGGTATTGATCTTCCTTGTGTTCGGTACAGTGCTTACGCTTGTACTTCAGTCGTCATCAGCTACAATGGCCATAACATTAATTATGCTCAGTATGGGATGGATTCCGTTCAATATGGCCTGTGCGATGGTGTTGGGTGAGAATATCGGAACGACAATTACAGCGAACATCGCGGCATCTATCGGAAATACGCAGGCAAAGAGAGCCGCAATGTCACATACCATATTCAATGTGTTTGGTGTGATATGGGCATTGATCCTCTTCAGACCGTTCCTTGGTCTTGTCGGCAAGGTCATTGAACTGTTCGGCCTTCCAAATCCGGCGGCGGAAGGATTTTGTGTAGATAGTCCGGACTCTGTTGCGAGTACATCGGCATTGTATGGACTGTCTATGCTTCACACCCTTTTCAATACAATCAATACTTTGATTCTCATATGGTTCACCAAGCTGATTGAAAAAGCGGTTGTATTCATTGTCAAGGCTCCGAAGAATCAGGAGAAAGAAGTGTTCAGACTCAAGTATATCTCAGCCGGTCCACTTGCTACACCGGAACTTGCATCAGAGCAGGCATTTGAGGAAATAATACATTTTGCCCAGATTTCCAGAAATGGCCTCGGCTATGCAAAAGACGCGATTGCTGAGTCGACAACTGCAAAGTTTGAAGAACTACGTGAAAAACTGGTCAAGTATGAGGAGATTTCAGACCGCATCGAGTATGAGATAGCTGCATTCCTCAATGCGGTGTCAGAGGGTGACATAAGCGAAGAGACATCAAGGAAGATAAAGGCGATGTACAAGATTATCGGTGAGCTGGAGTCACTCGGTGATTCCGGCGAGACAATCAGCCGCATCCTTTCCAGAAAGAACATCCATAAACGTGACTTTGACCAGAAAGCACTCAAGAATCTCAGTGGAATGGCAGACACCGTGGCTAATGCATATGATGCCATGATATATAACCTGCAGGCAGCGCATCACGGCACTCTTGCTGAAATATCAAATGCATATAATGCCGAGGACCGCATCAATAATATGAGAAATAATCTGAGGGATGCTGAAATAGAAGACATTGAAAGTGGAGGCAAAAATTATCTGTCAAGTGTGTACTATATGGATATAGTCAACGAACTTGAAAAGATGGGTGATTTCATCATCAATATCTCTCAGGATCTCGAAAGAGCATTCATCAATAAGTAATCATCTGTAAAGCATCTCGCGAGAGATGCTTTATTGTTTGAATGAGAAAGTTGCAATCATGATGCGAAATTCATAATTTTACACTGGTAAAACTAAATTGATCATGAAAAGGATTTTCTACATAGCAGTTCTCAGCCTGTTTGTTTTAGCTACCTCCTCATGTGTTGATGAACCAGCCCCATTTGGCGTGGTGCCGACAAAGGCTCAGGTGGAGTGGCAGAAGAAGGAATATACCATGTTCGTTCACTTTGGTCCAAATACTTTTACTGGTGCAGAGTGGGGATCCGGTCAGGAAAAGGCTGAGATCTTCAATCCGACTGCTTTGGATTGCGGACAGTGGGCCTCAATAGCAAAGGCTGCCGGAATGAAAGGAATAATTCTTACGGCAAAGCATCATGACGGTTTCTGTCTCTGGCCAAATCCAGTCAGCAGCCACACTGTAGCTCAAAGTCCCTGGAAGGATGGAAAGGGAGATGTCCTGAAGGAGTTGTCGGAGGCATGTCGTGAGTATGATCTCGGTTTTGGAGTATATATCTCTCCATGGGATAGGAATGATCCGCATTATGGAACTGATGAGTATAATGATGTATTTGTAAAGACTTTGGAACACGCATTAGGCAGCTATGGCCATGTGTTTGAACAATGGTTTGATCGTGCCTGTGGCGAGGGACCGAATGGTAAGCAACAGGTATATGACTGGCCTTTGTTTAATTCCACAGTCCACAAGATGCAGCCGGAGGCAGTGATATTCAGTGACTATGGTCCGGGATGCCGTTGGGTTGGAAATGAGTCAGGGACAGCAGGAAGGACATGCTGGAGTACGATCAATGTCAATGACGATTTTACGGGACCGGTCCAGAGCCGCAGGGATCTCAACGAAGGCATCAGGGGCGGCAATACATGGGCTGCAGCTGAAACGGATGTGTCCATCCGACCTGGCTGGTTTTGGCGAGAGAGCGAAAATTCCAAGGTGAAGTCTCTTCAGCATCTGTTGAAGATATATTATGAAAGCGTGGGCCGCAATTCGCTTCTGCTTTTGAATGTGCCGGCAGATACTCGTGGACTCATTCATGAAGTCGACTCTCTGCGATTGATGGAGTTGCGGGCTGCATTGGATGAAATCTTCAGCTATGACCTTTCGCAGGGTGCCTGCATAGAGGCTGATAATGTCAGAGGGGGGTCAAGACGATTCAGGGCTCAGAACCTTCTTGATATGGATTATGATAAATACTGGGCAGTAGATGACACTGTCACAGAGGCTTCATTTGTAGTGACTCTGCCAGAAGAGAGGACGTTCAATCGAGTTCAGCTTCAGGAATATATCCCTCTTGGCCAAAGAGTTTCCGCATTTTCAATTGATGCTTTGTCAAAAGATGGTACATGGGAGCCGATCGCCCGCGAGACTACTATCGGCTATAAGCGCATCGTTCACGTACCCACTACGAAAACTTCTGCAGTAAGGGTCAATATAGAGAAGTCGGATGCTTGTCCCGTACTTAACGGTTTCGCTCTCTATATGGATAATGTCTACAAAAGTTATGAAATGAGCAATGTTCCGGCTGGTGAGGTTAGACCGGCATCTGAGATTCTGGTTGCTGATATGGGTGAGGTCACTCCGATCCGTGGCTTTGTATATGCTCCGAAGGTAAATGGTGATGGTGGAGTTATCGTGGATTACCAGGTTGAGATCAGTGACGATGGCAATACGTGGACTGCCATTTCCCCTGTGTTGACATTCGATAATATCGTCAATAATCCGATATCTCAGGAAAAGACCTTCTCGCGTTATATAGAGACTCGTTTCCTCAGATTGATACCTCATCGCGTAGTGGATACCAGTTCGAATGCAAACGCAGAAGGAATGACTTACGGTGTCTCTGTTTTTGGCTGTATTCAGTAGTGAGTCAAATTGGACTCTTTGCTGTGGGAAACGCAGTCATCAACAAAATAATTCTTATATTTGCCTGATTAGCTTATTAAACATCTGAAAATATGAAACAATACATTGAAACCAATAAGGACAGATTTTTTGAGGAGCTCTTCTCGTTGTTGAGGATTCCGTCGGTGAGTTCGCTTGAGCAGCATAAACCTGACATGCAGAAATGTGCTGAGCGCCTGGTGGAACTTTTGATGGAGGCTGGTGCTGATGAGGCTGCTGTGTATCCTACAACAGGTCATCCTGTTGTGTTCGGACAGAAGATGGTGGATCCGTCGCTTCCGACTGTACTTGTGTACGGTCACTATGACGTGCAGCCTGTAGATCCTATCGAGCTATGGCACTCTGATCCGTTCGAGCCCGAGATCCGAGACGGAGCTATCTATGCACGTGGCGCAAATGATGACAAGGGCCAGCTGTTCATGCACATCAAGGCTTTCGAGTTCATGGTACGCGAGGGCCAGCTCAAGCATAATGTGAAGTTCATCCTCGAGGGAGAGGAGGAGATCGGCAGCCCTTCGCTTGCAGCTTGGGCAAAGGATCATAAGGATATGCTTGCTGCGGACATCATCCTGGTTTCAGATACTACAATGATCTCAGAGTCTGTGCCTTCTATAAACTGCGGTATGCGTGGACTTTCGTATGTTGAGGTGAAGGTGACAGGACCTAATAAGGACCTTCATTCAGGTCATTATGGCGGAGCGGTTGCAAACCCTATCAATGTGCTTTGCGACATGATCTCGTCACTCATCGACAAGGACGGTCACATAACAGTGAAGGGATTCTATGACGATGTTGTAGAGCTTTCTGCTGAGGATAGAGCGAAACTTTCACGTGCTCCGTTTGATATCGAGGAGTACAAGGAGTTCCTTGATATCAAGGAGGTGAAGGGTGAGGCAGGCTATTCAAGCCTTGAACGTACAGGCATCCGTCCATGTCTTGATGTGAACGGCATCTGGGGTGGTTATATCGGTGAGGGAGCGAAGACTGTGCTTCCGTCGGTTGCCCATGCAAAGATTTCTATGCGCCTTGTGCCTAACCAGGACAGCGCTACAATCACAAAACTTTTCACTGAGCATTTCCTTGCGATTGCACCTGACTATGTAAAGGTCGAGGTTATTCCTCATCATGGTGGTGACGGATTCCTCATCCCGATTTCGTCACCTGCATACAAGGCTGCTGAGAAGGCCATGACAGAGGTTTATGGCATCGAGCCTGTTCCATCAAGAGGTGGTGGTTCCATTCCGATCCTTGCGGACCTTCAGCGCATTCTCGGCATCGATCCTCTTCTTATGGGCTTCGGCCTGGAGCGTGACACGATCCACTCTCCAAACGAGAGCTATCTTCTCAAGCAGCTCTTCGCCGGTATGGAAGCAATCGCATTGTTCTATAGATATTATTAATCGTTAGAAAATAACATACAAGAATATGGATAGAAAACAGTTATTCGAGCAGATTCAGGCGAAGAAGAGCATGCTTTGCGTTGGTCTGGACGTGGATTTCAATAAGATGCCTGAGCATGTAAAGGCTCTTGCCAACAGAGGCGAGCTTGCTCTCAAGGGTGAGCTTTATAAGGGCAAGGCACGATCTATAATTGAGTTCAATAAGGCTATTGTTGATGCCACTGCTGCGCATTGTGTGGCATATAAGCCTAATCTTGCATTCTATGAGTGCTATGGCATCGATGGAATGCGTGCACTTGATGCTACTGTAGATTATATCAGATCGAAGTATCCGGAAATCTTCCTTATCGCAGATGCGAAGAGAGGTGATATCGGAAATACTGCAAAGATGTATGCAAAGGCCTTCTTTGAGGAGATGGATTTTGATGCAGTGACAATCGCTCCTTACATGGGTGCAGACAGTGTGACTCCTTTCCTTGAGTATAAGGACAAATGGGCTATTGTCCTCGCTCTGACTTCAAACGCTTCAGCATACCAGTTCCAGAATGCTCAAAAGGATGGAAAACCTCTCTATCAGGCAGTTATGGAGGAGATGATGGAGATCTCCACTCCTGACAACATGATGTTCGTTGTCGGTGCTACAAAGGCTGACAAACTCAAGGAACTTCGTAGCTTCTGCCCGGACAATTTCTTCCTCGTGCCTGGCGTAGGTGCGCAGGGTGGCTCCGCAGAGGAGGTTATTGCCAATGGTGCAAATGAATATGGTGGATTGCTGATAAATTCATCTCGCGGAATTCTATTTGCTGATTCGACTGAGAATTATGCTAAGGTAGCAGGCGAGGTCGCTGCCATGACAGCAAATTTGTAAGTGATTATGAAGAAATTTCTTCTTGTAGTCGTCACATTCTTTCTTGCAATCCTTTCATCCTGGGAGAGTAAGGCTCAGTATAATACATTGAAGTTTGGAGAATTCGGGATTACATCCATTACTCCGCTGGGACGCGGTTCTGTAAAGGGACGTGTTTGGATCGATGTGGAAAATCCTCTTCCGGGATTCACTGTTTCCGATATTGAAGGTAAATTCTATCTGGATGGCAGGGCTTTACTTGAAGGACATGTTGACGATTATTATGTTCCAAGCGGAACTAACAGGATTACATTGACAGGTACGGCAACAATGTGCCCCGGTGCAACATTGCTGGATATACTTGGACTGATGTTGTTTGATCCGGAACTGTCTACAGTTGATATAAAAGCCGTTGTAACTGATGATGGAGCAGACCCGGTAGTAATGGAGGTCAGAAATATGCCTCTGCTGAAGTTGTTGAAGAAGGACGGCGAAGAAAATGAAACAAATGATGAAAGTAAGAATAGTAAATAAGTCTGCCTATGAGACTCCGTTCTATGCAACGGAGAAATCGGCTGGAATGGATTTGAAGGCTAATATCGATGAGCCTGTCACACTTGGACCGCTTGAAAGAGCCCTTGTCCCTACCGGACTTTTTATTGCGCTTCCAGACGGAACAGAGGCGCAGGTGCGTCCCCGCAGCGGTCTGGCTGCCAAGTATGGTATCTCAGTGTTGAATGCCCCAGGAACTATTGACGCTGATTATCGCGGTGAAGTAAAGGTGATTTTGGTCAACCTCTCTAATGATCCTTTTGTAATCAATCCCGGCGAGAGAATCGCTCAGATGGTTGTTGCAAGATATGAGAAGGTCGACTGGGAAGAAGTCGAGGTTCTTGATGAGACCGAGCGTGGTGAAGGTGGATTCGGATCAACTGGACGTTAATGTCATTCCGAGCTTGTCGAGGAATCTAATTCGTATTTATGGAAATTATTACAATCTATAACAAATTCAAGGAGTGCGGTATTGTCACTACTGATACACGTACTCTCAAAGGCGGCGAGATGTTCTTTGCGTTGAAAGGAGAGAATTTCGATGGCAATGAATATGCATTGAAGGCGTTGGAGCTTGGTGCGCGTTATGCTGTGGTCAATTCTTCTGCAGATGTCGCGGCGTCTGACGATCCGCGTCTGATAAAGGTCGAGGATACTCTCAGGACATTGCAGGAGCTTGCGCGTTGGCATAGGTCTATGGTATTCGTGGACGGAAAGCATCTTCCTGTGGTTGCACTTACCGGTACAAACGGAAAGACTACCACAAAAGAGCTTGTACGTGCGGTACTGTCTGTAAAGTATAATGTGACTGCAACAGAGGGCAAC
>JAEIGA010020321.1_pt1 | contig 10127 bp, 5 predicted proteins | sample 9270691 | NCBI WGS metagenome assembly JAEIGA01 (sample SAMN17057246, study PRJNA624740) | gut metagenome | biome: biome; isolation source: fecal sample | host: Bos grunniens | place: China: Xizang | collected 2019
CTTTATCAGCGGAAAGAATACAGATGCAGAGTCACCTCTGAACAAGTTGCACGGTGTTCACGGTATTACCGATGGTTCGGCAATCCTCTACCCCACCAACAGAAAGATTATGGTTACACACGTTGTAGGAACAGGTGTAAAGAACAATACATTTGCTAATTACTCCTACTTCCCCACTATTACCGATGGTGATAAGGGCTATCAGGCTAATACCGGTCACGCAGATGTCAAGACCTCAACTAAAGCCTCTGCATTGACATATTACCAGGATGTTGCTGCATTCTATGAGTGGGACGAGAACGGTACGTGGACCGGAGGAACCAAGGGTTATGTTATGGAGTTCCCCGCAACAGGCGTTTCTACCGAGATGTCGGTTTATTTCTCAATCACACCGTCGTTGTACGCTCGTACAGGTAATGACAATGCAACTACGAAATATATGTACAAGGCTTGTTTGCTCGGTCACCCGCTGATTTGGAAGGTTGAGTGTTCGACTGACAATGGTACTACCTGGACAAAATGTACCAATGCAATCAACGGCTCGGAGGAGTTCAGATTGTTGCCTATGGTTAACTGGAATAATAATGCCGCTCTTGCAGATCCGTTTAATGTATCTACAACAGTTCAGCTGACAAACAACGCCGAGTTCTGCCCCGGATTTACACAGCAGAAGTTCGTCCTTCCCGCAAGCGCAAAGGGTGCTGCAAAGGTTATGGTTAAGATCTCGCCCGCTTCGTTGCAGGTTGCTTATCCTACCGACGGCACTTACACTGCAACAATGGATAAGGAAGGCAAGAACGTTACAAAGGATTACAGCTATCCTTGTGCAATTGTATTCGATGGCATCGCTGTAACCTACGCGAAGTAATTTATAGAAAAGGTTAGTGGTTTGGGGTGCTTGCATCAAGGCAGCACCCCGACCAAAACCAAAAATTCAAAATTGAGAATTAAGAATGTTCAAGAAATTTAGCAAACAGATAACTAACTGCTTTTTGGCGGTGATGTTGATGTCTGGTGCAGCGGTAACTCTCCCCTCGTGTGAGGCGTTGGATGATGCCGAGTACCCGAAAATCCTCGAACTGATTGCTCCAACATCGGAGTTCACAGTCGACGAGGCTGAGGGTTCGGTGGAGATTCCCATCTACGCAAAGGGTGGTTACTCGGTGAAGTTCCTCAACGACATCGAGGGCAATTGGGCTACGCTCAACGCTTCGCATATGACCAACGACGGCACGCTCATCGTCAACTACAAGCAGAATGACGGCTTCCGCCGAATGGCTACAATCCGTCTCTGTCTCGACTCAGGCGAGAGAGCTGATACTATCTGGGTAAAGCAGACCGGTGTGGTGCCAATTATCGACTGCGGCGCACCGTTCAAGGCTATCAACGGCTCGGAGCAGGAGCCTATCGAACTTGATGTTGAAACTAACATCGACCTCGATGATTTCGAAATCTCATACACCAATGATGGTGCTGACTGGATTACGAACATCGAACTCGAAGATGGAAAGCTCTCGATGACTCCCACGAAAAACACCTCAGACTCTCCTCGTACTTCGATTGTGTCGTTCACGTACATCGACGGTTGGGGCGAGAAATTTGAATTGCGTGTCTTCATCACCCAGGCTAACCGCAATGACGAGTTCGGTAAAACCATATCATTCGAGCAACTGCGAGAAATGGCTACCGAAGAGGGTTTTGAAGTGACTGAAGATATCAACGTCAAGGGTTGGATCGTGAGCGACTTCCGTTCAAAGAATATGGCGTTCAACCCCAACTCTCTCTACTCAACAGTTGATACATCGGTAAGTGCCCGCACAGCTTATCTCGAAAGCGAGAATGGCGAGTATGGTGTCCGTCTCTTCTTCAACGAAGCCGAGGACAACGAGTTGCGCCGATACTCGAAGATGGAGATTGGTCTCAAGGGTGCTAAAATCGTTAAGGAGCTCAACCCTGAGCGCTATGCTATCGTCGGCCTTGAAGCAGAAAACCTCCTCTCAGGTGAGGCTGGAACTGCTGCCGACATCCCAGCAAAGCGCAAGAGCATCAACGAGTTGACCGACAACGATATCTATACTTTCGTAACTCTTCCGCAAACCGAGTTTGTATTCAAAAACGGTGCTTATGTAAACTACTACGAGGGTTACGCTCTGTTGGGTCCTGCAAACGACTTTGCAGACGATGCCAATGCCAAGCCAAACAACCGTATGGACGGCTGGGCTTCGGTACTCTACGATGCAAATGGCGATGGTATCTATATGTCACTCAACTCGCTCGTTGAGTGGCGCCGCAAGGGTAACGGCGTACCGCAGGGTTCGGGCGATATGAGTGGTGTGATCGTTCACGAGCAGAATCCCCGATATGGTGACTATATGGGTCGCTACCAGATCCGTCCTATTGATGAGAATGACATTCTCTCGATTGGCGACACCGGTGCAAAATATCGCACCTTCGCCGAGTACAATGGCAACTACGCTGTTCGCTTCGGTCTGTACACAGCCGATAAGTTCGGTAAGAAGTACGCTGCTGCAGGTGTGAACTCGATTGTTCCGCCCGATGTGGCAGAGGAGCGCCCAAATGTAGAGCTTCGTTGTGAGAACATCGAGACAAACGAAACATACCCCATCGCAGGTGCTGTAGACTACAATGCACCCCACCCAGGATGCTACATCGATGGCGAGAAGAAAGATGCCAACTACAACGGTACAGGCTGGGCTGTGGCTGGTGGTAAGAACACTACCGCATTGCAGTTCACCTACGATGTGAAGGGTTGGTACAAGTGGAACATCAACGAGGATGGTCAGAAGACCGACATCATCGGATACAATGGTATCTGTATCGATATGTCGACCAAGAACATCAGCGGATCGAAGTTCTGTATGGCATTTACCTTTATGGGAGGTAACGGAACAGCGGCAAACTGCAAGGCTTATCCGGCACACTGGTGCGTTGAGTACACCGTAGATGGTGGTGCAACCTGGACGTTGGTTCCCGATAAGGTGATTTACGACTCGTATGAGAATCAGCCCTATGTGAAGATGCGTTCGCACCCGTGGTGGGACTCTTCGGTAGCTGCCAACAAGTACTACACGCCCGCAGCGTGCGGTCTGGGCTACACCGACCACCTCTTCTTCTTCCCGACAGACATCTTCGGACAGGATAATGTTACCATCCGCATCCGTCCATATGACGACGTTCTGGCAAGTCTGCCGCTCCAGTGGGATGGCAGCGTGGAGAATGGAGTTGTTCGCGCAAGTACTACTCAGAAGAATATGATTCGCTTCGGAACTATCTCGTTGCGTTATATGTAAAATTCCTCAAAAATCCAGCCGTAAGGGTCTCCTTCACGCGAGACCTTTACGGTTGGTTTTTTTAACCTCATAAAAAGATGTTAAAATACTTTCTGAAATTTGCAGCTGCGGCTGCATTGTTGGTGGTCAGCTGCTCGGAAGATCCAACCAACGATAACCAAAATAATGACGTTTCTGACAATGGAAACGGACCAGCCGAAGGTCAGATTACACTACAACTCGGAGCCAAAGGCTTTACGGAGGAGTCACGTGTGGTGCTTGATGGCACAAAGTTGACCTGGGAGGCTGACGAAGCTCTCATTATCAATCGCAAGAAGTACTACGTCGAGATAAACAACGGCAAACCCGTAGTCCACGTAGATAAGGCAGAGAATGGTCGATATGAAGCCTTCTATCCGGAACTGCTCTTTGACAAATCGGATATGGCATTCACGCTGCCATTCTCACAATTTTACTCTGAAAATACGATCAGCCCCAATTCGCTGCCGATGTATGGCGTATGCGAAGGCGGGAAGACTCTAAATATGGATGCTATGTGTGGTATCATCCGCCTGAATATAGTTGGAGAAGGTTACCTTACAAGCATCTACGTCGAGGATCTATCTGGCAATAATATCGCCGGAGAGTATGACTTTGACGGCTCAAGCAATGAAGTATCAATCAGCGATGTCAAATCGATATCTTCGCAGTGGGTAACTCTCAACTGCGCGGGCAAAGAGGATAAGGGAGCAGCTCTCTCAAGTGGTGGTACGAAGTTCCACATTGTTGTTCCGGCAGGCACCTACCACAACGGCTTCAAGATCCGCATCAGTGATCGCAACCGCAAGAAGGTCGAGAAGAGATACGGCAGCAGCTACACCATTGAGGCGGGTGAAATTCTCGACCTCGGAACTATAGCCTATGAGCCTGACGAAAATCTGCTCTATGCACAGCACTTTGACAACTGCACCTGGGGAGGTGATATCGTCGCTGGCACAAAGGGTTTGGGTCGTGGTAGTAATGCGACAGACCTTGCCCCAAAATCGGCAACGGGTACAGAGGTTGCCGTGCGTGTCAAGAACAGTGACACTCCAGGCACAGAGGCGGTAACTGATTCTGAATACTCTCACTACACCTACAACAGCGGTAAACTCAATCTCTCTAAGGCTTATATGCGAAACCGAGGTCTGGATGATTGGCGATTACTCTACTATGCCCGCGAATATAAGGGCTATATCTGCGGAGGAAACCCCGCAAATCGAGACAATCGAGGCATCTTCCGTACACCATTCGTAAAGAGTATGGGCAACACCCCGTGTATAGCAGAGATTTCGTTCCGCATCTGCTTGGAACAGGGCTATTCTGGTAATATCCAAGTATCAGCAGTCGGCGATTCAGATGGCGACAAGGTTACCAGCGGTTCTGGACTTGTATTCTTGAACTATTGGGTAGATGGCAAGGAACTCGACATTAACCCCGCAACAAGCAAACGCCTCTCACAGGCATCACAAGCTCGTAATGCCATTATCATCCACGCAGGAGATTATGCACCAGGCGTATGGCACGATGTAAAACTCAAAGTGGGAGCCTTTACCAACAATACAACCTTGCGAATATATCCATCAATAGTCCGCGAGGCAAACAACGTCTTCTATATTGATGATTTTGTAGTTACCCGCATACCATACGACTATGACGAGGAGGATTACACTATCGTTGAGCCTACTACCGAACTGGGAGATCCGGCAGAGGATGTTTCACGTCTGCGCCTGAGAGTAGGCACAACAGGCTCACTTACCAATGATGCACTCTTCTCAGGTTCGGCAGCCTTGGGTTATACATATATCAGCCCTGGCTTCGGATCGAAAGAGAATGCTACAACGGCATACAGCAAGTGGGTTGAGAGCGCTGAAAAGGGTCATGCTCTTGCCGAGAAACACAATCGCAAGATATGGTGTATGCACCTACCCTATGGAAACCAAACCGAAGAGCGTTACTACGATCCCTGTACTCCCAATGAAAAGGAGCGCGACTCGACAGTTCGCTACTTCTCGGCGATAATTCGTGCAGCACGCGTTTTACAGCCCAAATTTCTGCTTATTCACTGCAACCAGACCTTGCAGTTCAACGATGGCTCAAATGCCGAAAATATGGCTCGTACGCTCTACGAATTGCAGCTGGTGGCTGACGAGATCGGCACTCAAATCGCCGTGGAGAATATGTCGCACGGTGTGGGTGCTGACAGCCGAGTACTTGCGGCTTGTGTCGATCAGGCAAACGCTATGACCGACAAGGGCAAAGTTAAGAAGCCCGTAATGATTGCAGTGGATATTGGTCACGCCAACGTCTATTTGAGCATTGTAAAGGATGGCCGCACAGTGGTAGATTGGTTGCGCGATTGTGGTCGCAGGGTTGGCGCATTACATATGCACGACAACCGAGGTCGCGATAACGACCCCACAAAACGCCGTTTCAACGACGACCACCTCAACCCTGGTTATCCTAAGACCGGAATGCTCTACAAGGAGGGACGATATGGTGCAATTGGTGAGACTAATCTTTGGGGACCATTGTACCACACCCTTCTCAAGGATTGCGGCTATCGTGGACCGTTTGATTTCGAGCTATCTACCCGCACCTACGGAAAACTAAGCACTCTGCTCGGTGGCGATGCAGAGGCTCGTACGGATCAGATTAGCTCACCCTGGCACGCATCATATGTTTACGACACGTATGTATACCCTGCATATCGCAAATATATGGGATTGAAATAGTATCCCAAGAGGAATATCCTAAAGGGGCGAAATGAAAGTTTCGCCCTTTTCTTTTGATTGTTCGCCGAAAAATCGTACCTTTGTATAATGCAATGTTTTGCATTGAACTCAAATGCAGGCAAAATAGATAAAACCTAAAACAAGTAAATATGTTCAAAGCTATTCGTAACTTTTACAAGACCAGCGAGCCTATCGCGCCGCTGAACCTCGATGAAAAGGCACAATCGCGCTACTATCGCAAATTGAGCCTTCAGGCTTTTGCCGCAGGAACACTCGGCTACAGCCTCTACTATGTATGTCGCACAAGTCTTAATGTGATGAAGAAGCCGATTCTCGACAGCGGTATGCTCGACGCTACTCAGCTCGGTGTTATCGGTTCTGCACTTCTCTTCGCCTACGCCATCGGTAAGTTCGTGAACGGATTTATTGCTGACCACTGCAACATTAAGCGTTTTATGGCTACCGGTCTGCTCATCTCGACCCTGGCAAACTTCATTATGGGAGTTCTCGGTTTGGTTTCGCAGAGCATTGCAGCTATTCCAACCGCAGTTCTCTTCATCGCATTCGCAGTGATGTGGGGTGTTAATGGTTGGTCTCAGTCAATGGGTGCGCCTCCGGCAATTATCGCTCTTTCGCGCTGGTTCCCGCTCAATCGTCGTGGTACATACTACGGAATGTTCTCGGCAAGCCACAACATCGGCGAGTGGTTGTCGTTCATCTTCGTAGGCTCGATTGTTTCGATTGCAGGCTGGCAGTGGGGCTTCTTCGGTTCATCAATCGCCGGAGTGTTGGGTATAATCTGCATCCTCTTCTTCCTGCACGACACGCCAGAATCAAAGGGTCTGCCCTCAATTGAGGTTCTGGCACACGAGAAACCGCAGGTTAAGGAGAATGAGGATGTTGGTGCTATCCAGCGTCAGGTTTTGCGTAACCCAGGAGTATATGTTCTGGCTTTGGCATCGGCATTTATGTACATCAGCCGCTACTCGCTCAACTCGTGGGGTATCCTCTTCCTGCAGGAGGCAAAGGGCTTCTCGATGGCAGATGCAACATTCATCATCTCTCTTAACGCCCTGCTTGGTATCGTCGGTACGGTAGTTTCGGGATGGCTCTCGGATGTACTCTTCAATGGTAATCGCAAATACCCCGCATTCTTCGCAGGTGTATTGTTGAGCATCTCCTATATCATCTTCATCTATGGTGGCAACAACTATGCTGTCAATGTATTGAGTATGGTACTCTTCGGTATCGCTATCGGAGTATTGATCAGCTTCCTCGGTGGTCTTATGGCTGTTGATATCGTACCGCGTAAGGCAACAGGTGCGGCACTCGGTATTGTAGGTATGGCAAGCTACATCGCAGCAGGTATTCAGGACGTGGTGAGCGGTTGGCTTATCGACAACAATATCACCGAGACCGTAAACGAACTTGGTGAGACTGTTAAGCACTACGACTTCTCTGATGCGGCGATGTTCTGGATCGGAGCTTCGATCATCTCTTTCTTGTTGCCCATTCTGAACTGGCGTCGCAAGGTACAGCAGGATGAGGAGTAAGCCAATAATCGTTTGAGCACTTCAATTATTATGGCAACAACAACCCACACAACAGGGCGCGTGGTATTCTTGGATTACCTACGCGCTCTGGCGTGTTTAACCGTTATTATCGTCCACTCGTGCGAATTTTTCTACATCGGTGGCGAATATCCGCTCTGTATCAAGAGCCTTGAAGATCTCCATTGGGCAAACCTCATCGACTCATTGTTCCGCCCCGCAGTACCTCTCTTTGTTATGGCATCGAGCTATCTGCTTGTGCCGCTGCGAGACGATACACAGACCTTCTTCAAGCGCCGTTTTACACGCGTAGCAATTCCTTTTATCGTCTGGTTGGTACTCTACGCACTTATTCCGCAGTGGGGAGGCTCCTGGGCTGATATGGATTTGGCTGCGAATATCAAGGGATTGCTTTTCAACTTCCCCGGCATTGCCGGACACCTTTGGTTTGTCTATATGTTGCTCGGAGTCTATCTGCTTATGCCGATAATATCGCCCTGGATTAAGACTCTCACCAAACGAGGTGAGGAGATCTTTATTGGAGTATGGTTCCTCACAACATTCATCCCTTTCCTACGCTATCTTGGACAGGCAGAACTCTACGGCGAGGCTATCTGGAATGAGTTTTCACTCTTCTACTACATTAGCGGCTACATCGGATATGTTGTGATTGCACACTATATCCGCACCTATGTCACCAATTGGTCGTGGCGCAAAGTTCTTGCAGTGGGCGCACCTCTCTTTATCGGAGGCTACGCCATCACGGCGGGCTGGTTTTACTGGTATGCCCTATCGGAGGTAGGAGTCAATGCCGAGGGTATGATTCTCGGCGATATGGCAGACCTGCGAGATGTAGAGGCGAGCTGGCGTTTCTGTACTCCTGGTGTAGCGATGATGTCTGTGGCTCTATTCCTCGGATTCAAGAAGATCACCTGCAACAAGGGATGGTTCTACCGTCTCATAGCCGACATATCGAAATTGAGTTATGGAATGTACCTGATGCATATCTTCATTCTCAACTTCGTGTTCCGCACCGTGACCGGCACTCTACCCACACCGCTGGCTATCTTATCTACAGCGACTATAACCTACATCAGCTGTTACCTGCTGACCAAGATTATATCCTACATTCCAAAAAGCAAATATATTATCGGGTAAGTTTTTTCAGCTGCTGATAATAGAATATAGGTCGTCCACAAAGATTGTTGGACGACCTATAATATTATTACCACGCAACACCCACTACCCCACATCGAGCAGACGGTTGGCTTCGGCTACAAAGTTGTAACATTTGTGGCAGTGTCGCCACTCCCAATTCACTCTACCGCGCTTGATAAAGTCGAGAGCATCGAGTACACGTGTCGATTTGAATGGATATTCACGAGCCGTAAAACAGACTTTTGAGGAGTAGTCCAAAGCATCAAATTCAGCAATCTCCTTCTCGGTGCATTCGTTACGCTCAGCAAGCTTGACTATCAGATTATCGTAGTTCACTCGCTTGGCTCTGCGTCGCCACTTCTCCACCGCCTCCTCAGGAGATTTGTAGTGCAGGAAGTGAATCTCAACAGGGTCGCCACCACCCTTTGGAGTGAGCTTGGCGATAGGAAAATCGTGCTTATAGTAGCACAATCCCTCCTGATAGCGGCACTCGCTTCGTGGGATGAACTGAAAATCACCCTCTATGTATTCGCGCAACGAGCGTAAAATCTTAATGTAGTCCGGAGCTGGCACCAATAATCCGACAAATGGCGAGTTATAGCCAATGCCGACATATTGACAGAGAATGCCACCCCAGCAATTTTCACTGATAATCGTCACGTTACGGTTGCGTAAATCTCGTCGTGTTGTACGATAATACCACCACCGTTTCAACTTATCTATCGGATTTCTCATCTTCGGGCATAGTTTTACATCTACAAATATACGAAAAAATCCGTCCAAATATCGTATTGGACGGACTTTTTGTTCTATTCGACGAGAGAAAGTCTCTGCGACTATTTGTTTGATTTGAGAACTCGCTGTCGATACTCCGCCAACGAGTAACCCTTAGCACGAACAAAGACTCGACGGAAGGTTGAGATGGAGTTAAAACCGCACAACTCGGCAATATCGACCATCGTTGCAGTCGATGTCGGGTCATCCAGGATTTTCAGCGCGGCCTCCAGACGGAAACTATTGATATAGTCATAGAAGGTTGTACTGAGCGAATGGTTCAGATAGTTGGAGAGATAGGTGCGATTAGTTCCCACTGCCATAGCAAGATCTGCGAGGGTTAATTGCGGATTTTTCCATATCTGCTCTTCAATGAGCAAATGCTCTAACTTATGAATCATAACATCGCTCAAAACGCCATCAGAGGGCATTTTGAGGGGGGGGGAAGATGGTTCAATCTGCGGAGTCTGCTGGCGGTCAGCGTGGCGTAGCATAACCATCCACATTCCCAATAGCAACAATTGGTAACAACTATCTACAATCCACGATGTGAAGTAACACGAGATAACCCAAGTAAAGAA
>JAEIGA010020322.1_pt1 | contig 10126 bp, 7 predicted proteins | sample 9270691 | NCBI WGS metagenome assembly JAEIGA01 (sample SAMN17057246, study PRJNA624740) | gut metagenome | biome: biome; isolation source: fecal sample | host: Bos grunniens | place: China: Xizang | collected 2019
ATCAGCATCAAGCCATTTCCACTTAAGCGGAATAGGATTGAATTCCTGAGCCATAGCACCAACGGCCATCAAAGCCGCCAATGTCGCAACAATAATTCTCTTCATATCTTTCATGTGTTTATTCAGCAAATAATTCATCTTTAAAGTTGACCAGATAGACCTTTTCTGTCGCACGGGTCATCGCGGTATAAAGCCATTTGAGGTCATCCACTGTCAGTTCCTCCTGCCAGAACGGATTATCGATGAAGACACATCTCCACTGACCTCCCTGAGACTTGTGACACGTGATCGCATTGGCATACTTCAACTGCAAGGCATTGTAGTACTTATCCTCACGCACAGCCTCATAACGTTTCTTCTTGGTCGTGATATGGGAGTAATCCTCATTGACACCTTGATACAGCATATTGGACTGTTCATAGGTGAGTGAAGCACTCTCGGAGTCCAAAGTGTCCAGAATCACCTTAGCCACGATTTCCTGATCGTCATAATCCGGGAAAGAGATCCGCGCCTCGGCAAAATGGAGTCCATATCTTTCTTCGAACTTCGAAATCTTCTGGAGCTTGGCGATGTCACCATTGGCAATATAGTCCATTCCCTCGACCCCGTCCAGAAACTGATAACAGTTCTTGACGATCATAAGCTTGTCATCACGGACCAGACGTTCATCCTTGTACTGGACCGTTGAGCGGATACCCAGATTGTACTTGATCGCACGCTTGTTAGAACGGCATAGTATTATCGTATCATCCTCATCATAAGTCGAATAGGCATCTCCTATCTTCTCTATCAATTCTCCCCCGCTTATTCTCTCGATATCTGCAAACTGCGTAGTCTCGAGCCCCAGATCACATATATCCATCATACCCGGGCCGTATTCCAGTTCTGCCTGAAGCTGACGGATCAGGGTGGCATTATACAAGATTCCGGACTCATGACGCTGACGCACCACGGTAGTCAGTTCCGCAAAGTCCACTCCGGAAAAAACCTTCATATAGTCCTTCATCAACGCCGGACTTGCATCGAGCCCTACAGGAGGCAGCTGGGCCGAATCACCTATAAGAATTAGCTTGCACTCCACTCCACCGCGGACAAATGAAATCAGGTCTTCCAGAAGATTGCCGGAACCAAAGGATGTCGTAGACTGCTGCTGACCGGCGTCAATACCGATAAGCGAGACCTCGTCTACTATGAAAAGCGTCTGTTTATCCTTGTTCGGAAAAAGTGAAAACTGTCCGAAGCCGTCTCCTCCGACCGATTTCTGCCTGTATATGTGCTTGTGGATGGTGAATGCCGGCTGACCTGAATACGAGGACAAGACCTTGGCGGCTCTTCCGGTAGGAGCCAGAAGCACACATTTTGTCCGGAACTCCTTCATTACGGAAATCACAGCAGAAACCGCTGTTGTCTTTCCTGTTCCGGCATATCCATTCACCACCAGGATGTCATTATCGTCCGAGCTTACGAAATCCGCGACCTTTCTCAGCAGCGAATCCTGACAAGGAGTCGGATCGAAGGGGAGTCGGGAAAGAAATCTGTCAAGCAGAAAATCACTGTGCCCCATTACCTGTCCCTCCTGAAAATCATCGAGATAGCCACTAAAACAGGATAAATCTCCACTCGACCGAGGAACATATCGAAAGCGTAAATGAACTTGGCCATCGCCGGCTGGGCAGAGTAATTGTCCATACATCCAAGTTCTCCCAGACCTGGTCCCACGCTGCCTACCGACGCGATCACTCCAGATATCGCTTCAGGCGCTTCGCAACCGCAAAACATAACGGCAACTACGGAAACAAATATTACCATCAGATATACCACCATATACATCAGAACCGCACTCACCGCACTGTCTGCAAGATGCTGGCCGCTGAGATGAGTCTGCGAAACCGCTGAAGGATGAAGCCTGTGTCTGATCTCATTAGAAACCGCCTTGAATGCTATCAGGAGCCTGTCCACCTTGATACCTCCCGTAGTCGACCCGGCACATCCACACTGAATGGACGCGAATATAAGCACGATTCCTGCCAGCCAAGGCCAGAGCGAATTGTCACATATGGCAAAACCAGCAGTAGACATGTAACTGACCACTGTGAAGGAGGAGTCCATCAAGGCCCGTCCCCAGGATTCATACCCTCCGTCCCTAAGGAGCGAGAACATGATTATCAATGTCATCACTGCGATGGAACCGAAATAATACTTGGTGACAGTATTTCTGAAAGGCTTGAAAGAACGTGTGGCAAAAGCCGCATATATAAGTCCGAAATGCATGGCACACAGAGCCATGAAGAACAATACGACAAGGTTGACAGCATCAGAATCAAAAGCTCCGACAGAAAGATTCCTTGTACTGAATCCACCCGTAGCGGCAATACTGAAGGCGTGGTTGAGGGCATCGAAGAGCGGCATTCCTGCCAGCCATAACGAACCAAAGGTCGCCAGAGTCAGAGAGACATATACAGTCGTGATTATCCTCACCACCTTGGCTGACTTATACCTGTATCCCTCCTTGGAAAGAGTGGACATCTCCATATTTGTCAGCTTCAGACGATACGGGCTGGCGTCAGGCATGACCAGAAGCAGAAAGACCACGACTCCCAGACCACCGATATAATGAGTGGAAGAACGCCAGAAAAGAAGACTCTTGGGCAGAGCCTCGATATCGTTCAAAATGGTGGACCCGGTCGTTGTATAACCGGAAACACTTTCAAACCAAGCATTTATCAAAGTGAACTCACCACCATACAGCACATAAGGAAGCATGCCGAACACAAATGAAAGCACCCACGAGAAAACGATGGTAAGAAATCCGTCCTTCAGAGAAAGAGGCTGTCTGCCACGGACGAAGATAAACGGGAAGGCACCGAAAATAAGAGTGATGATAAAGCTGATAAGCAATGGAGCGAATGCTTCGTCACGCCCGTAGATGACAGATACAATCATCGACAGGAACATGAAAAGAGCACTTACCAGAAGGGCCTTTCCGACATTGACAGATATTGCCTTTACATTCATCATTCTGCTGTATTGTCAGAAGTATTTCCCATCAGCTTTTCACGCTCGTCACGAAGACTCTTGACCCTGCGCTTCAGCTCCACATTCTCATCGATGATCTCAGTAAGACCGGTGTTGATATTCGCCAGCTGGTCATCCCCGTCGAATTCGTACAGATACCTCCTGCTGGAAAGTCGGTATGCATCGATACCGTCTGACATCCTGTAGATCGGCCTTACATAATAAACCATTGTAAAATACAGCAGAAGGAGGATAAGAAGAAGACCTGCTCCGACTGAAACCACGCCGGGAATGATGCTTCGGTAGAATCCGGCATCAAAATCGGCGGAATTGTGCTTCAGCTCCTCATGAATCACTTCATTAAGTGAAGCAAGGTCCTGACGAAGCTTAGTATAACGAGGCTGCAAGCTTCCGAAGAACCATTCGCCGGTATCGACACTGTCGGCAAGAAAGACCTCGTCAAACTTCAGGGAAGTCTTCATGAACGCATCGAAGGACATCACTACAGAATCTACCTTAGGAAGCATCTTGCTGGATGTAAAGGAGCTTCTCAAAGAATCCGACTGAGCGTTGAAATATGCCAGATTGAAATCCGGCATCAATGAGATATCATTCTGCACCACCACGGCAAGCATCTGGTCATTATACTCCTGAGTAATGTCTGCAAGCTTCTGAGAAAGATTGATACTCTTTATGTTAGAGGCAATAAGTTCAGACACGTAGTCACTCATCCTGCGGTATTCAAGTATGGAAATCACGCTGGAAAGCAGCAATATCATAGCCAGAGAGCCGAGGCTGGAGAAGAGTTTCTTCCTCATCGACGGCTTCCGTTCCTTTTTCTTTCTGAATAATCCAAGTGCCATTTCAAGCAATTTTATATACAATTTACAAATATAGAGAATTTATTCTTATATTTATCGGGACTAATAGTTTTAATATGAGACTGCGACTTATATACATCACAAGCATCGTCCTGCTTGCGGCAGGCTGCGCCAAGCATACTGATCAGCTCGACCCAGAGCATACCATATGGTTTGACAAACCGGCATCCATCTGGGAAGAAACACTTCCACTTGGCAACGGCCGGCTTGGAATGATGCCTGACGGGGGAATTGACCAAGAAAGAATCGTCCTTAATGAAATATCCCTCTGGAGCGGCTCTGAAGCAGACTATTCCAATCCTGACGCGGCTGAAAGCCTCCCCGAGATCCGCGAACTGCTTCTTCAGGGGAAGAACGCCGAAGCTCAGGAAGTCATGTACAGACGCTTTGTTCCGCACAAACCGACAGACGGAGGTACATACGGCAGCTACCAGACACTTGGAGACCTGACAATCACCCATCACGATGACTCAGACAGTGTCAGCGGCTATCGCAGATGGCTCGACCTGCGTACCGCTACAGTTTATACAGAATATACCGCAGACGAGGTAAAATACTTCCGAAAATATTACGTATCAAGGGATTGCGACGCAATGGTCATAGAATTGCAGGCAGACAAACCTGCATCCTTAAGCTTCGATGTCAAACTTTCCAGAGCTATGGACTGTTCGGAGGAAATCACATCTGACGGACTGCTTAAAATAAGCGGAACCCTGGACAGCGGAGCTGACAGACCTGGAATGCAATATACGGCTTATGCAGAAATCCTGACGGAAGGCAAGGATGCCAGAATCGAAAACGGCATTGTCCATGATGCCGACAAGGCCTGGATAATAATTTCCGCCGCCACAAGCTGGTTCGAAGGCGGGAGCCATGACGCAAGAGCCCGGGAAATTCTGGCTGGAGTCTCCACCGATTTTGATTCTGAAAAAACATACAAGGCCGCGGTCCGGGAGCATAAGGCATTGTACGACAGAGCATCAGTACACATCGAATCAGAAGCGGCGAGCTCATCACTGCCTGCCGGTGAAAGAATCGCCGCCTATTCAGAAGGAGCAAAGGACAATCATCTCGCCGCACTCTACTACAACTACGGTCGCTATCTCCTGATCAGCAGTACGCGCGAAGGGAGCCTTCCTCCAAACCTGCAGGGTCTTTGGGCCAACAGCTACCAGACTCCATGGAACGGTGACTACCATACCAACATCAACGTTCAGATGAATCACTGGATAGCAGAGCAAGGCAATCTCAGCGAACTGCACCTACCGCTTACCGAACTGGTACTCGATATGATACCAAGCGGACAGAAGACCGCAAAAGACTTCTACGGGGATAATGCGCAAGGCTGGGTTCAGCATATGATGACCAACATCTGGAACTACACCGCACCCGGAGAACATCCCTCATGGGGAGCAACCAATACGGGAGGTGCATGGCTTTGCGACCATCTGTGGGAACATTTCGCCTACACCGGAGATATGGACTATCTGGCAAGAGTCTATCCAGCCCTGAAAGGCGCCTCACAGTTTTTCCTCTCGACTATGATAAGGGAGCCAAAGATGGGTTACCTCGTCACAGCTCCTTCGTCATCTCCGGAAAACTCATTTTATGAGAACGGCAAGGCTGTAAGCATCTGCATGGGTCCGACTATGGACACCCAGCTTGTCAGGGAACTCTTCCAGCAGACCTGTGCCGCGTCGGAGTTGTTGGGAAATCCTGCTGAGAAATCCTTCTGCGACTCATTGGAAAGGGCTTTGGAACAGCTTGCCCCACACCAGATAAGCAAGGATGGCTATCTGATGGAATGGCTTGAAGATTACGAAGAAACAGACATACACCACCGTCATATATCACATCTGTACGGACTGCATCCCGGTTCACAGATATCTCCTCGCCTGACACCGGAACTGGCTCAGGCTTGCAGAGTGACATTGAACCGCAGGGGCGACGAAGCAACAGGCTGGAGCAGAGCGTGGAAAATGAACTTCTGGGCAAGGCTCGGAGACGGAGACAGGGCATTGAAGCTGTTCAGAAGCCTCCTATACCCGGCAGTTCAGGAGGGATGGCAGGCCAGCGGCACATATCCTAATCTGTTCTGTTCGCATCCGCCTTTCCAGATCGACGGTAATTTCGGAGGTGCGGCCGGAATCGGAGAAATGCTCCTGCAGAGCCACGAGGGATATATCAACATCCTTCCTGCCCTGCCAGCAGAATGGAGTGATGGAAACCTGAAGGGCTTCAAGGCAAAGGGTGGCGCAACGGTCGACCTTGTATGGAAAGACGGCCGTCCTGTAAACATGACAATTACCGGCGGATGGGAAGAATGTGTACAGATCGAGATACCCGAAGGTATGACAGCCACAGTAAAAGGCTGTGAGCACGAGTACTGTGATGATTTTGTTCAGCTGAATATGTCACAGGGGAAGAAGGCAGAGATCCGTTTCAGGGCTGTCTAACGGCCGAACCGGATCTTGGCGTCGTTCCATACCTGAGCGAATCCGTTCGAGATGGTATGCCATATCTGTCTGAAGGAATGACGCGGGAAAAGGAAAAGCAGTCCCAGACTCCTGCCTATATGGGCAAGCATAGCCCAGGTCTTGTTTATAAGATATATTTTGCCACGCTTTTTATAGACATCCCTTTCCTTACCGAAATTGCCCTCGTCCAACAGTCTCTTCACGATCTTGTCAGCCTTACTTTCCTGAGACGGGTCATAGAATGGAAATGCCTCAGCCGGCATACCGAAATATTTCACCAGCACGCAGCCGAAAGCCTGCCAAGGCTTCAGCATGTCAAGTCTCTGCAAAGTAGTGTTCAGGCTCTGCATATCAATATGTGAGGATCTGGAACGGAGGAAAAGCATCCAGTCACAAAGCTGCCTTGCTCCCAGGCCATTGATCAGGAAATGATGGAAGAGATGGCTGAATATATAGAAAGCATTGTACTCATCTGAGGGGGTCATGACTTCCACTCCACCGAACTGAATCGGAACCAGATTCTTGCCCAAGCCTTCCAATGATACCTCCTGATAAATGCGGTCCAGCTTCGACGTCGGATAACGATCCGAGTATCTGTGTATTTCCACAGCTACCTTCCCCACAAAGAAGTCATAATGCTTACCGACCTCCAACGCTTTCCTATCCTCGATCTCAGTAGCCAGAGGCCTCAAGATATCGTATGAATCAGCATATCTCTGCAGTCCTACATAAAGGTCAATATCACCGCACTGACGGAGTTCCGGCTTAGGATAATATTGAGCGAGTCCCTGCCCCTTCAGCAATACAGACGGGATGCCCGCCGCATCAAGCTCACTTACCACCTTGACAAGCACATTGTTCAGCTTGCCGTGAGTCATGATATTGGCCATCATGAAGGTCTTGATCTTTGTCTTCAGATCAGAAGACATTGCGGAGGCTATACCGCTGTCAGAAAGCATCACGTCACCTGCAAGCCCCAGAGCAGACTGTATCTTGGCGGTACGAGCCACCTTCGCCCAGTCCGCGAATCCTTGAGGAATCTCTACGGGAGTTCCCCACAGGGCATTCCTGAGCAATGAAAAAAACACTTCCTCGTGACGTTCCATAACTACTTCTTCAATGAATTATATTTCTCCAGAGCCTTCTCCAGCACGACCAGAGCACGCTTCAGGTCGTCCTGATTAAGGACATAAGCAATTCTGACCTCATCCTTTCCAAGCCCCGGTGTCGAATAGAAACCGCTTGCCGGAGCCATCATCACAGTCTGGCCCTCATAATCGAAATCGCTCAGACACCAGGCGCAGAAATCATCCGCATTATCCACCGGGAGCTTGGCCACAGTGTAAAAAGCTCCCATCGGAATCGGCGAATACACTCCCGGAATCCTGTTCAATCCGTCCACAAGGCATTTCCTTCTGGCAACATACTCCTCATACACTTCAGCCGAATATTCCTGGGTATCCTCGATGGAAGCCTCTGCAATCAGCTGACCGATGAGAGGCGGACTAAGACGGGCCTGACAGAACTTCATCACAGCCTTGCGGACCTCCTCATTCTTAGTTACAAGAGCACCGATCCTAATTCCACATTCAGAGTATCTCTTTGATACAGAATCGATAAGAACGACATTCTGCTCGATTCCTTCCAGATGGCAGGCTGATATATATGGGGATCCTGTGTAGATAAACTCTCTGTAGACCTCATCAGAGAACAGATACAGATCATGCTTCTTCACGATATCTCTGATCTGATTCATCTCTGCTCGAGTGTAAAGATAGCCGGTAGGATTGTTCGGATTACAGATCAGGATAGCCTTCGTGCGCTCGGAAATCAGCTTCTCGAACTCCTCCACCGGAGGCAGGGCGAAGCCCGTCTCGATCGAAGACGGCACCGACTTTATCACAGCTCCCGCCGACACAGCGAATGCCATATAATTGGCATAAGCCGGCTCCGGAACAATGATCTCGTCACCCGGATTCAGGCAGGAGAGAAACGCAAACAGAACCGCTTCCGACCCACCGGTCGTCACGATTATATCGTCCGGAACAAGGTCAATATTGTACTTGGAATAATATTTCACCAGCTTCTGCCTCAACGACAGGAAGCCTGCGCTCGGACTGTACTCCAATATGCTCCGGTCGATGCTCTTCATCACATCGAGAGCCTTCCGGGGAGTCGGAAGATCCGGCTGTCCGATATTGAGATGATATACTTTTATACCCCTGGCCTTTGCATCATTGGCCAGAGGCGTTAGTTTTCTTATGGGTGAAGAGGGCATGGCACACCCTCTGAGCGAAATACTTGGCATACACTACTGATTTGATCGAAGGGACTTAGTCTCTGCGGAATATATCCCTCGAATAAACTTTTTCTTTAACATCATCCAGGGATGAATCATAACGATTGGCCACTATCGCATCACTCATCTTCTTGAACTTCTCCATATCATTGACGACAAGGCTTCCGAAGAAAGTAGTTCCGTCCTCAAGTGAAGGTTCATAAATTATCACCGTCGCACCCTTGGCTTTGACCCTCTTCATTATACCCTGAATGGAACTATGACGGAAATTGTCGGAATTGGCCTTCATGGTAAGTCTGTATACTCCGACGACACAATGCTTCTCCATAGACGCATCATACTCAGGGCCGTCATAGTATGAATAATATCCCGCCTTCTGAAGGACACGGTCCGCAATGAAATCCTTGCGGGTGCGGTTGCTCTCGACAATGGCACGCACGAGGTTCTGAGGCACATCGTCATAATTGGCCAGAAGCTGCTTCGTGTCCTTAGGGAGACAATATCCGCCGTATCCGAATGAAGGATTGTTATAATGGTCCCCGATACGCGGATCAAGGCAGACACCCTTTATAATAGACTGGGTATCAAGACCTTTCATCTCAGCATATGTATCAAGTTCATTGAAATAGGACACTCTCAAAGCAAGGAAGGTATTGGCGAAAAGCTTGACTGCTTCAGCCTCTGTCGTTCCCATGAACATAGTGTCCACGTCAGGTTTCAGGGAAGCCTCCTGCAGAAGAGAAGCGAACCGCTCAGCGGCGGCCTTCAGACGAGGATTCTGCACATCCGTTCCGACAATGATACGGCTGGGATAGAGATTGTCATAAAGCGCCTTGGACTCGCGCAGGAACTCCGGAGAAAACATAATATTGTCACTGTCGTACTTCTCACGCACGGATGCCGTATATCCCACAGGAACAGTCGATTTGATGACCATGACGGCGGATGGATTGACCTTGATGACAGCTTCGATCACACTCTCCACGGCCGAAGTATCGAAGAAATTCTTCTTCGGGTCATAATTGGTCGGAGCCGCGATGACTACATATTCAGCATCCTTATACGCGGCCTGCGCATCCAACGTAGCCCTCAGATCCAACTGCTTTTCAGCAAAATATTTCTCAATATATTCGTCCTGGATAGGCGACTCCCTACGATTTATCATCTCCACCTTTTCAGGCACGATATCCACAGCCATCACGCTATGTCTCTGCGAAAGAAGGGTCGCCATCGAAAGGCCTACATAACCCGTTCCTGCTACTGCTATCTTCATATTTGCTACAATTTCTATAACTTATAATAAGGATTTGAGAAATCCAATTTCGGCACAGGGATTACAAAACTTCCTCCACATCCCATAATCCATTCCTGCCGGTTTGAACCCCATCGAAGACATAAACTCCTTACGTTCTGTCTCATTAATAACATCTCCAACGACGTAAGGCTGGAAGACC
>JAEIGA010020323.1_pt1 | contig 10126 bp, 6 predicted proteins | sample 9270691 | NCBI WGS metagenome assembly JAEIGA01 (sample SAMN17057246, study PRJNA624740) | gut metagenome | biome: biome; isolation source: fecal sample | host: Bos grunniens | place: China: Xizang | collected 2019
TCCAACCCAAGTTGAGCAAAATACCAGCAGTCTCTTCCGAATCAAAACGGAATCCAATGCCCACCCGGTGAGGCGGACTGGGCACGAACGAAAAGACCAGACGGTAAGGTTCTGCCTCGCCCAGTAACTCGTACGTCACGCTGGAAAAACTGTTCGATCCATAAAAAGAACGGAGGGCCTGATCGATGTCTGTCCCACTCACCGACTGCTTGCCCTGCAGACCGGATTTTCGCATCAGCCACTGACTGTCCTTCGGATCCAACCCCGACAATTCAATGGAAGCAATGGCCACCGTGTCCTGATACAGATCCACTGCCTTCGGATGCACACGGGGCGCAGAAATCTTTCCCACTTGCCGCAGCGAATCCCGCAAGGACAACAAGGCCTCCTGGTGCTGCAATGCTGCCTGGTAGCCCAGGGTCAAAACCGTATCAATCGTCTGGCTATCAAAACTCATCGCCGAAAAATCCAACACATCGGGACGGAGATAAACATCTGTCTTGCGAATATTGTCAGCGACCAGGTCATTGGTTACCACCTCCAACAACTGCGTCAAAATCTGCGGCAACGAACGCATTTCTTCCGCGGTCCTCAACTTACCTCCTACGTCCACACCGATGACGACGTCTGCACCCAACTGCCGGCAAACATCCACCGGATAGTTGTTGCCCATCATCCCGTCCACCAGAATCTGCTCACCCATACGGACCGGAGCAAAGACCCCCGGAATGGCCATGCTGGAACGGACCGCCAAGGGCAGACTTCCTTCCTTCATCACCACCGTCTTTCCGGAAACCAAATCAAATGAAACACAAGCAAAGGGGATCGGCAAATCCTTGGTAAAATCCACAGAGTCCTGATACCCACCGCACAAGGAAGTAAAATAATTGTACACATGCTGACCGGAGATAAATCCCGACGGCAACGAACTCATCAGATCGAAGCTTCCCTTCTCCGACGACAAAGTATCAACCGAACGGATGGCATCAAAAGGCAGGGAGAATTGGTATTGCGAACCGTAGGTCTTGTTGCGGGACGACAGGTGGTCCCGGGAGATACGGTCGCTCATAAAGTACGACCAGTCCATGGCCCGGATCAGACTGTCCAATTCCTGGGCACTGTAGCCGAGGGCATACAAACTTCCCACGATGGAACCCATGCTGGTACCGACGACCACATCAACCGGCATTCCGATTTCTTCCAGGTACTTCAACACACCGATGTGTGCCGCACCCTTGGCTCCCCCTCCGGACAAAACCAAGCCCACACGCGGCACCCTCACCGTGTCTTGCGGCACCGGGCTTGCCCACAACATACTGGAAAGGCCCAACCAACACAGCAGGGCCCCAAGTAAAATTTTATACAACGATTTCATGTTCTTACTTTTGACTTTCCTGACGGGTACGTCCTGCCAACATGCCACAAGCAGCCAGGATATCTTCCCCCCGGGAGGCACGCAGCGTGGTCACAATACCACCGTCATTGAGGCGTTTCTGGAACCACAAGATCTGTTCCATCGGAGACGGTGCCAGGTCACTGTCCGGGATCTTGTGAAAACGGATGAGGTTGATGCGGCATTCCAGACCCCGCAACATCCGCAACAACGCATCTGCGTGACGTTTGGTATCGTTTACCCCATCAAACATAATGTATTCAAAGCTAACGCGACGTTGGCCGGTAAAATCATATTGCTTGATCAAGGCCACCACATCTTCAATCGGGAAAGCCTTCTGTACCGGCATCAAGGCGCGACGTTCTTCATCAAACGGGTTGTGCAAGCTGACAGCCAAATGGCAACGGGTCTCTTCCAGGTAGCGCTTCAAGGTTGGAAGAACGCCGATGGTAGACAGGGTAATGCGTTTGGGACTCCATCCGAATCCCCAATCAGCGGTCAGGATCTCAATGGTCCGCATCACCTCCGGATAATTGTCCAACGGCTCACCCATTCCCATGAAAACAGTATTGGTCAAACGGTCCGCCTCCTCAACGCCCAGGTATTGGGAAATGATTTCTGCCGCGGTCAGATTTCCATGAAAGCCCTGGCGACCGGTCATACAAAAACGGCAGGACATCTTACACCCCTTCTGCGACGAAACACACAACGTATAGCGGTCCTCATCGGGAATCATAACAGCCTCCACGCCTCCGAACAAGTACTTTTTCGTACCGTCGGTGGACTCGGTCACAATCGACCAGTCACTGCGTCCGACTTCGTAGCCCTCCTGAGCCAACTTTTCCCGGGCCGCCTTTGACAGGTTCGTCATCTGCGACAAATCGGTGACCTTCTTGCGATAAAGCCAATCGGCCATTTGTTTTCCAGCGAAGGCAGGCATCCCACAAGAACGGGCAACCTCCTGCAACTCGACCAGGTTCTTACCAAGCAATGTTTTTCTCATTCTGCAAAAGTAGGAAAAAGAACAGATATTTTTATCAAAATGTTACTATCTTTGTACCGATGTGGACGTCTGTTTTGCATCAAAATTAAATTACTTAAAACCAATAAATTATGGCTAAAGAACAAGTAGAAGTAAAAAACACAGCCGAAATCAGTCCGGAGAAATTGAAAGCTTTGCAAGCAACCATTGACAAGATTGAGAAGGATTTCGGTAAAGGGACCATTATGAAGATGGGAGATAAGCCGGAGTTGGAAGTGTCCACCATCGCTTCAGGCTCGATAGCTTTGGACCACGCCTTGGGAATCGGCGGATACCCCCGGGGACGTGTCATCGAAATATATGGTCCGGAATCCAGCGGTAAGACCACCCTGGCCATCCACGCCATTGCTCAAGCACAAAAGAACGGAGGCATTGCCGCCATCATCGATGCGGAACACGCCTTCGACATCACCTACGCCAAGAAACTCGGCGTCAACGTAGACACCTTGCTGATCTCCCAACCTGACAACGGAGAACAAGCTTTGGAAGTGGCTGACAACCTCATTCGCAGCGGTGCCATCGACATCATCGTCATCGACTCTGTGGCCGCCTTGACACCGAAAGCCGAAATCGAAGGCGAAATGGGTGACTCCAAAATGGGACTCCACGCCCGCTTGATGAGCCAAGCCTTGCGTAAACTCACCGCCAACATCAGCCGCACCAACACCTGCTGTATCTTCATCAACCAATTGCGTGACAAGATCGGTGTCTTGTTCGGCAACCCCGAAACCACAACCGGAGGTAACGCCCTCAAGTTCTACGCATCCGTACGGATTGACGTACGCCGCGTCACCCAAATCAAAGACGGAGAAGAAGCAACCGGTAGCCGTACCCGCGTAAAAATCGTGAAAAACAAAATGGCTCCGCCGTTCCGCAAAGCAGAGTTTGACATCATCTTCGGTGAAGGCATCTCCCGCATCGGCGAAATCCTGGACTTGGGCGTTGAATTTGAAATCATCCGCAAGAGCGGTTCTTGGTTCAGCTACGGTGAACAACGCATCGGCCAAGGTCGCGAGGCTGTCAAACAAATTCTGATGGACAACCCGGAAATGACCGAAGAAATCGAAGCACGCATTCGTGAAGTAATGAAAGAAAACCAAGAATAACCGCAGCGAAGAAACGATATGGAAACTGTAGTTAGTGGCATCCGATCCACAGGACACCTGCACCTGGGCAACTACTTTGGCGCCTTGCGCAACTTCGTTGCCATCCAAGAGCAATACAATTGTTATTTCTTCATCGCCGACTTGCACTCCCTGACCACCCACCCGAAACCGGGTGACTTCCACGCATCTGTCAAAACCATTTTGGCAGAATACCTGGCAGCTGGTCTGGACCCGGAGAAATCCACCATCTTTGTGCAAAGCGACGTACCGGAAATCAGCGAATTGTACGTATTGTTGAATATGTTGGCCTACAAAGGAGAACTCGAACGCACCGCTTCTTTCAAAGACAAAGTGCGCAAGAATCCTGAGAATGTGAATGCCGGCCTGCTCACCTACCCGGTTCTGATGGCATCCGACATCCTCATGCACCGTGCCAACTGGGTTCCCGTCGGCAAAGACCAGGAACAACACTTGGAAATCGCCCGTGTGCTCGCCCGTCGTTTCAACAATATGTACAACGAAGAAGTTTTCCCGGAACCCAAAGCCCTGGTGTTCGGCAAGAACCTGGTCAAAGTACCCGGTCTGGACGGCAGCGGAAAAATGGGCAAGAGCGAAGGCAACGGCATCTACCTCTTCGAAGACGACAAGGCCATCACCAAGAAGGTCATGAAAGCCGTGACCGATTCCGGCCCGACCGAACCGAACAGCGAAAAACCGGAAGTGATCCAAAACCTCTTCACCCTGCTCTCGCTGGTATCCACCCCGGATACGGTTCAATACTTTGATGAAAAGTGGAACGACTGCAGCATTCGCTACGGTGATTTGAAGAAACAATTGGCAGCGGACATCTGCGAATGCGTACGTCCTATCCGCGAACGCATCGATGCCATCTACCAAGACGAAGACTACTTGAATCGTGTGACCCGTATGGGTTGCGAAAAAGCCCGCGAAAGCGCAGCTGCAACCTTAAAATTAGCCCGCAAGGCCGTAGGATTCTCACGATGATCGACCGCGCCACCGTTGACCGGATTCTGGATACAGCCGCCATCGCTGATGTGATCGGCGGCTTTGTTTCCCTTCGCAGAAGAGGAGGCAACTTCGTTGCGTGCTGTCCATTCCACAACGAAAAGACCCCCTCCTTCTCCGTCTCTCCCAGCAAAGGCATCTTCAAATGCTTCGGCTGCGGCAAGTCCGGTAACGTCGTGACGTTCATCATGGAACACGAGCACCTCTCCTACACCGAGGCCCTCAAGTTCCTGGCCCGCAAATACGGCATTGAGGTCCACGAAAAAGAAGAAACGGCCGAAGAAATCGCCCAACGCCAACGCAACGAAAGCCTTTGGGCTGTCTCCGAATTTGCTGCCCAGTTTTTCGCAGAGACCTTGTTCAACGACCCGATGAGTCGCTCGGTCGGACTGACCTACCTACGCGACAACCGGGGCTTCTCCGAACAGACCATCCAGAAATTCGGTCTAGGTTTTGCCCCCAGCGGCAACCAACTCACCGAAAAAGCCCTGGCAGCCGGCTACAAAGCCGAATACCTGACCGGAGCCGGTCTCGCCATCGAACGCAACAACAACACCCTGGCCGACCGCTTCTACGAACGGGTCATCTTCCCGATCCACTCCTTGAGCGGACGCGTCATCGCCTTCGGTGGACGCACCTTGCGTACCGACAAAAGCCTGGCAAAATACGTCAACTCACCGGAGACAGAGATTTACAAAAAAAGTCACTCGCTCTACGGCCTGTTCCAAGCGAAGAATGCCATCAGCCGGTTGGACAAATGCTACCTGGTAGAAGGTTACACCGACGTCATCTCGTTCCACCAGGCCGGCATTGAAAACGTGGTAGCCTCGTCCGGCACCTCCTTGACCTCCGGCCAGATCCGCCTCATCAAACGCTTCACCAACAAAGTCACCGTCCTGTACGACGGCGATGCCGCCGGCATCAAAGCGTCCATTCGGGGGATCGACATGCTCCTGGAAGAAGGCATGGAAATCAAGGTAGCGCTCTTCCCCGATGGCGACGACCCGGACTCGTTTGCCCGCAAACACACCGCCGAAGAGATTGAGAACTTCCTCCACAACAGCGAACAAGACTTCATTTCCTTCAAATACGACCTGCTTTCCGCCGAAATGGCCAAGGACCCGATGCGTCGCGCTGAATTCATCCACGAAATCATCCGCACCATCTCGCTGATTCCCGACCAGATTGCGCGCACCGTCTATGCAGAAGAGTGTGCCAACCGCCTCGGAATGAAGCAGGACATCCTGACCAACGGCATCAACAAAGCCCGAAAGCAATACGTAGAATCGGGTCTTTACCAACAGAAGCAAGCCCAACAACAGGCGCAAGAACCCGTAAGTCAGCCGACATGGGACCTTGTCCCCCACTTGCCGGCCGAACAACCGACCCGCAAAGCGGCATCGGCCCGACTCCAACCGCCCCCCATCATGGAGCCGATAGAGAAAGAGATCTTGTACTACCTGATTCGGTTTGGAGAAAACATCCTGCACTTCGAAGAAGAACAGAAATACAACGCAGAACAACCCGTCCAACGGATCACGGTTGCCGAGTACATTGCGGCCGAACTGACCAACGACGGACTGGAACTGATCACACCGCTTTTCAAACAGGTGTACGACCTCTACTACGAAATCCAAAAGGAAGGACTGACCGACCAGAACCGGATCCAACACCGTCTGATCAACTGGAACGACCCGGAAATCACCAAGTTGATCACCAACCTCATCACCGAAGAGTACACCATCACCATCAAAGAATACAACAAGGCCCTGATTCCTGAAGAGAACGTCCTGGGAACCGTGGTTCCGAAGGTGATTCTGATCTTCAAAGCCAAGTTTGTGGACCACACATACCAAAGCGTGATGAAGGAACTGGCACAAGCCCAGAGTGCTGGAGACGAAGCCCGGCAACAGGAGTTGCTGACCAACATCCGGATTCTGATGCAAATGCGACGCGAATTCTCAAACGAACTCAATCGCTTATAACAACATAGCCGCATTTTTGCTAACTTTGCGGTCTTATTTTATTAAACAACGTTCATAAACATAGAAACACTATGAAAGATTACAAACGCTATCTCATCACCTCCGCACTTCCCTACGCAAACGGAGCCGTTCACATTGGACACTTGGCGGGTGTTTATGTACCTGCCGATATCTATGTACGCTACCTGCGAATGTGCGGCAAGGATGTAATCTTCATCGGCGGATCTGACGAACACGGGGTTCCGATTACCATCAAAGCCAAACAACTCGGCTGCACCCCGCAAGACGTCGTGGACAAATACCACACCTTGATCCGCGATTCCTTCAAAGAATTTGGTATTTCCTTCGATATCTATTCCAGAACCTCATCCAAAACGCACCACAAGATTGCTTCTGACTTCTTCCGCAAACTCTACGAAGAAGGCAAGTTCATCGAAAAAGAATCGGAACAATACTTCGACGAAGCATCCAACCAATTCCTGGCAGACCGCTACATCGTCGGTACTTGCCCGAAATGTGGCGCCGAAGGAGCCTACGGTGACCAATGTGAAAAATGCGGAAGTACCCTCAGTCCGGAAGAATTGATCGACCCGCATTCCGCCATCAGCGGCAGTACCCCGGTGAAACGCAAAACCAAACACTGGTACCTGCCTTTGGACCAATACGAACCGTGGCTGAAAGAATGGATCCTGGAAGGTCACAAAGAATGGAAAGTCAACGTGTACGGCCAATGCAAATCCTGGATCGACGGAGGCCTCCAACCGCGTGCCGTAAGCCGCGACTTGGATTGGGGTGTTCCGGTTCCGGTAGAAGGAGCTGACGGCAAAGTTTTGTACGTATGGTTCGATGCACCGATCGGTTACATCTCCAACACCGTAGAACTGTTGCCCGAAACCTGGGAAACCTGGTGGAAAGATGAAGACACCAAGATGGTCCACTTCATCGGCAAAGACAACATCGTATTCCACTGCATCGTATTCCCGTCCATGCTGAAAGCACACGGTGACTACATCCTCCCGGAAAACGTACCGGCCAACGAATTCCTGAACCTCGAAGGCGACAAGATTTCCACCTCCCGTAACTGGGCTATTTGGTTGCACGAATACCTCCGAGAGTTCCCGGACCAACAAGACGTGCTCCGTTACGTACTCTGCGCCAACGCACCGGAAACCAAGGACAACGACTTTACCTGGAAAGACTTCCAAACCCGCAACAACTCCGAGTTGGTAGCCATCTTCGGTAACTTTGTCAACCGTGCCGTGGTCTTGACCCACAAATACTTCAACGGCATCGTCCCGGAAGATTTGAAACCGGAAGCCATCGATGCAGAAACACTGGCAGCCATTCCCGAATTGAAAGCAGCCATCGCAGACAACCTCGAACACTACAAATTCCGCGAAGCCTTGCGTTGTGCCATGAACCTGGCCCGTCTCGGCAACAAATACCTGACGGACACCGAACCCTGGAAGATTGCCAAAACCGATATGGACCGCGTGGCTTCTATCTTAAAGGTATCCCTGCGGATCTGTGCAGACCTGGCTGTTGCCTTTGCACCCTTCCTTCCCTTCTCGGCAGAAAAACTTCGCCGTATCTTGAACCTGCCCAACGAAGACTTGGGTTGGGACCGTTTCTGCGACGAAACCTTGCTCCCGAGCGGCCACCAATTGAATCCGGCCGAATTGTTGTTTGCCAAAATTGAAGACGAAGTCATCGACGGAAAAATGGCCAAACTCGAAGCCATCCGCCAACAAAACCTCGCCAAACAAGCCGAAGAAGCCCCGAAGGCAACCGTTGCTCCTCAAAAAGAAGCCTGCACCTTTGACGACTTCATGAAGATGGACATCCGCACCGCAACCGTCCTGGAAGCAGAACGCGTTCCCAAAACCGACAAGTTGCTCAAGCTGACCATTGACACCGGCATCGACACCCGCACCATTGTCTCCGGTATTGCTGAATACTACAGCCCCGAAGAAATGGTCGGCAAACAAATCTGCATCCTTGCCAACCTGGCACCGAGAAAGATCAAAGGCATCGAATCACAAGGCATGATCCTGATGGCCAAAGAAGAGGACGGAAAAATGAGAATCGTTACACCCGAAGAAAAACTGGCAAACGGAGCTCAAATCGGATAATTCAATCCGCCGGACGAACAACAAGGACGAGAGTCAGATGACCCTCGTCCTTGTTATTTATCGGTTTATGCTCATGCGACTCAATGCCGTGACTGAATCAAGCGCAACTCCTCTTCCGAATACAACCAGCCCTCAAAAACAGCCTCCAACGACGGCCAGAACAAAAAGAGCGTCAAAGCCACAATCAACAACACCAAGATCCACACCAACCAGACCACGTTCCGTTTCCGGGTGTTCATCTTCTTCTCCTCATCTTCCAACACAGGTTCCAATTGGGATTGCTCATCCGATGCCGGTTGAGACTTGTCTACATTTGTCTCAGGCTGCTCTGCTTCCACGATGACCTCCGCTGACTCTTTCTTTTCAGCCTCTTTCAGAAGTTCCCGCATTTGGCGGGCACGCTCACGCACTGCGGCACGATTCTGGTCCAACACCCGCACCGGAATGGTATGCAAACCCACTCCTTCCGTATCGATGTCCAACTGTGCATCCACCACAAAATAAATGTTGCCCTCCTTGGTCTCCTTCAATTCCCCAATCGTCGGAATCAAAAGGCTCTTCTTGACCTGAAGCTCCATCCGCAATTGCTTCGCATAATCCGCCAATTCACGTTGGACATCCGCCAAATCACGACTGGTTTTTCGTTGGTGCAAATAGGCAATCATGCCATCATCCCACGACTCCTGTTGGCGGAAGGTCAATTTGCGGGACGGGGGAAACAGAGTTTTCCCGTCTCCAGAAAAAAATGCCGGCGCATTCTCTGCCACAAAGCTTCCAATGCCAAACAAAGAAACCCGATCATTATCAATCAGTAACTCACGGAGATAGTTTGATAATTGCTGTAAATCCATGGAACAACTCGTACTTAATTCAAATACAAAGTTAAATTTTTTTAAAAAATTTCTCTGATTTTTTTGGAGATTAAAAAAAAGTAACTACCTTTGTAATCCCAAACGAAAGGGAAATAGTTAAAGATTCCTCATTAGCTCAGTTGGTTAGAGCACCTGACTGTTAATCAGGGGGTCCTAGGTTCAAGTCCTAGATGGGGAGCCACACTGGACAAATCTTCATTTCTGAAGATTTGTCCTTTTTCTTTTTTCTCATAACCCACCGATTTTGTTGGCGGAGCCGGTGATCCTGCTTGCTGCAATTGTCGCTTGATTGAAGCGAGATGATTTCTGATTGAAATTATTGTGAATGAAATCAGAAATTCATAATTTTGCCTATTGTGGTAGTGTAAAATAAAACAATTAACTTGTTGCATTTTGAGACTTATTTTATCTGTAATTTCTGCGCTGATAACTTTTGGGCTTGTTGTCGGCGGCATCATGTTATGGATGCGGCGCAAGGAGACAAATGATTATTCACGTTATGTCCTGGCAATTTTCTGCTGGTTTACATCGCTGAATTCCTTTTTCTTCATCATCCGTCACTGGGTTGGA
>JAEIGA010020324.1_pt1 | contig 10126 bp, 9 predicted proteins | sample 9270691 | NCBI WGS metagenome assembly JAEIGA01 (sample SAMN17057246, study PRJNA624740) | gut metagenome | biome: biome; isolation source: fecal sample | host: Bos grunniens | place: China: Xizang | collected 2019
AGCTGCCGCAGCCGGGGCAGCTCGTCTCTTCTACCTTCTCAAGCTCCTTTGCGGAAATCTTACCGACAGATTCGGCTCCGACGGCTTCAAAGACGGAATTGAGATCCGTATCGGCGCCCGTCTTAGGATGCTTACCGGGAGCCATCGGGCCTCCGGAGGCGAATATCGTCGGAATATTGACGCGCAGAGCACCGATAAGCATTCCGGGGACAATCTTATCGCAGTTGGGAACGCAGATCATCGCATCAAAGCAATGCGCTCTGGCGACGGACTCGACGGAGTCGGCGATAAGCTCGCGTGAAGGGAGCGAATATTTCATCCCCGAGTGGCCCATCGCGATACCGTCGCATACGGCGATCGTGTTGAACTCCATTGCGACGCCGCCGGCCTCCTCGATGCACTTTTTGAGAAACGCGCCGACCTTGTTGAGATGGCAGTGTCCGGGAACGAAACTTTCGTAGCTGTTGCAGATCCCGATAAAGGGCTTTTTCATGTCGCCGCGCTTCATTCCCGTAGCGAACAGAAGACTTCTGTGCGGTGCGCGTTCATTGCCCTTTTTGACCTGATCGGATGTCATAAGTAAACTCCTATCTTTGATTTTTATCTTAAGATGTTCTTTATCTTACTGAAATTGAAAACGTCCTGCAACCTTGTTTTTAAGAACGTCATGAACGACAATCTCCAGCTTGCCGTCTTTGACGCGTCCCTCTATGACTGTCGGATAATCTGAACGGCCTTTATCCATACCGCAACCGCCGCCGACGATCTGGCCCCATGACCGGCCTGCCGCCGGAGGATCATAGCGGAAACGGTGCTGATGGGCCGTAATCGCGAGCTGTACGCCCGCTTTTTCAAACAACGGACCCCAGAGGTTGGCGCATGTGCGCTGCCACGCGGCCCAGTTCTTGGGATAGCCAGGCGCCGTATCGGCCGGTTCGAGATCGCCCGGATTGGCGTCGGGCCTCGAATCGAAAAGAGGAATGTGACAGAACGCGATTTTGAATCTAGCCGTTTTTACCGCAGGAGTTTCAATCGCCTCGGCGAGCCAGCGCGTCTGCTTCTCGCGATACGCCTTCATCTGGTAGATGCCGGCGAAAAGCGGATTCGTATCGAGCTTATCTTCGCCCGTATCGAGACCGATGAGAGCTATGTCGCCGATTCGCTGAACGAAGTTACGGCCTAAATCGTGAAATTCGCCCGATCTTTCTGCGGGATCGCGGAACATCAGAAGATCGCTCATTCTGCGGGCGAATCTGCCGCGCAGATCATGGTTTCCGTTTACGAACATGAGAGGCGTTTCAGCCGCATACTCCGGATGGTTTTTATGAGTATGAAGAAATATCTCGATTCCATGCTCCTTTGTCTCGGTGGCATTCGTCGCATCTCCGTTCCAGATCAATGCCGAAGGCTTAAGTTCGGCAACCTTGGAAAGGACGAGATCGAGAACGGGTTTACGGTCGTGAGTATCGTTGATAACGCAGAACGACCCGTTGTGATCGGCCCCTAAAGTTGAGAACGAACGGATTTTCGGATCTGTTTCAAAGCCGAGATTTTTCATCCCGTAACCGTCTTTGTAATAAATCCTATCGGCTCCGATGCGATACCAGTACCTTGTATCACGCTTAAGACCGGTAAGACGGATATGGGCCAGCTTATCATCTACTGTCATAAGGCCGTTGGAGCCAGAAAAAGCGCGAACAACGTTTGTCATATCGGGCGAAGTCGAATATTCAACCCATCCGCTCGCATCCGCGGCGACCTCGAACGTGACGCCTACCGATGTCTCGGCGGCGTTCATCAAAATCGGAGGAGAAACGATAAGCTTTCCGGTGGCGATCCGTTTCGATCTGCTGTCGGCGTCCTTTTCAGCATTATCCGCAACGGCTGTCACTGTCGCCGCGGCCGCAGCCGCGACACAGACGGAACCTTTTAAAAAGTCTCTGCGATCAACCTGATTCATATTATAATCCTTGTTTAAGAAATCCAGACCTTTAAACGTTCTTTCTGATGACGCGTTTGGCCTTCCCCTCCAAACGCGGCAAAGAGCCGACAGGGAAAACGCTGCCCTTAGGAAGAAATCCGAGCTTCTCGCGCAGATGTTTGGCGACCATGTGACCCGTCACACCCTCTTCGGCCTCCACGTTGACGGTGACGTCCGTCATTCCGTCATGCTCCTCGAGAACGATCTGAAACTCGTCTTTTACTCCGGGAATTTCCATAAGAGCCTCTTCGACCTGACGCGGATAGAAATTTACGCCCTTTACGATAAGCATATCGTCGGTGCGGCCCGTAATCCTGTCGATCCGCAGCGAGGTGCGCCCGCAGGCGCATTTCTCGCGCGAAAGAATACGCGAAATGTCGCGCGTGCGGTAGCGGATGATCGGCATCGCCTCGCGGGCGAGCGAAGTGAATACAACCTCGCCGTACTCGCCGTCGGGAAGAACTTCTCCCGTGACGGGATCGATGATCTCGGTTATGTACTGATCTTCCCAGACATGAATGCCGTTATGGGCCTTGCAGTCCTGACCTGTCGTTCCGATTCCGCCCGTCTCTGTCATGCCGTAAATGTCGAAACACTCGATGTGAAGTCGCTTTTCGATTCTGCGGCGCAGTTCGTCGGAGAAGGTTTCGGAGCCGAATATGCCCACTTTGAGAGACGGAATATCAAAATCTCCGTTCGGATCGGCGTCCAGTTTTTCGATAAGGCGCGGCACGTACGAGACTACGGAGCAGAAACCTTTAACATGAAAATCGCGCATCAGCTTGATCTGCCGCTCGGTATTTCCGCTCGAAGCGGGCACGCAGAAAAGGTGCGCCTTGCGGCAGCCGTGATAACAGCCGAAACCGCCGTTGAAAAGGCCAAACGTCGGCATAATCTGAAACGCGTCGCCTTTCTCAAGCCCCGCCATCGCATAGCAGCGCGCCATGCACTCGGCCCACTGGTTAAGATCGTTCTTGGTATACGCCATTACAACAGGAGTACCCGTAGAACCGGAAGACTGATGAAACTCCATCAGTTCTCTGCGGTCGACGCAGTTCATCTTAAGGGGATAGGCGTCGCGGAAATCGTCTTTCGTAAAAAAAGGCAAACTCTTGAGATCTTCCAGGGATTTGACATCTTCGGGCGACGAGACACCCTTCCCGACAAGTCGACTGCGGTAAAAATCGTTGCACCATACCCTGCGCAGAGACTTCCGGAATCCTTTAAGCTGCAGATCGGCCAACTCGTCACGAGAGAGAGTTTCAGCGGTTCTGTTCCACATTCCCATTTTTCACTCCGTTCCTTTCCTTGCTGGAAAAATCCGTTAAATGACCCTTAAGATATTTAATCCCGCGCCAATAAAACGAAACATCAAAAAGATTGCGGCGGAACAAATGCCAGATGGCGCGCGGCTGAAGAAATCCGCGGTAGACTTCGCGGATGGCTGATTTTATCTCGGATTCGGAAGCGAACGGCGTTATTGTGACGGCCGTGCGCTGATCGTATTCGTCCCAATCGAGGGTTGAAAGACCGCCCGACTCTTTCAGTTCGCGGAAAAGCAGCGTTCCCGGATATGGGATCGTAAGCGTGCACTGCAACGTCGCCGCATGGCCGTTTGCAAGAAGTCTGCGCGCGAGCCTTACCGTATTGGCGATTTCGGCCGGGCCCTCCCACGCATGGCCGAACATGAACGTAAGATGCACATCTAGCCCAGCCTTTGAAGCCCACGCGGCCCCCTTCTCGACGTCCTCGACCTTAAGAGCCTTGGCGAATCTGTCCAGCGTGGACTGATTCGCGGACTCGACTCCGAAAAGAACGAGCCTGAAACCCGCGCGGCGCATAAGGCGGTAATCGGCATACTCAAGCCGCCCGAAGCGCATATTGCAGTCGATACGGACCTTACGGTGAAGTTTACGGCGGATCATTTCGCCGCAGAACGTTTTAAGCCACTCGCCGACGGGGAAAGACCCGGAATCATCCATAATCTCCCTGACGCCGTACTTCTTTACGAGCATCTCTATCTCATCGACCACATCAACCGGATTGCGCATTCTGTATGTCGGATAAAGCGTGGTCCAGCTGCAGAACGTGCACTTCGCGTGCCAGCAGTCTCGCCCTGACATGATGTACGTTCCGGGCGTGCGGTTGAAGTTGCCGTTCTTCCTGGCGTAGAGCTTCCAGTTTACGAGATCGCGATCGATCCACGGCGCGGAGTTCAGATCGTGGTCCAAGCGGAAAGGCCCCGTGGATTTCACTTCTCCGTTTTCCCGATACCACACGCCAGGTTCAAGAAGCGACGAATTGAAATCGGACTCGACAAGATTCTTAAGAAGAAAATCCCAATCGCCGCCCGAAAGGATAAAATCGACGGGACAATTTTCCATCGACTCTTCCGGCATCGCGGTGACATGATCGCCGACAAGGACGATGCGAGTAAAGAAAGGCAGCATTTCCTTCATCCGCGCGACCCACTTCCAATGACGCTTTACGACAGGGGTCTTCGTTTCCATCACAACGAGATCTGGCTCAAACGCTATGAGTTTGCGCTCGAATTCGTCGACAGACATCTCGGAAGCGATCGCATCGAGAAAGAGAACATCGTGACCGGCGTTTTTCAACATCGTCGCGGCCGTGGCGGGCACGACCGGAAAAATATAGGTCGGACGGGAGAACCACTGGAACTGGCGATTCTGCGTAAGAAGAGCGACACCTTTGTCGCTCTTCAACGGCGGATATGCAATCGCAACCTTCATCTAATCACTGACGACAAACCGCTAACTGCTAACGACTAACCGACAATCACCACCTGTAACCGAGTCCGAGGATATATCTCAAATCGCTGTGCTTGACGCCGTCAGCGACCTTGCTCTTGTAATCCCATTCGATCTTGGCGAGCAGCTGCCAATCCTTGCTGAACGCCCATGTGATGCCGAAGTCCGCGTCGACGATATAATTCTCCGCAGGATCTCCAAGGTCGGGGAGGAATTCGAGATTGTGGAAAAAGCGAAGCCCTTCCGTCTTTGCTATATCCCAGGTGTAATGATGCGCATAGCGGACGGTGGCGAAGTCGTCGTCATAGCCGTTATCGTACTTCTCCTTGACAAGCGCCGCGCCCAATTCCTGGTTGAAGCTCATCTTCCCGAGACCGGCGACATCATCTCCCTCGAGCCACTGGTAGCCGAAACCGGCGCCGATACGCATGCGATAGTCAAGTTCCATGATCTGGTCGATTTCGTACTTGCCGTTGACATAGCCGTAGAACCTGGGGAAGAAGAAGTAGTCTTCCTGCGCCCAAATCTCGAAACGGTTCTCCGTCTTCTGCTTGTCAGCCTTGTTGTCGCCGCTCTGCGAGAAATAGTACCCGAGCGCCGACGTAAAACGGTGCTTCTCCCAGCAACGGTTCAGATCGGCCGAGAGGCTGGCCGATTCGGAAACCGTATTGCCGCGCGCCATCGAAGCGCTGAGATTGATGCTGCCGTGCCATGTCTCGACAACCGGATCGACAGCCTTGACCTTGGACATGTCAAGCTTCTTTTCGCCTTCGACAAGAGCGCCGTCCTTGACGGACAGACGCTTCTTTTCGGTCGTAAGGTCCGCGTACTGAACGACATGCTCCCCGTCCGACTCGAGCTTGGCTATTTTTTCAAGCTTTACGGTGACCTCGCCCATATCGTCCGAAACAAACTTGATGGAGTCTCCGACGACATTGCCGGCCGTGCCCGTCAGGAACGAGCCGGACTTCAGATATAGCTTGTCGGCCATAAGCACTGACGCGCAGCACACCGCCGCCGCAGAAACGAGCAACTTCAATTTCATTTGCCACCTTCTTTTGTCTTTTGTGATTTGTAGTTGGGATCTTTCGTAAAAGGTATCGGGACTTTCGAAAAATCGAACGTCTCTTTCTTTTCGCTGTTCAACCTTCTTGGGTCGGAGTACTGTTCTTCAAGACTCCTCATATCAAGAGATTTCATCCCCTCAGTGAGCGTGCGTTTTCTATCGCCCGGCTCTCGCCTGATATCATTGGTATACTGACGGCCGAGAACGGCATTCTTGGGCAATCCCGCATCTTTTTGGATGTTTTTGGGATCTACTATCCCCACCGTGACGAAAACGATTATCTCGCGCTGTTCTTTAACCCGGACTTTAGACCCGAACAATTTTGGGCCTATCCATTTGATATCCCGAAGCCACGGGATTCCATTATCCTTCTGGGTTTCAACCGTAAGCGAAAGTCCCCCGATAACCGCCGTCGAGCCGGAAGCCATATTGAACTCGGTTACGAGTCTTTGAACATCTATGACCGGATACTTCGCCGAATACGTTCCGGCGTTATTGTCCTTTTTGTCGGATGTATCGCTCGCGCCGGCGCTCACCCAGTCGGTCAAGCTTGATATCGTCGGAACGATAGAAACGTTGATAAGCCCGTTGGAACTGATGCGAGGAGTAACTTCAAGCTCAATACCCCAGCTGAAGAAAGCTTCTTTGGCGAACATAAACTTGTCTTCACCGGGAATGGCGGACATATTCATCGAAAGATCGAGCGAATCGGAACTTCCGCTCGTGGTGCGCTTGGCGGAAATCGTCACGTTCGGATACTTCGTCGTCATATCGACGGTAGCCTTCTTGCCGGAGGATACGATGATCTTGGGATTGGAAAACGTCCTCGCGTCCTCGCTCGATTCCAGCGCACGCAGGATAAGAGAAAGTTCCGACATCCCTATCGTGCCGTTCACATAGGAAAGGTTGGCGGATTTGCGCCCCGCATCGGCGGCGTCCGATGTAAGAGTGTACGAACCGTCGGCGCTGTTGTACGTGGAGACTCCGTCAACTTTACGCTCGTTCCATCCGGCGTCAAGAGAGAGCGAACCTTTCATCCCGTCAAGCATCTGCCAGTCGATGCCGAGCTTGTGAGAGGCGTTGTTGGACAGTTCGATGAAACGAGCCTCTATGTAAACCTGAGGAACCTCTACGTCGATGCTTCTGATAATCTCGGCGCATGCATCGAGAATCATCGCGGGAGCCGTAACCACAACGCTGTTCGACTCGGTAAAGGCCTGCGCTATTTTAGCGACCTTCCATGTCACGCCAAAATCGCCGGTCCACATCGTATTGAGCCTAAGAGCGACTTCCTCGGCGCTGACGTTGTTCAGACGAAACACTCTCGATGTTATGCGGCGTCTTTTAAGATCCTCGGCCTCTTTCGCCTCCTTTGCCGCCTTGTCCTCGGCTTCGGCTTTAAGTCTGGCCTCTTCCGCAACCTGAGACGACACGGCGGCGTCGGAAAGCTCGCGAGCGGTCTTTATAATCGGATAAGAGGCATAGATGTCTGAATAATCGATGTCCGCCAATGATATGCACGCAGGATCAAGCGGCACCGTTGCGCCATTTTTATCGGCTAGCTCGTCAACTAAAAGATCCTTCGACTCCAAGGTCGATTCGCTTTCAGACGAAGCGGTCGAGGTTTCTGCGGATTGTTGGGCGGTCTCTTCGGCGCACAGACCGGATGAAGAGCAAAAAAAAGCCGCCAGCGACAAAAAACATGTATAAAACGCTCTGAAATTCATCTTCTAATTATACCATATTTTTCTTTTCGGACACCAGCGAATAGAATTCCTTCACGCCCGAATGATGCCATGCATCCAAGCTGAAACGCAATCCTTCCACAGAAACGGAAAGAATCCCCTTCTTCTCCCACTTGGACGTATCGACATCCTTTATTTCCGGATATGAAAAGCGCTTCGGACCCAGCGTAAAACCATCGTCGTCAAACTCGAACTTGAATCGGGCAATGCAAAGAAGATGGATGCCTACCCCCGCAGCGGCCAAAAGGGCAAATGCAGCGAGAATGCGCTGGGTTTGCGTTTTCTGGGCCTTGAAGGCTTCTAGGTCGAAGCCGTCGCGCGGCTCCGACTTTTCGATCGAAACGTAAAGAGCGCGAGCGTCCGCCCGCGGATAGCGGACGAACGCGTCAACGCCGAACCAGCCGCCGAGAACGAGAAAGACCGCAAGCGAGAAAAGGTGTCTTAAAAGGAATTCTCTGTTGATCTTGAGTTTCACGGCGCTATCCCTTTCTTAAAGAGCGACGGACGCCATCTCGCCGAGAATCGCGCGGGCCGCGGCGGAAGGATCGGCGGCGGCGAGAATCGGGCGGCCGACGACGAGATGCGTCGCGCCGTCGCGGACGGCATCGGCGGGAGTCGCGACGCGCTTCTGGTCGCCGACGGCCGCGCCTGCGGGGCGGACGCCGGGAGTGACGAATACCGTACCTGCGCGCAGAGACTTAGAAAGAACACCGACCTCCTTCGGGCTGCAGACGAGACCGTTGGCGCCGCTCGCAACGGCGAGATACGCGGCGGAGCGGACCTGCTCGGCGGGCGTACGAGAGAGAATTCCGACATCCTTCAGATCGGCCTCGTCGAGCGATGTAAGAACGGTTACGGCGAGAATCTTGGGGGCCGCAGCGCCGAATTCGGCGGCAGCATCGGCCGCAGCCTTGATCATCGCGTTGCCGCCGATCGAATGAATCGTCATAAGATCTACGCCGAGCTTACCGCCAGAGCGGACCGCGCGCTCGACAGTACGGGGAATGTCGTGGAATTTAAGATCGAGAAAGACCTTCTTGCCGAGATCCTTGACGGCCTTAACGACATCGGGGCCTTCAGCCGTAAAAAGTTCAAGACCGATCTTATAAAACCCGACCGCATCACCGATCTCATTGATCTTCGTGACCGCTTCATCGCGCGTCTGAACATCGAGAGCAACTATCAATTCCGCCATTGTTTTAACCTCCTGATTTATATTTTGAAATTATTCGCCGATAACGGCATCGACTATCGTCTTAAGCGCGGAAGTGTCGACCGATTCAACCGTTCCCGAGTCTACCGCAGACGCGAACGCGGGATCAATCGGCAGTGCCGCCGTCGCGGTGATGCCGTGGGCCGCCGCGAGCGCACCGGAACCGTCTCCGCCGAAGATTCTATGCTCCTTGCCGCAATCGGGGCACTTGAATACGCTCATATTCTCCACCATGCCGAGAACGGGAACCTTCATCATCTCGGCCATGCGGATCGCCTTCTCGACAATAAGCGAGACGAGATCCTGGGGCGAGGTGACAACGACGACGCCGTTGATCGGAAGCGACTGGAACACCGTCAGAGGAACGTCTCCCGTCCCCGGAGGCATATCGACGAACATTACATCTACATCCCCCCACGAAACATCGCTCCAGAACTGCTTTACCGCGCCCGCGATCACCGGACCGCGCCACACGACGGGATCCTTGGGATTTTCAACGAGAAGATTAAGGGACATCATGCCGATGCCGCCCTGGCTGCGGCAGGGAAGAACACCGACGCCGTCGCTCTTTGCGCGCTCGGTGACGCCGAACGCCGTCGGAATCGAAGGCCCCGTGATATCCGCGTCGAGAATCGCGGTTTTAAGACCGCGGCGGGAAGCTTCGACCGCGAGAAGTTCGGTTACAAGACTCTTGCCGACGCCGCCCTTTCCGCTCATGACGGCGATAACGCGCTTCACGTTGGATCTGTCGTTGGCGGGCGCTCTAAAATCATGCTCCCCGTTGCATTTGCCTTCTTTTTTAGATGCGCAGTCGGCGCAGTTGTGGTTGCATTCGCTCATTTCGATTACCTTTTAATACATCTTTTCGTATTCGCCTTTTGAAACTTTTTTAAGGCAATTAAATCCGGCGCGCTTGGCGCGGTAATGAAGATCTGTCTTGGAGTGCGAAAGTCCCGGCGCGCAGATTACGCGGAATATCTCGGCGTTGCAATCGGGACACTTTTCAAGCTTCGCGTCAGAGAGACTCTGGGTTATATCAAATCCGCCCGCGCATCTCGCGCAACCCCTATCTGGGTCTTTGGCCTCGTAACGGTAAAGCGGCATTTCACTCAGCCCCTTTCGCCGCGAAATACTCGAGCGCGGCGGAATATGATTTAAAGCCCTTCCCCGAAAAGGTCTTCTCGGCCACGAGCCCGATATAAGAAAACTTCCGGAATTCCTCGCGCTCTTTAGGCTCGGTCAGATGGACCTCCGCTACGGGAAGATTAACCGCTTTAAGCGCGTCGAGAATAGCGACCGAAGTATGCGTGTAGCCGGCGGCGTTGATGACGATCGCGTCGTACCAGCCCC
>JAEIGA010020325.1_pt1 | contig 10126 bp, 13 predicted proteins | sample 9270691 | NCBI WGS metagenome assembly JAEIGA01 (sample SAMN17057246, study PRJNA624740) | gut metagenome | biome: biome; isolation source: fecal sample | host: Bos grunniens | place: China: Xizang | collected 2019
AATGTTCCATTCTGGTTTTCATCATTGATATTATCTTGTAAAAACACATTGGCAACTGTCAATACCAATGAAATTACAAATATAATCAATAAAATTAAAGATATTGTTTTTTTGTTCATTTTCATCTATTTTGCATGTTCGCATTCATTTTTAAATCTGCATGAGTTGCATTTTCTGTGGTTTTTTGTTGGTATGAACGGTTTTGAACCTTCAAATAAACCATGCATTCTATCAATTGTAAATATGATTTCTTTTTCCACATCGGGAGTAAAAACTTCAATCCAAAAAAGATTGTCGGTGCCACGTTCCCTTAATGCTCCTTTAATTTTCCTTTCATCTCCGGTCATGTCCTTAAAGGCAAGACAATATGCTCTTACCTGATTCATTGTTGAGTGATAAGGTGTTCGCCCTGGTTTGTCATCGATTATTACAATTTCGTCAGGTTTCATCCAAATTTCATCAATATAACCTCTAATCCCATATTTTGGAGCTATTACAAAGCATTCTCTTGACATTGATGCATTTTCTTTAGATGATTCTAGTGCGTCTTCAAATGTTGACTGCTCGGAGTCCTGTTTAAAAATTTCTTCAAGCTGGTGGTGGATTTCGCTTCCATGTGTCATTTCTGGGGTTGCAGGTGTTTCTATGCCTTTCATGTATTCTAGATATAGCTGGTACTCACAATATCCCTGTTGGTTAAGCCAGCTAATAGGGAAATTGTTTTGTCCTTCGATTATTTGAATGCCTTTGATTGAAGGATGATTTTTTATGTCATATTCCTTTTCATATCCGATAATGTTTTTCTGTTGCATAGTTATATTTTGTTGTTTTTGATATCTAATACTTTTCATGCGCTCTTGCCATTTAATTAAATACTCTTAAGGTTAAAGTTAATAACATGCATTATGTAAACTCCAAAAGCATACTGTCTTCAAAAAATGGGATGAACCTTTACAGGGGTTGCACTCATGGCTGCATATATTGTGACTCTCGCAGCGCGATATACAATATGGGCCATGAATTTGAAGATATTGAAATTAAGGAAAACTCTTTAGAACTACTTAAAAAAGAACTCATTAAAAGACCTAAGGCAATGATTGGAACAGGAGCAATGACTGATCCCTATATTCCACTTGAAAAACGTCTGAAATATGTTAGGAGGTCTTTGGAATTAATTCATCGTTATGGTTTTGGCTTTACCTGCATTACAAAATCAGATTTGGTTTTAAGGGACTTGGATTTGCTTAAAAAAATCAATGAAAAGTCCAAGGTTGTTGTTCAAATGACATTAACTACTGCAGATGACGAGTTGTGCAAAATTTTAGAGCCGAATGTTTGCAGCACTTCTCGCCGTGTTGAGGTTTTAAAGATCTTAAATAAGAATAATATTCCGACAGTTGTGTGGCTATGCCCAATCTTGCCATATATCAATGATACGCAAGATAATCTAAATGGGATTTTGGATTATTGCATTGAAGCAAATGTTCATGGGGTTTTATGTTTTGGAATGGGTCTTACATTAAGGGATGGAAATCGCCAATATTTCTATAAAAAGTTGGATGAACACTTTCCTGGATTAAAGGACAAATATATCAAAGAATTTGGCGACAGCTATTCGATTCCTTCTCCTAATGAAAAGGAACTTATGGAGATTTTTAAAAGAAAAACGGAAGAGAACGGAATTTTGAATGATACTTATGAAATTATGGATTATTTGGCCAGTTTTCCACAAAATTCAATTCAAAGCAAATTAATTTAAATAACTTGTTTTTTAAATATTATATTAATGAATTTCAATGATTTTAACATTTCAAATGAGATAAAAAAAGCTATTGAGGATATGGGTTTTACCAATCCGACACCCATTCAAAAGATGGCAATTCCAGAAGCTTTAAAAGGTATCGACATTACAGCACAGGCTCAAACAGGTTCTGGAAAAACTGTTGCTTTTGCAATACCCGTTCTTGAAAAGATGTTTATCCCAGATAAGTCTCCCCAAGCAATTATCTTATGCCCAACAAGGGAGTTATGCATGCAGGTGGCAGATGAAATGGCTAAAGTGGGGTCAAATATAAAAAAACTTAAAGTTTTAGCGGTTTATGGAGGTCAACCTATTGGAAAACAGACAAGGGTTCTTAAAAAAGGGGTTCATGTTGTTGTTGGAACTCCAGGCAGAGTCATTGACCACATTGAAAGGGGCAATTTGGATTTGATTGGTGTTGAAAGTGTTGTTTTGGATGAAGCGGATGAGATGCTTGAAATGGGTTTTAGGGAAGATATTGAAAGAATACTGTCAGACACTCCTCATCAAAGGCAAACTTTACTGTTTTCAGCTACAATGCCAAATGAAATAAGGGATATTGCTCAAATGTATCAGAAAAATCCAAAATTCATTAAGGTCGCAAATAAAAAACAAAATATTCCAAAAATAACTCAATATGCATTTAAATGCGACATTAAAGATAAATTCGATAGCTTAACACGTTTAATTGAAGCATATAATGTTAAATTAGTTTTGATATTCTGCAATACTAAAAAAAGTGTTGATTTTGTCAAAAAACACTTGAAAAAGCAAGATTTTTCAGTCGATGCCCTTCATGGGGATATGACTCAGCAAGCAAGGGATAAAGTAATGAACAAGTTTAGGAATGGAAATATTGACATTTTGGTTGCTACTGATGTTGCTGCCCGTGGTCTTGACATTGACGGAGTAGATGTAATTATTAATTATGATGTTCCACAAAACTCGGATGATTATATTCACAGGATTGGAAGAACTGCCCGTGCCGGAAAAACAGGCTTTGCATTTACATTGGTATCAAAGGATGAAATTCATAGATTCAATAACATTAAGAAATCCAATAAAAACATTTTTGAGAAAGATATCCCCACGCTTCAGGAAATAAATGAGATTAAGTGTAATCTAATTTTGAATGAAATTAAAAAATCAAATGATAATCTCGATGAGTATGTTGAGATAATAAAAAAGAGTGAAAATAAGGAGTTTGGTTCAGTTGAACTGGCAGCTGGACTATTAAAGAAGATAAGGGAAAATTAATTATTTCGCCCCATCAATGATATTGTACTTAATTTTTTCAGCTTCAAGTTCACGTGTAAATGCTTTACTCATGTCTCCAACACAAATCGCTAGAACATTTAAACCTTTTCTTGCGGCATTTGCGGTCGCTTGAGGTGCAGCATATTCAATATCGAGCGGCAATCCTAATTTATTTATAACTGCACGTGAAACGGTACCTGATACTGCAACTTTATTGATTTTTTCTCCATTGTTTGTTCCTTTATCATAAACATTTTTAATTAGCTCTAAATCGCAAGCTTTAGATCCGCCGTCTTTGATGGTTGGAACAATGATAACAGTAACTTCGCCTATGCTCATATCAATAATGCCTGTAAGGTTTGTTAGTGATACGTCCATATTTTCTTCAGCATCATCTAAAACAACGCCTGTTGCGTTTTCTTCTTTTTTATGGGCGTATAAAACTCCATCATCCATATAAAGACCAACGATGTCATCTTTTTTAAGGCTTTCTTTAGCAATAGCTGGCCAAATTGTTTTATAATGATTCATTGTTTCCAAAACTGAATCAGAGTATTTTCTTAAGCTTATTGCATCTTTTTTGACTTTGTCAATTCCTGCCTGAGTTATTTTATAAGGTGATCTCCCATCTTTTGAGGTGATGTATCCTAATTCTATTAATGTTTTGATATTTTCAGAAACTGCTTGTATTGTTATTCCCAATTTATTAGCCAAATCTTTTTGTTTGAGGTGGGGGTCCTGTTTTGATATTTCACTTAAGATTTGAAAATGTGTAAGTGCACCTCTTTTTTTGAATGCTTTCATCATAATTCATTCCTCAATTAAAATTGATTAATGATATATTTCTTCTTTATGTTATATATACTAATTTGTTATCTTTCCATTTAACTTTTCATTGAAAAGCTCGAGGAATTCAGATTTTTTATCAATTGGGATGTAGGCTCCACAAGCCATTGAGTGGCCCCCTCCTGTTCCTCCAACATCGTTTGAAACTTCTCTTATGATGTTTCCGAAGTGTATTCCGTCATAGGAGAGTAATCGTGAACATCTGAGAGACACTTTAAGCCCTTTTTCATCAGTTTGTGTAAATCCTATAACGGGCTTTTTCCAGTTGCAATAACCTAGAATCATCCCAGTTATTGTTCCAACGATTTCTGGTTTAATTCCAGTACCATCAAAGTATTGTAAGTTCTCCATTTCGATAATATTGGTTTCATCGCTTTCAGCCACGCTGGCAATAGATTTAGCCAAATTACGTCTATGGTCTAAGCTCACGGTTTCTAATTCATCAAGTGCTACAAGCCTGTCTCCCTTTAAAACTTCCATAGCTACTTTTTCTTCATGATTCCTTCCACATGCATTCATTGATGTTGAAAATTCGGATGCATCTCTTAAAAAGCTGTTGGGGTCTTCTTTCAAGAAAGTATATGAGTCTCCAATGATTAGTTGGGGGATATACTTAACATATCTTCCCGGAACTACTTTTGAAAGCATTCCAACAAGGTATTGGTAAAGTTTTCCTTTTTCTGCCATTGTTAACTCATTTAAGGTTTTTCTATTGTGTTTTTCATCAATCCCTAATTCTTCTAAAATAGCCATGGTTTCTGTGGTATTATTTGTAATTGGGAGTTTTACATCACTAAAATAAGAAAGTGCAACAAATAAAGGCCTTGTATTCCTACCATAGATGTTTAAATCATTTTTGGTTACTTCAAGGTATCCTCCATCGATTGCGTCTTGCTGTATAATTTCATTCAATCCTTCAAAATGCCCGCTTCTTGTGTTTTGCATGTCTCCAATGGCGGAAAGAACTCCAATCCAGCTTAAATCATCATATCCAAATTCTTTTGCTAAAAAATAACATAATCCTCCACCACATACATAATAGGACCCATCAATGCCGTGGTGTATCGGATTAATCTCTAAATAAGTGTAATTCTTGTCATTTTTATAGTTTAAATCCCTTAAAGGGGGGTGATGATCTAAAATAATAATTTTTTGTCCTTCTTTTGCATTAGTATCAACTAATTGGCCTGAACCCAAGTCTGAAAATATTGTAAGCTCGTGAGTAAGCTCAATATTGTCTAGGACATCTAGATTCACGAATTCAATCTCATGCTCTTTGTTTTGCCTATCAAGTATAGTTGATAAAATTGCACCGGAGCATATGCCGTCACAGTCGATATGCGAATAGACTTTGATGTCATTTGCGTTTTCGATGATTTTCCTTGCTTCGATGTATTGTTCATGCATCAATTGTGGTATTTGCATAATAATCAGTTTCTAATCTCTTTTATTTTCAGGCTAACTTCCTTTATCAGTTTCAGTTTTGTTCCTTCCCATTCGACAAGAGCCCTTCCGGACTTTTCATACCATTTTCCAGGGTAAGCACTTTCCTTGTCGATATCGTATTTAAGTCCAAGTCTTTTCAAGGCTTTTTCTATTTCATTCATTGAAGGATCTTTTACACAGTCCTCCTTTGCAATTTTGCGACCTTCCTTAATGGATAAATTCTTATTTAAATATTGTGGCCATATAGTAATCATTTTTTACACCTATTCTGAGTTTAATGTATTGAATAACAGTTCCATCATGTCTGGAACAGTATATGTGTCTGGGTAAATGTAGTCAACATCATATTTGTCCAAAGCCTTTGCAGTAATCGGACCAATGCAGACAGTCAACAGGTTTTCAGATAATAGCTTGGAAATTTTCTGTTTGTCTTCAACAATTTCAAAGAAGTTTTCAACGGTTAGTGGACTGGTGAATGTAATCGCATCAATTTCTTTATTTTCAATTTTTGAGATTAAATCTTCAACTGCCTTTTCATCCATTGGGAATAATGATTTATAGGCTTCAGCTAAAATTACTTTATTTCCAAGTTTTTCTAACTTTTCTGGCAGGACAGGTCTTGCGGAAGCAGTTCTTGGAATTCCTATTGTTTTTTTAGTAATTCCTCTTTTCTCGAACTCTTCAATCAAGCCTTCAGCTGTGAAATCATTAGGCATCAAATCAACAGTCAAACCGTTTTTTTCAGCAAGCTTACCGGTCTTATTTCCGATAACTGCCAATTTGCAATCTAAAGTTTTTAAGAAATCAGGATGGAATTTGTTCAGTGAAACGATGGTTGTTGGTGATGTGAAGATAATCCAATCAAGTTCATCTTTTCTATCAACTAACTCCTTTAAGGAGTCACTGTTTACAGGCTCCAAATCAAGTGTGGGTGCTAAAATAGCTTCTCCTCCTAATTTTTCTACAATTTCACAAGCTTTCTTTGCTCTGTCTTTTGGTCTTGTTATTGCAATGACAGGTTTTGACATTTTATTACCTTCATCAATTAATAATGTTATATATTTTCTTTCAATTGGTTTATATTATTTGCCAATTTGAAATTCCTTAACTTTATTATATCATGTCAAATATAATATTATCAATAAATTGTTTAGTGATAATATGCAGGATAATGATTTTAAGCACGAGCATGAGCTGAAATTTTGGGCCGGCAAGGTCAAAAAGGAAAAGACCTTAAAAGGAAGATCATATTACGAAAAGTTTTATATCAATGATTTCAATTTCACTCATGATGATTATGCAGGCAAGAGAATATTGGATATAGGCTGCGGTCCAAGGGGAAGCCTTGAATGGGCGGATATGGCTGATTTTAGAGTGGGCCTTGACCCTTTAATCAATGAGTATTTCAAATTGAATGGAGGGACACTTTTCCATAAGATGCATTATGTAAGGGCATACAGTGAGGACATGCCTTTTCCAGACGAAACATTTGACTTTGTATTTTCCATCAACTCCCTGGATCATGTTGATGATTTGGATGAGACAGTATCTGAAATGAAGCGTGTCTTGAAGGTTGGGGGAATTTGCGGAATCATTGTTGATACAAACCATAAGCCGACACCAACAGAACCGATAACAATCAATTTGGATTTGAAGGATAAGTTCCTGGATGTTTTTGAATTGATTGAAGAGAGAGTATATGAAACAGCCTATAAGACAGGTTTTCGCGACAATCTGGATGACCCTACATTCTATGATTTTGAAAATGATGAGGAGCGCCCTGCTATTCTGTTTTTGAAATTTAGGAAAGCGAAGAAATATGAAGAGAAAATTGATAAAAGAGCAACAACTGATGCTGACACTTTCAATAAGTTATTTGAAGAAAACAAAAAGCTCAAAAAAGAAAATGGAGAATTAAAAAAAGAACTTAAGGCCTTCAAGAATAGGAAGGTTGTCAGGATAGTAGACAAATTCAAATAGATATTGAAATAATGTTGCGATTGTAAACAATTATATATTATGAATGCTAAATTTTCAAACAGGTGATATAATGAGCAATGTATTGGTGGCGTATTTCTCAGCTAGTGGAGTTACAAAGGCTGTAGCGGAGAAAATCGCTGATGAAAATGGATATGACATTTTTGAGATTGTTCCAGAGGAAATCTACACTCCGGCAGATTTGGATTGGACAGACAAGAATTCAAGGTCAACCATTGAGATGAATGACAAGGAATTCAGACCTCCGATTGTTGAAACAACTGATGTAAGTGGCTATGATATTGTTGTCATCGGTTTTCCGGTATGGTGGTACACAGCACCGTCAATAATCAACACTTTCATTGAAAGCGTTGATTTGGATGGCAAAACAATTAAGGCATTCTGTACTTCCGGAGGGTCTGGAATTGACAAATGCGTAAGTGACTTGCAAGCGACATATCCAGAACTGGACTTTGCTGAAGGAATGAGGTTCATGGGTGATGTTTCAAAAGCTAAAGGGTGGATTGAAGATGAGTAAAAAAGTTATTGTAATAAGCTCTTCACCAAGAATCGGTGGAAACTCAGACACACTATGTGATGAATTTGTAAGAGGAGCACTTGATGCAGACAATGCGGCTGTAAAATACAACTTGGAAGAAATCAGATTTCATTCATGCAAGGCATGCAGAAAATGCAAAACTCCGGAAATGAAGTGTTTCCAGGAAGATGGGCTTGCTGAAGTCTTGGACAAGATGATGGAAGCGGATGTAATAGTATATGCAACTCCGGTTTACTATTTCTCAATGTGCGGAACCCTGAAAAGGTTCTTTGACAGATGTTATCCGATTTTTGACAAACTTGAAGACAAGGATTACTATATCATAACATCAGCTGGTTCTTCAAATGGAAATGCATTGATTGGAATCAGGGACTTCATTGGCTTTTCCAAAAATCCGACCGAAAAGGCGGTGTTTACTGTCATCGGTGATGCAAAATCCCAACCTAATTTGTTGAAAGAAGTTTATGAAGCAGGATTTGACTGCTAGACTTTTTTTTCTTTTTTTTTATTTTAATTTATTTTTTCATTACTATTTTTCAAAAATACATAAATATTTATATTTAGTTAGGTAATTTAATTATAGTTAGGAAGTGTTTTAATGGTTAGTGTAACAAAAATTTACGATAAATTTCAAACTGTTATTCCTCTTGAAATTCGCAACGAATTTAATTTGGACAAATCTTTTAAAGTGGAATGGAGAATAAATAATAATGGAAAAGTTGAATTGGATTTTATTAAGGAATTAACATTGGATGAAATGATTGGCAAGTATTCTGCAGCAGAAAAAATTGATTCCGTTAAATTAAAACAGGACTTTAAAAATAATAATATGTAATTTCATGAAAAACATTTATATAGTTAGGTGATTAATATAAAGTTAGGTAATGCTATGAATGTTTCTAACTATAAAAAAAGAAAAATATCTTCACCTAAAATTTTAGGAAAACATACAATGTATCGTAAAAAAACACCACATAATAAGATCTGTATAGATGATTTCATTGGAAAATTCAAGGCAAACGAGAAAATAAATAGCTTAAATCTAAAAAGAGACTTTAAAAAAGGAGTGTTTTAATTGATCTTTTTAGACACTACTTTTATTGTTGGTTTATTTGTTTCAAATGATGATTGGCATGAAGCTGCAGTTAAAGTTTACAATGAAATTAAGAATGAAGAATTAGTAATATCTAATTTAGTAATTGCTGAAACAGTTACAATATTGAAAAATAAGCTTAAAACAAAGGATATCCTAGAAATTTATAGGAATATTCCAAACTTTTTTCATGTAATTGATGATAATTTCTTGTATGATAAAGCAATGGATGAGTTTGTCAAATATGATTCATCAATTTCCTTTTTTGACGCAATATATGTGGCAATAATGAGAAAAGAAGATATTATTAAAATTGCTAGTTTTGACAGTGATTTTGATAAAGTAGATAACATTATAAGATTATCTTAAAAATTAAAAATTAGGAAAGAATTAATCTTTCCTATCCTTTAAATGGATTTGAACTGTTGTATTTTTGACCATTGACTGTTAAGGTATAATCGCCGTAGTCAATGTTTCCGGAAACAGTTAAGCTAGATACGGTACTATCACCAGTCAATGTCCAGGTAGAGCCATCAGCAACATTAACTGTAGTATTGCCGGTTGAGTTAATAGCTCCTTTGAATTCTGTATTTTTCATAGTCCAGTTTAAAGAGCTTATTGAATCAATGATAACATTGCCTTCTATTTTTTCGTTATTGGTGTTTAGTTCAGCTGTTCCACCATTGGAGCCGGAATTTCCCCATTGGTTTTGACTGGAAACTTCCAAAAATGTTCCGCTGCCGAAGCTAAATTCGGTGTTGTCTAAATTAATGACGCAGGCAGTGTTGGTTACATGAAACATTGGGGCTTCGGAGTAGACAGAAGACTCTTTAGGGATTGTTAATTTGGAGTTTTTAGCAGTGAATTGGCTTGTTCCAACATTAGCATCTCCGCTCATGCTTTGATAGATAAATATTCCACCTAAATCAACGTAATTATCTCCATCCTGTCTGTTACCTTCACCATAGCCTTTTAAATCACAATCTGTAAGTTCAATTGAGTTTTTTCCTTCAATACAAGCTATTTGAGAGACATAAGAAGTACCTTTAGTATTTTCTAGTGTGATATTGCCAGTTGAATAGATTAAAGGTGAGCCTCTGCCGCTTGTTTTGCTTACTCCTGTGTTGATGTCAGAGTTTTTGACATG
>JAEIGA010020326.1_pt1 | contig 10125 bp, 19 predicted proteins | sample 9270691 | NCBI WGS metagenome assembly JAEIGA01 (sample SAMN17057246, study PRJNA624740) | gut metagenome | biome: biome; isolation source: fecal sample | host: Bos grunniens | place: China: Xizang | collected 2019
TGATTGCCACAGACTCGTCCAACACTGCATACTGCACAGTCAACCTTGAGGAGTCAAGCAGATACAATCTCGCTTTCGGAGAAGCGGAGTATGTCGCATCATACGATACGGAGGACAAGAAGACTACATCAAACATACTGCACGAGGCAAATACAATCAATGTATCTGCTCAGTATAACCCATTCGTGTTCCCAGTTGAGTATTCATATGCAGTCGGAGGCATAATAAGAGACCTCGCAACCTCATATCTCCCAATATCGTCAACTCAGGTAGGTCAGTATCCACTCAATGTGTTCACGACAAACGGAGTGTACGCTATGGAGCAGGGCAACGGAACATCACTCTACAGCAACATCGTGCCTCTCCAGCCTCTCGTGATTGACGGAAAGTCGGTAGCGACACCAGTAGGAACATTCTTCATATCGTCAAGGAGCCTATATCTCCTCTCAGGAAGAGAAGCGGTAAACCTATCCTATGTGCTCAACGGAGAAAGGGAACTCACACTGCGTGACACCGAGGCTTACAAGAGGCTCTGCCTTGACAAGACTGGCACATTCCACGACTATTCACACCTCATATCCAACGAGGACTTTGAGGACTTCGTTGACGATGCCGTGCTGACATATGACCAGTTGAACAACGAACTCATCATAAGCAGTGGCAACCCGTCCGTCTCCTATTCGTATGTGCTCAACCTTGACACCAAGGCATATCACAAGATAGGAAGGAGGTACATCGGCTCACAGAGCGTGGCAAGATATGCGATTGAGGCTCAGGGATCGTCAAGAAACCTCGTGGATATGCACATAGAGGAGAACTCTGTACAGCCTATACTCCTTCAGTCAAGACCGATGCCACTTGACGCTCTCTTCTCCCACATACAGAGGCTCGTGCTCCTCGCAGACGCAAGGCTGAGGGACGGACAGAAACTCTGCCTCTCGGTATTCGGAAGCGACAACCTCCACGACTGGAAGTGCATCATATCATCTCAGAAGCATAACACCGTACTAAGGCAGATAAGGACCAACAAGGCGGCGAAATCATATAGGGACTACATATTCCTCATAAGCGGAACGGTTGACACGAACACAGACCTTTCCGACCTTATAGCAGATTACACTGTGGTGGCACGAAGGCTCGGATAGAACCGTAAGCCATCATTCCTTTGGTGTGTTTTTGTGTGTTTTCTTTAGGTTTTGGTATTCACCAGTCCTCTCTCCGCTGTGAAGCGTGGGGAGGATTTCTTCTATAAACACACCAAGAGGACCCCGCACAGAAAACGCTCAAAAAAAACTACAGAAAAACGAGCGTCCTGAATAGACGGAATCCTCTTGTCCCAAACAACTGAAACGGATTCAATAAAATGAACCACAAAAAACTTATGAAAAAAACATCATTTTGCGATGATGTAAGACCGCACTATCTCATCTTCGGAAACACCTTCATAAAGCCGTTCCTCATCTCGCTCGTACCCTTCCATACTATGCGGGGATTCAGGTAATACTTGGCATCTCCTCCCTTGACTATGCCCGCTCCCTTGAGTTCGTTCAACGCTCGGTAGTAGGTCACGGCTGTTATGCCAAGTCTCTTCAGTGCCTCCTTCTGAACAAAGGACTGCAAGTATATCCTGCCAGTGTTCATCTCACTGTTGAATGCCATCCAAGTCAGCAGGTCCTTCGCAGAGCCTGACAACCCTCTCATCACATCAACATACTCCCCAAAATAACTGACATAACCGTCATCCGTGCTCCTCTTCTTGGAAAGAAACTCCTCGTACAACTCCTCTGCACTCTTCTCTACAAAATCATTCATACCGTCTTCAAACTCATTCGTCCTCAACATTCTCATAATAACAGACTCTTATACTACATAAGGTTAAGGTCGGATATTCAAACATCCATCAGCAAAGATAAATCAAATTCTCATTATTTACAAGTGTACACATATAACTTTTGTTATAGTCTTTCGGCATAACAGACACAGACACAATCAGTTACATATCACAAAAACCGTCTTTCTTATGATATTCTTTCTTTCTTTATAAACACTCAGTTCACAAGCCATAATCTATACCATAGACACACTCCAAAAGGGGACCCTAATCCTACGGAAAAATAATCAACCCCCCACCCCCTCTGGGAAAAACAAGAGAGGAGAGGAGGAATAGGATTGGGAAAAATATGTGTATGGGACTTGAGATAGGACCCAGCAAGGAAACGGGACTCCTACCTTTGATTTTTTGTCCATCCCACCGGTGTCTCCCAGATCTCTGCGCCCATCCTTGAGTCGGTCTATCCTACGGATAACTGTCCTATGATGATTCCTGATGGGGAGCGAACTTACCTATCTGGAGTGTCTCCTGATGGGGATTTCAAGATGTGGGGGACACGATGGTGGACAGATGTCCCTCATAGATGGGGAAACAAGCCGTTTGAGAGGGTCTTTTCCTTGGGATGAGGGTCAGTCCATCCAAGGTGGAGATAGGGGAAAATAGAGGTGTTTTTGGGGTCAAGAGAGGGTGTCTCTGTCTTTCTCGGTGTCTGTCCTCACTCCGTTTCCCTATATAGAGGTGTATTTTCCCTCTCAGCGAGTCGAGATTCCCACGATGAGAGAAAAGGTCTTAATTTACCTCGCCCTTTATATACTTCGTATATAAGAAAAAAATTCTTAACGAAAGTGTAGGAATTAAGAAAATAGTTCTTACCTTTGTTGCCCAGAACAATAGTTGAACACAATAAAACACAATCAAAATGGCAAAGATTACTGACAGACACATCAAGTCTTGGGAGAAGTTCAATGCTGAACTTGATGCCTACAAGACTGCAATGGGGGATGAGTTCGTTTTCCTCTACGAAGATTCTTGCACCACTCGCAAGGTAAGGGATTTCAAGATGACCAAGAACGGAGTACTTACTTGGGATGAAGAGGAACTTGAGCCAATAAAGGGAGAGTGGGCTTATGTGGTTCGCAAGAATCGTGAACAGATGTGGGATGAGGATGATGCCAAGGAATGGCTGAAGTTCTGGAGAGCCTGCTTACGCAGGGCGAAGAGGTATGACTCAATGCCTATTGAGGTACTTGAAGCCATTCAGGATGGAGAGAGGGATGATATTGATATTGACTAATGATAACCGACAGACATATGAAGACAATGACAGACATTCACGGAGTGACTTACTCCATTGACAAGGCTTACATCGTAACTGCTACTGACAAGTTCCTTTCAGGCTGGGGAATGGCATCTGGAAAGACTCACAAGCAGATAGTCATCTGCGAGGACTACACTCAGGCTGAGAGAGTTGCCTACAACCTGAAGAAGCAAGGTTTGACCTATGTGAACATCAGGAAAGACTTTCCATCCCTCTCAAGCACTCGTTACACTTGGAGCATTCGCTATGCCAAGGATTGCCCACTCTGGAACAAGTAGAACCTTATTCCCATCGTGAATGACACCTTGATAGGAGCGATACCTATGGTGGGAGCAAAATCAATCAAACACAAACAACTATGGACAGAACAACTGCTATGAGAGTCGCATCTGCTCTCGCTGAAATCAGCATCCAGACAACATCCAGATGCAAGGAAGACTATCTGTATGAGATTGTGAGCATCCTTGATGCCCTCTCAAAGGGAGAGAAATACACCTTGTTCGCTCGCTCTACTGGCGCAGACCCTATGAGCAGATTCACTGACTCACAGAACCTCTACAAGGGCATCGCAGATGCGAAGAGGAGTCTCGGTGTAGACCTTGTGGTTATCTTCTCGCCCATCGGCAACCTCTTCGGTCTTGAACTGCACAATGTCTCCCTTGACAAGAACTCAATGTATCTGCTTACATCAGGTCTTGATTCAAGAGGAATCATCTGGAAAGAGATTGACCTTTAATCCCTACTGCTATGAAGACTCTCAAGAACATCATCTACGGACTCATCGCACTCTGTGCTTTCGTAGTCCTCATTGGCGAGAATGACTCGCTCTCAATAGGCTCACTGATGCTCTACAAGGCTATCGCAATGGGCATCCTCTACCTCATCGGCAAGAGATACGATGTATTCAGCAACAACTAACAACAACACTGATATGATACTCGCTTTTGAAACCTATGGTCATCGTTTCTACACTGAAGATGGCAACCTCATAATACCTATGTATGTTCAACTCACTGCTGACTCTGCAAGAGCAGAATGGCAAAGAGCAGACCTCTCTTGGTGGGAGCATCTCGCTGGGGATGTGTACAGAACACTTGAATTCTCGACTGAATAACAACTCAAACAACTAACGATATGGAGATAATGAGAGCCTATATGCACTGCGCTCACGGAAGCAGTGCGATTGATAGAAAAGGCGAGTTCACACAGAGGTGTGTAAGCATCTATGAGAGACTCTGTCCATTCGGGAAGACCGATAAGGTCTGCTATGTCGCAGATTCGTACACCAGAACCTTTGAAGATGGTTATCAAGAATGGGTGCTGACTGGTCGCTATGGGGATGTGATGAGGATATTCAATCACTATCCTACGGATGCCGAGATTAACAATGCCATCTGCTCAAGATTCAATATGAGAAGAGAATGCTATATACTTTAAACAATTACTGATATGAAGAAGATACTCATCACTCTCGCAGTGGCTCTCACAATGGGAATCTCTGCATTCGCCCAGACTACCAAGGTGGTCACTGACTCAGTCGCATTCCATCCCTCATCTGTACAGATTCTCAAGGGAACTACGAAGACCGGCAATCCTAAGTTCTGGATTGAACTGCCTACCGAGAACGGAGTTCGCAAGGTCTCGCTGACAGAGTCTCACGCAACATCAGGAAGACTCCTTGCCCTCATTGAGAGAAAGGACACTGCCACTGGCAGATACACCTACTCAATCAAGTTCGCAGAGCCAAGGAAGAGCAGTTCAGGCAAAGCCGACCTCTCAAGCCTTACAAGCCGTAAATAAGCCTTTTTAAGGCATCATCTCGGTAGCGACTGATACTTGCTACCGAGAGCCAAGTAAACACACTTAAAACCAATTCAAAATGTTAAATGTTGACTATCGTAACCGAATCGGTTACTACACCCTCGTTCAGGGGGAAAGGCAGTTCAAGATATGGTTCTGCCACTGCAATGCGCTTTGCGCTGAGATGTACTTCTACACAGACAAGGAATCTGGGGAAGAGAGAGTTCAGGTATACTCGTTCTACACAGACCTCAAGCACCTCAAGAATTGTGCGAAAGAGGGACTGCTCGGTGGATATGAGAAAGGCATCACTCTCTTCGCCAAGGAGATGAACAATGACCTCTGGAAGCTGGCGAGAATCTTCGCTGAGAATGGAATCAAAGTAACCATCAAATAAGGACTGCTATGAACTCAATACCTACCAAGACCAAGGAAAGATTAGAGCAGAAGAGACTGACTCTCTGCACCAAGGGCAAGAGGAATAACAACAGAGAGGTTATCTTCTACAATGCCGAGGGAACTATGATGCTTGTCGCAAGGCATACTGGTGGCTCAAGATGGTGGTACATCGGTTATCACAATGTGGTAATCATCAAGGACTATATGGAAGAGAGATGGATACTCCATCGTGGACAGACCTCATACTCCTTTGCAGAGAATGTAACTCGCATCCCTTACCGAGTTACAAGCAAGGAAGAGGTACTCGCACTCGCAGAGCAGATAGGAACTCTCATAATGTAATAACTACGGGTGCAGAGGAGTGATATCCTCTGCATCTGCCAATAACCAATACTGAAAAACAATGATGACTTTAGAGCATTTCAGCAAACGCATCAGTCAAGAGATTGAGAGCGCAAGAGAGACCCTTGATGAGGGCAATGTGTTAGACCTCAGGGCAGGTCGCAGTCCTTACCATCCTTGGGATGACCTTGAGGTTTTCTCATTGGATGAGGTGGCAGACATCTACGATTTTGTCAAGGATTCCGAAGAGTGGTATGTGGATGTCTATGAGAACATCGTGGGCGAGAATCGTGCAGAGTTTACTGGCTTTGCAGTGGTATCTTGGGAGTAACTTAATCAACTGAGCATATGGAACAGAAACAGATTGATGTGTACGGAATAGCAGAGCAGATAAGTACACACCACATTAACGGCAGAAAATTTCATTCGTTTGTCATCAAGGCTGAGATGTGCTTTGAGAACGATGAGTACAGAGATATTGAGAAGACTTATCAAGTCTACATCAATGACAAGGATTTGAGTTGGGACTTGGAAGATGGACACAAGTACAATGTAATGGGATTTGAGGTCGCAGAGGGCATTATTATGGCTTATTATACCGATAGATGGGGCAGGTACTGCAATGTCTGCGATGCTTGGCATATTGAGGGGTATTTTGTGGGCGAACACGAATATGCTTGTTCCGAGGAGTGCGCTCTTAAACTCTACAATGGGGATGAGGAAGCCTTTAAGTCAGACCTTGCGATGCTTGATGACCCTGACCTTGCTGATGAAGCACCTACCTATTGGACTTACTGGGATTAACTAAACAACAGACAATATGAAAAGGTATAATTACACAGATCTGGCAGATATCTTAGACATCTGCACTGCCTACATCCAGAATACTGATGATGAGAGTGTTCTCAACTACTTCAACGAGTTCGTTGAGTCATCCCTCTTCCACGATGCAATCGGCAAGATTGCCCAGAGGGAAGACATACTATCAGTAAGAGTGACAACAGAATATTAACCTCTTAACAGATGGGTGGATGTTCCTGACCGAGCATCCACTCCCCAAGAACCTAAAGTAAAACTTTAAATAGAAACATTATGTACATTTTGAAATGCGTTGCAGAGTATGACAAGGTCTACTATGTAGTCTACAACAACAAGATTCATCAGTGCAAGTTCATTGCCACTGAATTGGTAAACGGAAAGGCTTGTTACATCCTTGATGTGGCTGGAGTCGGTACAATCAGCATCCCAGAGAGAATACCGAGTGGCGGTGGCTGGTGGAACTCATCCAGATGCGAGAGCATCCTTGCAGAGAGTCCAGAGGACATCCGTAGGGGCAAGTATCTTCAGGATTGGTACGGCAGTACGAACAACGCCTACAACTCAAGATTCCTTGAACCTCTCTTCCCTCACTACGATGTCTGCGTATGTGGTGGTGGAATCCTCTTTTGGAAGTGGGATGGCATCAAGGCAGTCCGTTATTGGGTGCAAGAGAATGTGCCTATCTATTGGAGATATGACAAGGATGGATTCCACTGCTCTCTCAATAGGATGCCTGACATAGAGGACAGATATCCATCACGCAAGGCTTGTGAGGATGCTCACGAACCAGAGGTAGTGACATTCTAACCGACCTATAAGGGCATCCCATCCTGACCGAGGGGATGCTCTCCATATCAACTAATCAACTTAATTCAATCTATTATGAAAGAGATATCTTGCGTAGAGGTGGACATTCAAGACAGAGAACTTGGTGTCAGCCACAAGAGCATCGTGGCTTGTTTCGTGAGCCTTGAAGATGCGATGATGTATGCTTGGCAGAAATGGGATGAGTACACCAAGAAAGGCTATCTTGAGGAGTACGATAACAAGAAGGAATCCCTGAAGAGGTATGAAGCATACAAGTCTGGGGAATGGACAGACAAGCACCTCGTCATTGAGGTCAAGGACACTGCTCTGTATTCTCCAAGGGAAAAGGTAATCAACAACTAAACCGATGGGATATGAAGACAACAACTACAATCAGTGAGATAACCAAGGCAGACTTGGTTGACCTCTTCAGCACGGCAGTCTATGGTTCGCCATACCTGAAAGTGGAATACGATGAGTCTGTGGAGTGGAATGAGGATGACTGCCACGAAGATATCATTGCCAACATCCTCTTGCACGGTGGTTCGGTAAGGGTCTGTGACTACTATGCTGAGGGAGTGGCATACGGAGACCTTGCGAACAATGTCTATGATGATAAGAGTGTGGCATACACCTTGACTCTGGAAGACATCAGGAAAGGCTTGGAAAGTGCGATTAACGGCACATTCAGGAACGAGGGAACTCCAGAGTATCAGCAGATGGTACTTGACTTCGCAAGGAAATCGTTCAACGCATTCTGGTACGATGAGAGGGAGTGGGATGCAGTGACTGCCGACTACCTTATGCAGATAATCCTATTTGGCGAGGTAATCTACGGCTAACGGAACTATCATAGACAACGAGAGAGAGGAAATCAGTCCTCTCTCTTTTCTTTTTCAAGCCGTTCAACTCTTCTCTCAAGCAGTTCAATCCTCTTCAGCAAGTTGCCTATCACATCGTGTTGCTCGGTCATAGGATACTCGCCAGTGCGAAGAAACCTCTGCGTGACTTCAGGAATCTTGCTCATTATTAACTGCTCATCCAACGCACCTCTGGCTATCCAGTTGGATACGGCAGATCTTGAGACACCAAGGAACTCAGCCAACGCAGAGTTAGTCCTGAAGCCTTTATAATCTTTGATTGCTTGAAGTATGTGTGCGACATTCCTCACCGCTTAAATCACATTGAAGAGATTAAGATATGCAAGAGTTACACATAGAGGCGCACCTATTATTCCAAGGTATCCCAACACCATCTCAATCTTTGTTGGTGGAATAAGGACAGAAGCAAAGAAGCCGAGAACACCAGCCACAAGTGCGTGCCACCAATGGTCTGCATTAATCGCATACAGAATGATGAAAACCACATTGGCAATCTGCGACAACAAGCCAAGTGTGCTCATCAGGAATGGCATCAAAGGACTTCTTGGGCGAATCTTTTTGACTGTCATCTGCATTGCGAATATGAATATTTCTGAAGCAATGAAGAGATAAAGGAAAGGTTGATTAAACATAATGATTTTGCTTTATTGTTTGATACTACTTAAGTTTACATTGGTTGTGTTGCCAAGACCACTATTCGCCTTGCTCAACTTGATGAGTTGGGCAGTGACCTTGTCAACCTTTTCCCTCTCCTCCTTCAACTCTGCTCTCAACTCTCTGTTGTCTGCCTTGAGTTCGGCAATCTCATCACGCAAGGTCTGGTTCTTCTCCTGCTCCTTGACCAGCATATCTGACATCTGCGTAGCCAACTGCTTGAATCCCTCCTTGTCTGCAATCTCTGTTGTCAACTGAGCCTTTTCATCCTCTGTCTTCGTTGTCAGCATCTTGGTCAGCGCATCTGTTATCTGGCTGTCATTATGGATTACCTCAGCGAGGAGGAGCATTACCTTTTCGTGGTTCATAAGGACTGCGTTCTGGAAGTCCTTGGATGTGGTGTTCATATTATATCTTCTCTAATAGTTTATCTATCTGTGACTGCATCTTGTCAACCAATGCTTGGAGCATCTCCTTGTCCTTGGTCAGTTCCTCTATCCTCTTCTCCAGTTCCTGAACTCTCTTCGCATCATCACTGCTTCCCTTGGACTGATTGATGTTCCTCATATCCACATTGTTGCCTGACACTTGGATAGTGTTGTCTCCCTTTGATGACTGAGCGACTTCTCTCTTAATCATTTCTCCCTCTCCCGTAAGTAACCACCCAGTGTTAAGTTCTGGGTAGACAAGAGCAATTCTCTTAATCTTATCTGGTTGAATTGACTGCTTAATGTTGCTCACATACCGTGTGCTGAGTCCACAAGCCTTCTCAAAGGCATTCTTGCTAATCCCTTTACTATCAATGAATTGGATTAGTCTGTCTTTTACTGATGTTCTCATAGTCAAAAATTCTTAATAAATTCTTAAGAAAACCTATTGCAAATAAGAGAATAGTTCTTATCTTTGCAGAACAATGGTTAAGAACAATAGGCTAACTCTTGTTTTTGACAATAATTGTTTAGCGACAACAAACATACAAACAATATGGTAAAAATCAAAAAGAAAACAACACTGCGAGGGCAACTAAGGGAGATGTCCATTGGAGACTCTGCGGAAATCACATACCGCAAGTCAGGCTACCGACCTCAGATTGTGAGAGAGGCTTGCCACAAACTGAAGCAAGAGGGATTCCTCTACGAATGTACTGAGAAAGGATTGGCTGATGCCATCCGTGTAACAAGACTTCAATAGTTATGGCATTAGAAGAGATACTCATAGAGCATATCAAGGCTCTCAATGAGAACACCAAGGCACTGATGGCTTATGTCAACGCA
>JAEIGA010020327.1_pt1 | contig 10125 bp, 6 predicted proteins | sample 9270691 | NCBI WGS metagenome assembly JAEIGA01 (sample SAMN17057246, study PRJNA624740) | gut metagenome | biome: biome; isolation source: fecal sample | host: Bos grunniens | place: China: Xizang | collected 2019
AACGGCTTCTTCCTCCGTCAATAGCAGCGCTGTGCCACCATAAGCAGCGTAGGCGCTAGGGTTGGTCTTTTGCGCGTATTCACAAGCAAAATCGCTCGTTTGCGCGCTCGCCGTTGCGTTGGGCGTGGCGTTTACCGCCAAAGCGCACGTAGAAAGGGCGCACGCCGTCCATAAAGCCCACTTCTTCATGCGTTCACCTCCTCCAACATAATCGCGCGAATGCTGTCGATTTCCTCAATCGTAACGCCGAGGTCAAGCATAAATCTTTCGGTGTCTTTTTGCAAACTACCTTTCGAATAGTTCTTAATATGGTTTACTAACCTTCTAAACGTCGACATCATGTTTATAGGCGTTTGTCCGTCACGGCAACCTGCTTCCGAGAAGAAAGAAAGCTCGTATTCCATATACAAATCTTGCTCGGATACGCCAAGCAATGCGTTGATAAGGAAGGCAAGGGTACCCGTTCTATCACGCCCGATTTGGCAATGGAAATAGATGGGATAATTATCGGGGTTTGCAAACGTTTGAATTTCTTTCAAAAGCGCATCTTTATACGTCCCCGACCAAGTGGGATAGTGGCTGCTGTCCGCATTAGAATCAATCCCCGCGCCGCCAACGTAATAAGGGCCGCTGACGTTAACAAAATTTACTGCGCTACCCAAAGGCGAAGCGGAAATAGAACCTCGTACGTCCAAATCCGTCTTAATGTTATACACGTGTAACAGTTTTTCTTTCCCTGCTTGCGTCATTTCACTGACGACTGCGCCGTTGTGTATCGCTTTGTCCAACGCGCCGCCGCGGTATACCATGCCTTGGCGTACACGGTATTTCCCGTCCGTCGTATAGTAGCCGCCGATATCCCGAGTATTTGATACTCCTTCAATATGTATCGTACGAGGTAAATTTGCCGTATATACGTCAAAAATACGGGATTTTACCGTTCTATTTTCGTATTTTGCAATAATTTGATAATAGTAATGCGTACCTGCAAACAAATCTTCTATTTCCAAATACGGCGTGAAGCAAAGGTAGCTTTGCGCGTTAGACATATCCGCGCTGGTACTCATTTTTACGGTGTAATACAACGCCCCGTCTTCGCAGGTCCAGCGCAAAGACAAGGGTTTTGGTTGAAAGCAATTTCCGCGCGTGTAATAGTTTTGCGAACCACCGATTACGTAGTTCGACGCGCAATCGTAAATGCCGCCTTCCAAAAGCGCCACCGTAGCCCCGTTTTCAATCGAAGATACAATCGTCGGTTGATAACTTTCCGTTGCGCTTTCAACCGCCGCCAAACCGCCTACGCCATTACCATTATCCGCTGCAGATTTTTTTAATAATTGAATTGTGGGAATACCACCTACCAAAAACATCATTGTTACTGCCGTCAGCCACGAAATAAATTTCAGTTTTTTCGTTTGCATTTCGTCCTCCTGTTTTTATTGCTGTAAGGATATAAACTTTTTGTTATACGGAGTATAACACATATCGATTTTGCTGTCAATACCCTGCCAAGTTTTGTGGGATTTATGAAAGGAAAATAAGAAATTTTAACACAAACCCCCGACAATGCTTGTCGGGGGTATCTATTCCACGTTCCTCTTACGCTTTGTGATAAATCAAACCGATTGTGCCAGGCCCGCAATGCGCGCCGATAACGGGGCCGACGGGCTGTAATACCACTTCAATATCCCCAAATTTCTCTTTGATAGCCTGCGCGAAGCTTTGTCCTAATTCTTCACAATCCGCATGCATGATATAGGTTTTATAATTTTCCAAATCGCCGCTGTCCGCTTTCATATAATCGAGCAAAGTCGCAAGCGCTTTCTTCATACCCTTTACTTTGTTGACGTTGATAATTTTCCCCTCTTCGTCGATATGTAAAATGGGTTTGATGCCAAGCAAATTCCCCATGACTTTGCTCACGCCCGAAATACGCCCGCCGCGGTGTAAATAGGTCAAATCGTCCACGACGAAATACACGCCCGTCTTGCTGATAATTTCGTCCAAATATGCATCCAACTCGTCCATGGTAGCCCCATTTTTATATTGAAGGGCTGCATAATAGGTGATAAAACCGCTCCCCATAGAAACCGATTTGCTGTCTTTAAAACGGATTTCTCTATCGGGATATTTCTCCTTTAATTGCTCGATTACCTTCTTCATTGCGTTAAAGGTACCGCTCATTTGATGGGAGAAAGTGATGTAATAAATATCCTCCCCACGCGCCAAAATCGGCTCGAAATACTCGGTATATGCATACTCGTTCAACGCCGAAGTCTTCGGGGCTGCGCCAGCGCGCATTTTATCAAAAAACGCCTTAAAATCAGTATTCTCGCCCAAATCGTAAAAAGATTCCTCTTCGCCAAGAATATAGGGCATACGAATCACGTTCAATCCCAACTCTTTGACGACGGTATGCCAAAGTTCGCAGTTAGAATCGCAAAATAATTGATACATACTACTCTCCACAAAAAAATGTCCTATAACTAAACATTAGTATATCATACTCTATGCGAAATGTCAATCCTCTTTTCACAATTTTATCACATAAAAAAACGCCCCTTTTACAGGGCGTCTTTTACAGGTTAATTTTCTTTCTTTTTCGCCAACAAAGCAACCGCAAATGCGCCGAAAAGCACGCATGCCGCGCTCGCGCTCATCACACTACCGCAGCCTTCCGATTTTTCTTGCGTTTCTTCCTTTACCTGCGGCAAAATCGTCGCAAGCTTCGCCACGAAATCCGCCGCCGCTTTGTCCATAGCCGCTTTGTCCGTGGTGTTTTCAATCGTTTGCTTTACTTGGGTGTATAACACGTTAATCGTCGTCAAATCCGTTTGCGTATAAAGCCAAGTTTTAATCTCCGCTTTCGCCGCGTTGACAACTGCCAAAGCCGCCAACTTATTGCCAGCAATTTCTTCTTCCGCTGCGGTGTATTCCGCATTCGTCGTCAAGCCATCAATCGCCAACTTCGCGTTCGCTGTGATGTTTTCCATTTGTTCCGCCGTCGTAGCCGCGTTTATGCTAGCAATCGCATTTTCTACGATTTCCGCACGTTGCGCCGCTTCCGCTTCCCGGTAATACCCTTCTTCCGCTTTATAGCCATTCAGCTCCGCGCTCTTTGCTTCCATTACGTCGTCTTTGGAAACAATCGCATCCACCGCCGTCTTTGCTTCCGTTACGATTATGGAAATCGCTTCGCTGCTTGCCGCGGTATCTACGGCAGTTTTCGCTTCTTCCAAAATCGCCAAACGCGCCGCGCTATCTGCCTCGGTGAAATAAATTTCTTCCGCTTTATAAGCGTCTAATTCCGACTTCGCTGCTTGCACGGTATCGAGCTTGGGCAACGTGCTTTCCAAAACGCCTTTCGCGTAATCAAACGCCGCTTGGATAACTTCCGCTTCCGTCGCCTTTTCAATCTCGGCGATTGCCGTTTCCAAAACGCTGTTCATTTCCGCTACGTCTGCGCTGAAATAGTCCGCATCCACTTTTGCCGCGCGCATTTCCTGCAACGTTGCAATCGAATCTTCTCGCATTGCGTCCAACATAACAAATTCACCGCTTGCCGATTTATAGAAGGTCACGTCCTCTTTCGTTTGATAATAAATATATACGGGGTGACCGTTCTTTTCACGGAACTGCTCAATGACACGCGTTTGGAATAACGAGCCTTTGGGAATGGTAATGGAAGTACATTCCGTTTCAGGTACGCGGATTACGAAGGAATAACGTCCTTTGCCCGCCTCACCTAAATTATACAACCCGTACGATTCTACCTTGCCGCTTTCGCCGTTGATAAGCATGGATTTCGTGAATTTGTTGTATTGATAATCGATAATTTCCGTTTCTTCGCCGTCGCCGAGGTAATCGTCACCAACGAAAGAAATACCCAAATACGCGTTGTTATAAGTCGGGTCCCAGCCCGTGGTATAGCAAACGGATTCTACGTCCACTTGTACGTAGGTTTCCATATCGTACGCAATCCCCGGCTTGGGTTGCGAAACGTGGGTATGCGCCGCGCGATAGACAACGGGATTTTCTCCGTCCGTCAAATAGGAGAACCCGGGCACAATCGTCCCTTCTTCAATGGTTACAGGGCAGGAAGGCGCGCTGAATGCCACTTCGCCGCTATTTACCGCCGCTTCCCAAATGGCAGGGTCTGCGTGGCAATGCAGGTTGATAACGCTCTTCGGTTCGTTGACGCCGATATCCATAGCGTTTTCCCAGAATCCCGTACAACCGTATTCGCGCAAGGTCTTCTCCCCGATTTTGACTTTATCGAAGAAACCAAACTCGTTAAACGCTTTCGCCAAATCCTTAGAAAAAGAGTATCCCGCTTGCGTTACGGTTGCGTCGTATTCGGACATGGAAATTGTCAAATTGAAATTACCGTTAGGTACGTACACGTTGGTAACACGCGCCATAAAGAACACGTCTTCCGTCGTATAGGTTTGCACCGCTTCCGCATTCGCGGTTTCGCTTTGCACCGCCGTCATTCCCAACGCCGCGCCGCCGAGCAACGCCGAACAAGCAATCAAGCCCGTTAAAAACAATCTCTTTAATGCTTTCATCACGCCCCTCCTTATTTGGTCGGCCAACCTTGCGTTTCGTCCGTCAACTTGTCGTTGGTCAAACGTCCGCTCGTCTTCAATTCCTTAAACGCCGTGCCCATTTGATCGGTATCACCGATATAGAGTGCGTAGGAATATTCCAACGCCACGAAATCGATCATACGGCGAATAATGCCCGGATTGATATAGCTGTAATTGATGGTCGTATAGCTAGGTACGATTTCCGAATCTTCAAAATGGAAATATCCGGTGTGATATTTACGGTTTGCTTCTTCCGCGAAGTAGCTGACCGACTTACGGCCGCGCGACGCGTAATATATATCCGCGTTGGGCATGTAAATACCTACGCCGAATTTGTTTTCGTTGACGAACGCGCACCAACCGTTTTTCACCAACGCGCCTTTCAAGCCATATACGTAATCACCCGAAACGGTATCGCGCATACTCGTCTTGGTTTGGCCTCTGCCGTTCATTTCCCCGACGTTTTTGTCAAAGATTGTCCCTTGCTTGGTTTCACAATAGAAATAATTTAAGGGATATACGAAATAGGTCGCAGGCGTTTCTTGCGAACAAATCGCTACGTCGTACACGTTGATAAATTGCGAGAAATCGGTATATCTATTATCCACAAGCAACGCGCCCGTCTTATCGAAATGATAGGTAACTTCGATATAGCCTTGCGCCTGAATGTTGGTATAGAAGAACCATTCTTGTCCTTTCATCTTAATATACAAGCGGTCGCTTGCATATTCGTAATCGATAATTTGCGGGGTATGTCCGCCAAAGTCACCGCATTGAATGGGGTTATAGATAGGTTTCCCCGACGCGTTAATACCTTGGTAGTAAGAATCTTTGTCCTCGGGGTCGTAATCGGGTTTGTACCCATTTTCTTCGGTTACGTTGGAATAATAGGAAGGCTGAATTTCACGCCCCAAGTCGTAAATATTGACAAGGTTTACCTTATCGCTGACCACTTGGGAAACGGAATCGGGATCTACGTCACGGTCGATACAAATATTGCCGTCGCTATCCATGTATTCGTAAACGTCTTCGTCCGATTTTTCCAAATAGGTGATACAACCGCCGTAATAAGGAGAAGTACCAAGCACCGTCGAACCGTTGCTGATATAAAGCTGTTCGTTGGTATTCAAATTTCTATCGGAAATGCCCATTGCCTTAAAGGTAAACGTCCCCTCTTTGGTCGCATCCACGTTTTGGAAGGAAATGGTAGAAATCGTCTTTTCGTAGCCGCCTTGCGCGCCCACACGATAAGCGTCTAAGAAGGTGGTAAACTGCGTGCTGTTCGCATTGATGAAGAACTTTTCAGAGTTCTTCACCGCTGCTTCGCCGTTTTTATAGTAATTGATATACCCAACCAAATCTACGTCCGTTTGGATATCCAACGCCAAATAGTTGTTTTTACCAAGATTGCTGTACACGTCGTACACCACGCACCCATTTTCCGTAGGGTCGTCAGGATTATACGCCTGCAACTTCTTTTCCGTTCCGTCCGTAAAAATCGTCGTAAACGCATAAGAGCTTTGGGTGTAGTTCGGCGTTTCTTCCACACTGCTGCCCGCGGTGTTTTCGCTACCGCAGCCGCAAGCAACGCCCATCAACGCCGTCAACAAGAAGCAAATTGTCTTTTTCGTCGTCTTATTCATTTGCGCCCTCCAAATTCGGTTCAATCGAAATTGCACGGATAGCAATTTCTTTGCCTGCAAATTGCAACAAAACTTTACCAAGATAGGTATCCGCATACGTGGACGGAATCGTCACCGTCAAGGTGGACCATTCGTAATCGTTCATCATACAATCGATAAACAATCCGTATTTTTCGAAAATAGGAAGCCCCGAACCGTCCGCAGGCCCTTCTTCCGTCGTATCAAAGCTAAGAAGGATATTCATTCTCGAAATTTCCGTCTTGTTTTGATATACAATCTTCAATTCCGAAGTTTCGCCCATTAAGACGTTCTTGGTCGTGTGCGGTACGTTTCCAGCGTAATGTACTGCCGAATAGCCGATATACCAAGCCCCGGTGAAGGTTTCCGCGCCTGCCGTTTTACCCAAAATAGACGCCTTCAAGACGTTATCGTAGAGGTAATTATGCCCGCCGAACCAGTCGTTTCTATGATATTCGTACATTGTCTTATACGACTCGTACAAGGGCAAGCTCGTTGCGCCTACTTCGTATTTGATTTCGTTAAGAATGATATCCCCCGTACCCTCGAAGGTAAGACGTAACGCCTCTACGAGACCACGTTCCGCACGCACGAAGGGCAAGGTCGCTTCCCCTTCTTTGCCTTTGAATTCTTCCAAAATAGGATAGGTGTAAGGTGTGCCGAATTCTCCGTTCACCTTATATTGCACCGTCACCGCGGTAATGGCGGAAGATTTAGGAAGGAAATAGCGAAGCGTAGCGTTCGCATACCCGTCCGTCGTTGCTTTATACGTTTTTTCCGCCGAAGTTACGGATGCGCCGCTTTGCGCAACGGAGAACAACGTACCTGCCATACTGCTGTCAAATTCTACGTCCACCGTTTCGTTGGACGAGAACCCGTAGCAATATTTATCGTTGAAGTTGATACCTACGGTGTCGTAGGGTACGAATTCCCCAAACCAAATACGTTCGAACAAAATCAAGTTATCTACGCCAACGGAGTTATAAAGCACTTCCACACGTGCTAAACCGCTGTCCATACCAAATTTTCCGTACAAGTTTACCGAGTAGGTCTTGCTCTCGTTCATGCGCGCGCCGATTTCCAAAAACGTCTTTACGGGCACGCCGTAATCGTTATATACGGATACCGTGATATTTTCCGCATACCCGTAGTTGCGCAAGGTAATATGCAACGTCGTATATTCCGCCAAGTCGATAAATTTCCCTTCGGGAACGGTCACGGAAAATCCGCTATCTTCGTTGTCGTACGCTCTGCCTGCAATTTCGTTTTCCGAGTAGAAAAGCACCCCTTTCTTGACGTTACTCACTTCCGCATGGCCGACAACGCCGCCGACGCAATCGCGGTCTTTGGGGAAGATAAAGCCTTGTTCCAAGCTCGTTTGCTTGTTCGCCGCCTTATCCAACGCATCTTCGGTAATCGTTTTCGAATCGGACAAAACTTCTACGACCTCAGCGGTATCTTCTACCGGTACGTCGTAAGGAATCCCCTCAATCGCTTTGATTAAAAAGACGTTCGACCAGTCGTTTTCATCTACGTTTTTATAGTTGATTTGGAAACGGAGCATCCCAAGATAAGGGGAAGTACCCCAAACGGAATAACCGTGTTTGTAAATTTCGTACAAATTCAAATCCACGTACGTCCATTCGTCCGTTTCACTCATATTCGTTTGTTCTTCCGTCAGCACGATAGGGCCGTTGTTTGTGCCCTCTGCGTTGGGATAACAGAATTCTTGGCTGTACGTTGCGCCCGTTTCCGAATACACGTTGTTTTCGGGATCCAACATCGCTGTGAAATACGCACTGATTGTATTTGCAGGGCCTAAGTTCTTAAACCATACGCGCAAAATTTGCGATTGCGAAATATCGAAGGCATAGCTAAGTTCCACGTAAGGGTCCCCGACCATCGAATAGCCGAAGTTGACGTACGTGCACTTTTCTTCCTTATCCCCCGTCTTTACGGTGTATTCCTCTACCCAGCCTTCTTCGCCCGCCATCGAGCCAAGGTATGCCGTGAGGTTTTCGGTAAGCGTACCCGCCGAAAGCCCGCCTTCCTCTACGTGGTCGCTAAGATAAATCCCTTCCGAACGCTTTATGTAAATCTTCGTATCGCCCGAAATGGGTTTGCTGTAATCGAACTTGGTTTGATACTCTGCATCCGTATAAGAGCCCAAATATTTGAACCCTTCCACGAGCTTTGCACTTTCGGTAACCGTATCGCCCTTGAACGCCGTCGTTTCTTTTGCGAGCGTACCGTTGACGTAATAATCGACGTCATATACCTCTACCCATTTTGCATACAGCGTCATATTCTTTTCCACGCGGTCTGCCTTGAAATCCCAACGATCGACGCAATCTTTGGTCGTGTACCAGCCATAGACTTGCAAATTGTCGGGATTGTCGTCCAAAATATACGCTTTGGGTTGCGAAACGCGTTTCCCGATCGTCACTTCCTTGTTTTTGATGACGTTGGTTTCGTGGTCGGTATTCACGTTGAAGACAACCGTCGCTTTCGTAGGGTCACCTTTTTCGCCCCCGCAGGAGTTCAACGCAAAGCCTGCCCCTGCCAACAGCAACGCACTACATAACACCGTTAAAATCTTTTTTAATCTCATCGTCTTTTTATCCTTTCGATTATAATTTTAAGCCCGCGGCAAATTCACCGCTCTTGAAATACTTCATGGAAATAAACACCGTAATAATCAACGGAATAGAGGAAATCAAATACATAGCGTACGTTTCCCCATACGTTACTTCGTTGTTTCCTACAACGGCGTACATAATGTTGGTCAAGGTTTGGTTGTTGTCCAAAATCAAGCTCGCCCACAAATACTCGTTATAGATACCCGAGAAGCAGCCTACGAAATAATACAACACGATCGGCAACGCCAAGGGTAAAGTAATTTGCGTGAACATAACAAAATCGTTCGCGCCGTCGATTTTCGCGCTTTCGTACAGCGATTTGGGTTGTTGGCTGAAAAAAGTTTTAAACAGGAACATCCCCGTTACCTGCGCGCCGCCGACCATGGGCAACAAATACCCCACGGGCGAATCCCCCAACTTAAACGTATCACGGATAAGCGGTACCAAAATCGGATACCCGATAATGGAAGGCACAAGCAATACCGCGATAAAGAGCAAGAAAATCGTATCCTTGAAGTAGAAATTTTTAAACGAGAGTATATACGCGAGCGTCGCGCCGACAATCGTTTCCAAAACCGCGCCAACGAGGGCTATCAAAATCGTAGCGAAGAAATAATCGTCTATCGCCGCCCAAGCCACGCTAAAATTCGCTTTCGCCGCCGAAAACATAGTATTCAGCATCGGGAAACCAAACGCATTCGCTTTTACCTGCTCTTCCGTCTTAAAGGCGTTGAGCACAGTCAATAACAGCGGTAGGAAAGAGAAGAGTAAGCAGAAGACAGCAATCGCAATAATCAGCGTTTGCGCGCCGTTACGTTCGTACGGCATTCTTAATTTCCCTGCCTTTTTCCCTTTGTTATTAGGTGTCCCTTGCGCCGATTCGGCGTTTAAAACTGCCGTTTCCATAGAAAGGTTGTTGTTCTCTATCATAAAACCACCCCCTTACAAATCGTCGCCCATCGTTTCCTTCTTTTGCATTTTGAAGTTCGTCGCCACTGCAAAGAAAAGGAATACGAAGATAATCGTTGCATATGCGCTCGCCATACCGTAGTCCGCTTGCGCACCCGTCATAATTCGATACATGTTTTCTACGGGGGTTACCGTACCCGAGGACGCCAAAATATACGTTCTCGCATAGTTTTGTACCGAACTGATAAAGGTCATGATAAATATGTACTTGATTTGAGGCATAATCAAGGGAATGTCAATGGAAATCAATCTCTTCATAATCCCCAA
>JAEIGA010020328.1_pt1 | contig 10125 bp, 8 predicted proteins | sample 9270691 | NCBI WGS metagenome assembly JAEIGA01 (sample SAMN17057246, study PRJNA624740) | gut metagenome | biome: biome; isolation source: fecal sample | host: Bos grunniens | place: China: Xizang | collected 2019
ATATTAACGTTTATACCGTTATTTCTGCATTATTTTTTGCTTTGAAATGGGCGGTCTTTTTTTAGTATATTAACGTACCTCAAGGAAGGGATAATTAATGGAAAACATCATTGAATTAAAAAATATTACTATGTCGTTTGAAAACGAGAAGGTTCTTGATGAAATTAATCTAAGCATACACGATAAAGAATTTATCACTTTGCTTGGCCCGTCAGGCTGTGGAAAAACCACAACCTTACGTATAATCGCAGGCTTTTTATCTCCCGATGAAGGTGATATTATTTTTGCCGGAGAAAAGATCAACGGCGTCCCCGCTTATAAGCGTCAAGTTAATACTATTTTTCAGCGTTATGCCCTCTTCCCTCATCTTAACGTATTTGAAAACGTTGCTTTCGGATTAAGAATAAAAAAACTTCCCGAAAAAGAGATAAAAGCAAAAGTTGAAGAAATGCTTAAACTCGTAAATTTAAGCGGTATGGAAAAAAGAAAAATTCATAATCTTTCGGGTGGTCAGCAACAACGTGTTGCAATTGCACGAGCTATCGCTAATAACCCCCGTGTTTTACTTCTTGACGAGCCTCTTGCCGCTCTTGACCTGAAACTTAGAAAAGATATGCAAAACGAACTTAAAAAAATTCAGCAACAGCTTGGTATTACTTTTGTGTTCGTTACACACGATCAGGAAGAAGCGCTTTCCATGTCTGACCGTGTGGTTGTTATGGATAACGGTAAAATTCAGCAAATCGGCACTCCAAAAGATATTTATAACGAACCCACCAACGCTTTTGTAGCTGATTTTATCGGCGAATCCAACATTCTTGACGGCGTTATGAAAAAAGACTATCTTGCCGAATTTTCAGGACAAACCTTCCCCTGCCTTGACGCAGGTTTCGGCGAAAACGAAAAGGTTGACGTTGTTGTTCGTCCCGAAGACGTTGACATTGTTCCTATCGAAAAAGGCATGCTTACAGGTACCGTTACGTCCGTTACCTTCCTTGGTGTCCATTACGAAATTATCGTTGATATAGGCGGTTTTAAATGGATGATTCAGACTACCGACGAGCACAAAGAAAACGAGCGTGTTGGTCTTTATATCGAACCGGATGCTATACATATAATGAAGAAATCCGAATATTCCGGTAAGTACGGTGACTATAGCTCTTATAGTGACGAAATTGACCATCTTTCCGATTTAGAGGAGGATGAAGAGTGAAAAAATCATCTTTAAGACAGTTGTTTTTACGTGCCCCCTACGTAATTTGGTCTGCACTTTTTATAATCATACCTCTTTTTATAATGGGTTATTATGCCCTTACCGATGCAAACGGTGTGTTTTCTTTTTCAAATTTTGCAAATCTTGGCAGATATAAAAATGCTTTCCTTATTTCGCTGCTTTACGCGTTTATTTCAACTGTTATTACACTTATTATTGCCTATCCTCTTGCATATTTTATGACAAAATGCAAACCGTCCACTCAACGTTTTATGATGATACTCACAATGCTTCCGATGTGGACTAACTTCCTTATACGCACGTATTCTTGGATTACAATTTTATCTAACACAGGTATCATTAATACTGTTTTACAAAAATTCGGTATTGGACCGCTTCATCTTATTAATCGTCCAGGTACCGTTATACTTGGTATGGTTTACGACTTTTTGCCGTATATGATTTTACCTATTTTTAACGTTATGTCTAAAATAGATAATTCACTTATAGGTGCGGCTGAAGATTTAGGCTCAAACAGATTAAACGTTATCAGAAAGGTTATTTTCCCTTTAAGCCTTCCGGGTGTAATTTCAGGAATTACTATGGTGTTTGTACCCAGTGTCAGCACCTTCTACATTTCCCAAAAACTCGGTGGCAACAAAACTATGCTTATCGGTGACGTAATTGAATACCTGTTTAACCTCGGTCCTGATTACTATAACGTTGCTTCTTCTATTTCGCTTGTACTGATGATGATAATTCTCGTTTCTCTGTTTATTATGAACAGAGTTTCTGACGGTGAGGATGGAGGTGTGCTTATATGAAGATTCTTTCTAAAATATATATGGCCCTTATCATACTCTTCCTATACGCACCTATCGCCGTTATGATAGTATTTTCCTTCAACAGCGGATCAAGTGTTTGGGTTTTTGAAGGATTTTCACTTGATTGGTATGCAGAACTCGTATTTAACAGTGAAATGCTTGAAGCACTTAAGCACACCTTATTAATTGCTATACTGTCTGCTACAATATCAACAATACTCGGCACAGCCGCTTCGGTGGGAATTACTACTTTAAAGAGCAAATTAGCCAAATCCGCCATTATGTCGGTTACGAATATCCCCATGATGAATGCAGATATAGTAACGGGCGTATCTCTTATGCTTTTGTTTATTTTCTGCGGAAAATTATTCGGTCTGACCGAGTCGTTAGGTTTCTTTACGGTATTGATCGCACATGTCACCTTTAATCTGCCCTACGTAATTCTTTCGGTATTGCCTAAATTAAAGCAAACCGACCCCGCCTTAGAACAAGCTGCAATGGATTTGGGTTGTACGCCGTTAAAGGCTTTCTTCAAGGTTGTGCTTCCTTCTATTTCAAGTGGTATTTTCACAGGATTTATAATGGCGTTTACTCTTTCTCTTGACGATTTCGTAATCAGTTATTTTACCTGCGGTCATTATCAAACACTTCCTATAGTTATTTATAATATGACCAAACGTACGGTAACTCCCGATACATACGCACTTTCAACAATAATATTTATAACTGTGTTTGCTTTAATGCTTCTTTATAACATTACTCTTACACGTTCTGAAAAGAAACGAGGTGTAATATGATGAAAAGAATTATAAATTTACTTCTTGTTTTCGTATTATGCCTATCGCTTTTCTCATTTTCCGGTTGCGGTTACGAATACTTTGAACTCGACCTACAGGCCGATTATACCAATAATCTTGAAGGTACAGTTTTAAACGTTTATAACTGGGGTGAATATATTTCCGACGGCAGTGATGAAAGCATTGACGTAAACAAAGAATTTGAGAGAATTACGGGAATTAAGGTTAATTACTCTACTTTTGAGAGTAACGAAACTATGTATTCACAACTTAGAACAGCAGGCGTTTCATATGATATTATAATACCATCCGATTATATGATAAGCCGTATGCTAAAAGAAGGTATGCTCCTTCCTATTGATTATTCAAAAATAACCAACTACGGTAACATCGACGAAAAATATAAGGGTCAGTACTTTGACCCCGAAAACAAATATACCGTACCTTATAACGTGGGTATGGTAGGAGTAATTTATAACACCTCTATGGTGCAGAACATTGAGGAAAGCTGGAGCGTTTTTTGGGATGAAAAGTACAAAAATCAGACGCTAATGTTCAGTAATCCCAGAGATGCCTTTATGACGGCGCAATTTTACGGCGGAATGAGTGTAAACAGTGAAAGTAAATCTGATTGGGATAGAGCAGTCGAGTTATTAAAAGACCAAAAACAGTATTTGCAATCGTACGTTATGGATGAAGTTTACGGTAAAATGGAAACGGGCGAAGCGGCTATTGCTCCTTATTATGCAGGTGACTATCTTACTATGTATGAAGTAAATGAAGATTTGGCATTCTTCTATCCAAAAGAAGGTACCAATATATTCGTTGATGCGGCATGTATCCCCTCTTGCTGTCAAAATTATGAAGCGGCAATGCTTTATATTAATTTCCTTTTGGAACCTGATATAGCACTCGCAAATGCCGAATACATTGGCTATGCATCACCAAATACAACCGTATTTAACAATCCTGACTATTATTACTATGGAAATGAAATTCTCTATCCGCCTGAGGATAAAACTCCTAAAACCGAATATTATCACGATTTGAACAAGGATATACGTTTCTATTACGAAGATTTGTGGATAGACGTTAAACTTCATTAAAAAAATAAAGCCTCGACTGAGGCTTTATTTTTTTACATTTAATCAACTTTAATTTCGCAACCGCCTATAGGACGGATATTCAATATGCAACAGCTTCCCTCTCCAAATACAGCATTAATCGTTTTGCTGTATTCTTCAATTCTATCAGTTGGTATATAACACTGAATTGTTCCTGCAAAACCACCGCCGTGAACACGACAAGCGCCGTCACCGTTTAAGAAGCGTTCGGTAATTGCAAGAGCAAGAGAAAGTCCCTGCGCCTTTACGTTAGAAGTGGAATAGACGTTTTGTAAATACTTATAGGAAGAATCTCCCGATTCGTTAACAAGGTCAAGAAAATGTTCAAAATTATCTTGTTTCAAAGCCTTTTTCTGTTCTTCCGCTCTGTTATCATCGGCGAAGAAGTGAATTGCTCTGAGAACAGCTCTGTCACCGAATTTTGCTCTTAAATCAGCAATTGAAGCATAAAACTCATTTACGTCAACGTCTCTCAAGAAATCTTTTCCGAAGAAACGGCTAATTTCTCTACATTCAACGGTAATGTCTGCATAATCTCCCGTAAGGTCGGCGTGGTCACCGTGAGTATCAATTACGCAAAGTGTATAACCGTGAGCGGCAATATCGAAATCAATTTTTTCAACGATAGGAGAAGCAGGATCGTTAAAATCTATTGCCGTAAAACCACCCTGAGAACTTGCCATTTGGTCAAGAAGTCCGCAAGGCTTTCCAAAGAATTCGCGTTCAGCGCGCTGAGAGAATTTTGCAATATCAACTCTGCTGACTTTTGAATCGTTAAATAAGCCGCTTAATACGTTACAAAGCATTACTTCATAAGCAGCAGATGAAGAAAGTCCTGAACCGCCTAAAACGTCGGAAGTTGTGAATGCATCAAAGCCACCGATTTTATATCCTTCTTTTTCAAAGGTAGCGGCACAGCCTCTTATCAAAGCACTTGTTTTACCGTATTCGCTTTCTCTGGCTTCAAGATCGTTAAGGTCAACGGGATCAACCTTATAGCCTTCGGATTCAATACGGATAATATTATCGCTATTTTCACTTACGATTGCTATAACGTCAAGGTTAACGCTACCTGCCAAAACTCTGCCGTGCTGATGGTCGGTATGATTACCGCCAACCTCGGTTCTTCCCGGTGCAGAGAAAATACGGATATTATCTCTTTCACCGAAGAAGCTCAAAAAGTTATCGCAAGCCTTAACGTAACGGTTACGTACGTTTTCAATGCTGTCGGGATATATAAAAGCGAAGGTTTTATCGTATTTGCCTTCTAAAATTGCTTTTTTTACGTCTGCAATTTTCAAATTAATCAACCTTTCAATTAAGAAATGAGAGCTAATGTATCACGTGCGATAGCAAGTTCTTCGTTAGTAGGAATAACGTAAACGTTTACTTTACTGTCATCGGTAGAAATCTTAATTTCTTCGCCGCGAACGTGATTCTTTGCATCATCAATCTTAACACCTAAGTAACCGAGGTTCTCGCAAACGTATTGACGAAGGTCGGGATCGTTTTCACCGATACCTGCAGTAAATGCGATAGCGTCAACGCCGTTCATAGCAGCTACGTAAGAACCAACGAACTTAAGAATCTGATATCTCTGCATATCAACGGCAAGCTGAGCGCGTTTGTTTCCTGCATCAGCAGCAGCGCAAACGTCACGGTTATCGTTCGAAACTCCGGATACGCCAAGCATACCGGACTTCTTGTTACATATATCATTAATCTGAGAAGCAGTAAGATTTTCTTTTTCAGCAATAAAGGTTAATGCAGAAGGATCAAGCGTACCGGTACGTGTACCCATCATAAAGCCGTCAAGAGGAGTAAATCCCATAGAAGTATCACAGCAAACGCCGTCTTTAACTGCAGTAATGGAAGCGCCGTTACCAATATGGCAAACGATTATCTTAAGGTCTTTCTTATCTTTACCTTCAAGAACAGCAACTCTGTCACTAACGAAATGATGAGAAGTTCCGTGAGCGCCGTATTTTCTTACGCCGTATTTTTCATAATACTCGTAAGGGAGAGCAAACATATAAACCTTAGGTTCCATAGTCTGATGGAAAGAAGTATCGAATACTGCAACCTGAGGAATTTTTTCACCAAAGGTCTTGATGCAAGCCTTAATAGCAAGTACGTGAGCAGGATTATGTAAAGGAGCAAGAGCGCCAAGCTCGTCAATCTGGTCAAGTACAGTAGGATTAATAAGGCAGGATTTAGAGAAAATACTACCACCCTGCACTATTCTGTGACCAATAGCAGAAATTTCATCAAAGGAATCAATAACCTTTGCTTCGCTTTTCATCATTGCGTAAACAACTGCTTCAAAAGCCTCGGTATGAGTAGGCATAGCGGTTTCAGCCTGATATACTCTACCGTCTGCAGCCTTATGAGTAATAGCGCCTGATACACCGATTCTTTCGCAAAGACCTTTTGCAAGAACGCCTTCGGTTTCCATATCAATAAGCTGATATTTAAGAGAAGAACTTCCTGCGTTAACTACGAAAATTTTCATTTAAAAAACTCCTATCCGCAAAATGCGATTTTTTTGAGTTGATAAACGGATAAATTTGTGATAGAATATACCGTAAATCAACAACATATTTTAACTATTATATAATAATAGATTTTATTGATTTTTTCAAGTCATTTTTTAAAAAAGGAGGTTAATATTTATGATAAGTTCCGTAATTTGTGAATTTAACCCTTTTCATAATGGTCACGCCTATCTATTAAGCCGAGCAAAAGAAGAAAGTGACGCTGTTATTTGCGTTATGAGCGGCAACTTCGTTCAACGTGGTGATTTAGCTATTTTCGATAAATATAAACGTGCCGAATTCGCCTTAAAAAACGGAGCCGATTTAGTCATAAATCTTCCTGTAGGTTGGTCTATGTCATCAGCCGAAAACTTTGCATTTGGTGGAATTTCTCTCATTAAAAGCACGGGAATTTCCAATAAGATATTTTTTGGTAGTGAGTGCGGAAATATAGAAAAACTTAAAGAAACGGCAGATATTATCTGTGACGAAAATTTTAATAATTTGGTAAAAGAAGCGCTAAAAGACGGAGTTACTTACGCTGTAGCCCGTCAAAAAGTTGCTGAAAAATATTCTCCATTTGCGTCTTTAATATTGTCAGAACCTAATAATACCCTAGGAATTGAATATATTGCAGCGGCAAAAAGATTAAACTTCTCCCCTGATTTTTATACAGTTAACAGAATAGGCGCCGACCATAACAGTTTTGATGGAATCGACCAATATATGAGCGGTACCGCATTAAGAAATTTAATAAAAACAAATAAATTTGAGCAAATAAAAAAATACGTTCCCGCTAATATATATGGAGATATAATTTGCGGACAATATTCTGATATCAATAGGCTTGATACAGCCCTACTCTTCAAATTAAGAAGTTTAAATGAAAACGACCTTTTAAAGATACCTGACGTAAGCGAAGGGCTTGAAAACAGAATAATAAAACATCTTTATATGTGCGAAAGTTTTTCCGACCTTTTAGAAAAAGTGAAAACCAAGCGTTACACATTGGCAAGAATACGCCGTATTCTTTTATGTGCCGCATTCGGTATCACCAATGAATTTTTAAAGAATGAACCACCTTATATTCACGTTTTAGGTTGTACTAAAAAAGGAGAAGAACTGATTAAAGAAATATCAAAAAAATCCAATATACCTTTAATAATTAACGCTAAGGATGCATTAAAACTCGAAGGGTTTGCAAAGAAAACCTTTGAACTTGAAGAACAAACCTCAGGTCTTTATGCGATGTCGTTTAATCCTATGCTTAAATCATATTCTCAGTATGATAAAAAGTTATTAAAATTATGATTATTTTAATAAATTCTCTTGAAAGAACAATTACTCTTTGATATAATGATTAATAAGTTATATTTTGATGAAAACAGGTGAAAAAATGGCAAAAAAGGGGTTTGACAATGCTGAATATATAAAACTTCAGTCACAGAACATTCGCGACCGTATTGAAATGTTCGGTGATAAGCTTTATATGGAATTCGGCGGTAAGCTTTTTGACGACTTTCACGCTTCCCGTGTTTTACCGGGGTTCGAGCCTGACTCAAAGGTCAAAATGCTTTTAAATTTAAAAGATGATGCTGAAATTGTTATTGCAATAAATGCCGACGCTATCGAGAAAAACAAACGTCGTGGTGACCTTGGTATCACCTACGACCTTGATACTCTGCGCCTTATTGACGCCTTCCGTGACATCGGTCTGTTTGTAGGCAGTGTAGTTATTACCTTCTTTATGGGACAACCTTTGGCATTGGCTTTTGAAAAGCGTCTTAAAAATTTGGGAATAAAGGTGTATAGACATTATCCCATACAAGACTACCCCTCTAACATTCCGCTTATCGTCAGCGATGACGGATTTGGTAAAAACGACTATATCGAAACCGAAAGAAAATTGGTTGTTGTTACCGGTCCGGGTCCCTGCAGCGGTAAAATGGCTACCTGTCTTTCACAGCTTTATCACGAACATAAACGTGGTGTTAAAGCAGGTTATGCTAAATTTGAAACCTTCCCTATCTGGAACATTCCTCTTAAACATCCCGTTAACGTTGCTTATGAGGCTGCTACCGCCGATCTTAACGACGTTAATATGATCGACCCCTTCCATCTTGAAGCCTACGGTGAAACTGCGATAAATTATAACCGCGATATTGAAATTTTCCCCGTACTTAACGCTATGATGGAAAAAATACTGGGCACTTCCGTTTATAAGAGCCCCACCGATATGGGTGTTAATATGGTCGGTTGCGCAATAAACGATGATATTGTTTGCAGAAATGCCGCTAATCAGGAAATAATAAGAAGATATTATAATGCTTTGTGCGCCGAACGTCAGGGTATGGGTGAACACGCCGAGGTAACCAAAATTGAACTTTTAATGAATCAGCTTGGCATTTCGGTTAACGACCGCCACGTAGTAAAAGCCGCAAACGATAAAGCTGAATTGTCCGGCTCCCCTGCCACCGCAATTCAGCTTGACGACGGACGCATTATTACGGGTAAAACTTCTTCCCTACTCGGCGCTTCTTCCTCAATGCTTCTTAACGTATTAAAAGAACTTGCAGGAATTCCCGACGAGGTAAAACTACTTTCTCCCACCATAATCGAACCAATTCAGATTATGAAAACTACTGCTCTCGGCAATCACAACCCAAGACTTCACACCGATGAAGTGCTTGTTGCCCTTTCTATTTGCGCCGCAACCGACGAAAATGCAAAACTTGCTATGAATCAGGTTAAAAATCTTCGTGGACTTGAAGCCCATTCTACCGTTATTCTTTCTCGCGTTGATGAGCAGACCTTCAGAAAACTTGGCGTAAATCTTACCTGTGAGCCGAAATATCAGACTAAAAAACTTTATCATGCATAAAAAATACGGCACACAAAAATACAGTGTGCCGTTTATACTGTAAAGGAGTATAATTATGGATAAAAAATATGAAGCATTGTTTACCCCTTGGAAAATTGGTAACGTTGAAATCAAAAATAGAATTGTAATGTGTCCTATGGGCGGAACCTCTCTGTTCGGTTGGTTTGAACTTACGGGTTGTCACTTCGATAAAGAAGCAGCAAAGCTTTTCCTTGAACGCGCTAATAATAACGTTGGTCTTATTATCCCCGGTATTGCGCCGTTACGCGATACCTTCTGGGGCAAATGGCTTTGGCAAAACCCAAAAATGTTCGATGAATTAAAGGAATTTATGGATGAAATTCATAAAACAGGCGCTAAGCTCTTTATTCAGCTTACCGCAGGTATGGGTCGTTCCTGGGCTATAACCGAGCTTATCGCTCCTATACATAAGAATAAATTTACCCGTGCTGTTATAAAACCTATTATCGATACTTCACATGAACTTGCTTCTCCCTCTCCTCAGCCTTCACGTTGGGCACATGATATCGAATGTCCCGAAATGACCGTTAAGCAAATTAAAGAAATAATCGAAGCTTTTGCCAAAACCGCTAAGCTTTGTAAAGAAGCAGGTGTTGACGGTGTTGAGGTACATGCTGTTCACGAAGGTTATCTGCTCGACCAGTTTTCAATCGAATTCTTTAACAAACGTACCGACGAATACGGCGGAAGTTTTGAAAACCGCTATCGTTTTGCGGCTGAAGTTGTTAAGG
>JAEIGA010020329.1_pt1 | contig 10125 bp, 7 predicted proteins | sample 9270691 | NCBI WGS metagenome assembly JAEIGA01 (sample SAMN17057246, study PRJNA624740) | gut metagenome | biome: biome; isolation source: fecal sample | host: Bos grunniens | place: China: Xizang | collected 2019
ATTTTCACCAAATTCCCTTTTCACTCTCTTGTAGCAAACGTACAATCGGAGCGCCTATGCGATTGCAAAGGTAATAATAATTTTAATAATACCAAAAATTACAAAAAAAATATAATAAATTTGTAGTCCGAAATTTTTACCTATGTTATTCAAACACTGCATATTAAAACACTTCAAATTTGAGCCTACCAAGGACCAGACCACGTTTATCGACCTTTTTTCTTCGTTTATGAACAAAAGAGAGTCGCACAAAACTTTTTTGTTAAAAGGATATGCAGGTACAGGTAAAACCACGCTAGTAAGTGCACTTGTAAAGACTTGCAAAGAACTAAACGTGCCAATTATTTTGCTTGCACCCACAGGTAGAGCAGCAAAAGTGTTGGGCAACTATTCTTCTGCACCAGCATCCACTATCCACCGTGCCATTTATCACAAAAAATCAATGGATATAGCATCCAACTTTGTGTTAGGATTCAACAAAATATCCAATGCACTCTTTGTGGTAGATGAAGCCTCTATGATAAACACCTCTAGCGAAAGCTTTTTCGGCACAGGCGACTTGCTTTCAGACTTGATTGAGTATGTATTCTCAGGAGCACCAAACACCAAACTTCTTTTGCTAGGAGACGATGCACAGCTTCCTCCTGTTTTCCAAGAATATTCGCCAGCACTAGATGTGAAAAAACTAGAAAGTATGGGACTTGATGTTACTTCTCATACACTCACCGAAGTGCTTCGTCAGTCGGAAGAGAGCGGTATTTTAGTTAATGCCACACATATTAGGCAAAATATAGAAAATCCAGAAAGCTTGCAACTACAATGTTTTCCAGATGTGAAAAGGGTAGATGGTAGCAACTTTGTTGAGTGCCTAGAGCAATCTTTTGCCACAGTAGGCATGGAAGAAACATTGATAGTGACTCGCTCCAACAAAATGGCGAGCCTTTATGCAAATGGCATTAGAAATAGAATTCTAAATAAAGAAGGAAAACTTTCCAACGGCGACAAACTAATGGTACTTAAAAACAACTATTTCTTTGGAGGTGACTATGGTTTAGAGCTTATTGCCAATGGCGACATGGCAGAAATAGTTCGTATAGGCAAAACAAAAGAGCTATATGGTTTCAATTTTAGAAATCTAACCCTATTTTTCCCAGACTATAGTTATGAAATAGATGTTACTATTTTAGAAGAGTCGCTCACGTGCGTTACACCTGCCGAGCTGCAAGAGTTAAACACTAAACTCTTCAAAGCAGTAGAAGAAGACTATGCTCACATAAAATCAAAAAGAGAGCGTTACAAAAAAATGCGCGAAGACAAATACCTTAATGCTCTTCAAGTAAAACTAGCATACGCCATCACCTGTCACAAAGCCCAAGGTGGACAATGGAAACACATTTATGTGGATATGGGACGCATACAAAAAGACGAAATAGACATAAGTTTTATGCGTTGGCTTTACACCGCAGTGACCCGTGCCACCGAAAAACTATATTTAGTACAGTTTTCTGATGATTATTTTAAATTAAATTGCTAATTTTGTAAAAATATATTAAAAGAAGTTATGAAAGTCAAAAGTCTTATCTATGTTATTTTACTCATGGTGGGTCTAATGTCGTGTGTAGATGATAAATACGATTTTAAAAATATCGACCCTACTATGGAATTATCTACAGAATTAGTAGGTCCTTTAGCATATTCAACATTAAATATAGTTGATATTCTTAATATGGATTCTTTAGCAAACTTGCAGATAAATATCAAGGGCGATACTATGTTTATAGTAAAAAGAGATAGTCAGTATTTAGGAAATGAACTAGTTGACCAATTACAAGTACTTCCATCAACAGTATTTAATCTACAAGTGCCAATTGCATTGTTGACAGATTTAGAAGGAACTTCAGCAGAGATAGATCACGATTTACATTTAAAATTTCCAAATATCAATACTAACGAAAACGAACGTTTAGATAGTATATTAATGGGACATTCTAATATTGATGTAAATATTACTTTCCCTAAAAGGATGACAGAAGGTTCTCATTTAAAATTAATTTTTAATGCAGAAGAACTACTACTAAATCCAGATTTATATCCAGAAAATGCTATAGACATAGATTTGACACACTTAGATGAGGCTGATTTATCAAGCATGATTAGTGCACATATCGATTTGTATGGAGCAATGTTGAGGTTGAATGGTCAAGACAATATTACTATACATTTTAAAGGAGAAGTATTTACAGATAGAGAAATAGATTTAGAAAATGTTTTTGAAATAACATTAGATTGTTCTCACATGAAGCCTCATGTTACCTTTATGAATATAGGTAATGCTAGAGATATTGTAGAAAATGAAAAAGTCTTAGATTTTGACTATGCAAAAGATTTGTACGAAGCTGGTATGAGTCTGCCATTCTATGACCCAGAAATACTTATGACTTGCGACAACAATATTGGTGTTCCAGCAAGGTATTACATAGACTATGTAGAGGGTATTTGCAGTACTACAGGTGAAGTGGTAAGAGCAAAATTTGGCGATGTAGATTACACTTCATTAGTGCTTAATACTCCAAGTTACGATGAAATTAGTGGTCTTACACACGAAGAACTGTTAAACTACGATGTGAACAACCTAACAAAGCATTCTCAATTGATTCTTGATAGAGAAAATGGTCATACAGACAGATTATTTAAGATAAAAGTAGATAAACTAAGATATAAATATCGTATTCGTTCTGTAGAAACAGATAGAAATAAGGTGCATTTCTTCTTTCATGATAGTGATATAGAAACAAAAGAAGTTACAAAATTGCCATTGTGGTTTGAGGGCGATACAGAAAATCTAGAAAAGAATTTCCGACTAACAAGAAAAGATACTATCAATGTAGATTTAGGTTCAATGTCTTTAGAAGGAGTTTCTTCTGTTGGAGAAGGTAGTAAAGGCATTTTAAAATTCTATTATAAAAATCATTTACCAATTGCAGTGATAGCAGATATCAAATTTTTAGATGAAAACAATGAAGAAATTATGCTTGCATCAGCAAATGAATTTGTTATAAAATCTGGGGAAGTAGATTATTTGGGAAATGTGATAAAAGAAACCGAACCAGAAGAAAGTCTAATGTTGGTTCTTCCTTATGCAGATTTACAAGAATTCTTAACCAAAAAAGTTAAGATGGTTTTAGACTATAAATTAGAGAACGAAAAACAAAAGAATATCTTCCTTAAATCTACAGACTGGTTAGACTTAAAGGTAATGTTCCATATCGATGCCACAATGGTAATAAATCCAGAAACAATAAATTAAAACCCAATAAATATTTAGATTATGAAAAGAATTATAGCAATAAGTACAGTTTTATTATTGGGTTTGGCCTCTTTGTGGGCAACACCAAACACATTGTATTTTATGGAATATCTTCCATATCAGTCATTTATGAACCCTGCATTCCAACCTAGATGCACCACATACGTAGAGTTGCCAGGTATTTCCACCATATCTGCCTATGGCAACACAGATGGGCTAAGTTTAAATGATTTTCTTTATGTAAAAGATGGTAAATTGGTTACATTTCTTCACCCAGAATTTGGCAATAAAGAAGAGGTGTATCAAAAATTGATGAAGTCTTCAGGAATAGACACCGAGGTAGATGTAAGTTTGTTTGGCTTTGGCTTCAATGTAAAAGAAAGAGGATACCTTACAATCAATGCATCTCTGCGTGCCAATGCCACAGTGGGGCTTCCATCAGATATTGTAACTCTAGGCATGTATGGCACACCAGATACACTAAACGTAAACACATACAACGTAGATGTACCAATGGCTATTAATTCATATTTAGACCTGAGTGGTGGATACTCACATAGGATAAATGATAAATGGACAGTAGGTGGACGTTTACACTTATTGTATGGTTTAGTTGGAGCCAAATTAAAATCAGATGATCTAACATTAAACTTATCTCAGCAAGAATGGAATGCTGCGGGACGTATTAAAGGATATGTTTCTGTGCCTGGCGTAAATTTCATAACAGATGAAAATGGCAAGATAACAGAGATAAGTACGAGCTCGAGTGCAACAGACTTTTTAAAGTCATTAGATTGTAGCATGGGAGCATCAGTCGATTTTGGTGCATTATTTAAACCAATACCAGAACTTAAAATCTCACTTTCTGTTAAAGATTTAGGTTTTATAGTGTGGAAAACCAATGCAACAGAGATAAATGGTGATGTTAATTATACATTTCAAGGGGTAGAGTACAATCCAAATGAAGAAACCGAAACAGAAGAAGAAACAAACTCAACCATACCAGTAGGCACTCTATATGCTTCAAGTAGTTCATTTACCACAATGATGAACGGTAAAATTTATGCAGGAGTAGAATATAGTTTCCTAAGGAATATGATGAGCGTGGGTGTTGTTTCAAAAACCTCATACAACTACAATCATTGGGATGAAGAGGTTACCTTGGGATACAATATAAGACCATGTTCATGGTTTGGATTGTCTGCATCATATTCATTTGTATCAAGTGGATTTAGCACATTGGGTCTAGGTTTAAATTTAAGACTCCCACCTCTAAGTTTCTATGTAGTGTCAGACTACACTCCACTGCATTATTCTGCAGATGGTATTCCATACAAAACATCAGCATTTAACGTGCAAGCTGGTCTGGTCTTAACCATGGGCTGTAAAAAGAAGAAACCAGTAGAGGAAACTCCAGAAGACGTTCTTCCAGAACCAGCACCTGCATCTCCCGAAGTATCTGAACCAGTAGCAGAGGTTCCAGCAGAGGCTACAGTTGAAGTTTCAGAACCTGCACCAGCAGAAGAATCAGAACAATAAAATATTTCAGTAAAACCAAAAGCGCTGCTCATTTTTCTTGAGCAGCGCTTTTTAAGTTTATATTATCAGCTGTTTGATTCATTCTCTCAACACTTGTTAATAATTTCATCATTACTTTCATCGAATATATAATTCAAGTTATATGGGTATGATATGCATGATTCCTTACATTCTTTAGGTGTATTCTTCATTTTGTTTTCAAGTATTGAAATATCTACATTAAGTTTAAAAGGGAATATAGGGTGTTGCTTTCTATATTCGTATGCAATTAAATACTTCCATATAATATTATATTTTTCTTTACTATCTATTTTAATATTATTAAAACATTGGTTAACCTCTTCTTCAGAAATGATATTTTCATAGTATAGAATATCTAGAACATCTACATTACGTTCAACCCTATTATCATACGATGAACTAGAATCATCTCTCATGATAATGCCTTCTAGATTTGATTTGTCTTCTAGTAAACTTGGAACGATTTGTTCATCATATTCACCATTAAGTTTAATTTTATAAACAAGTTCTTCGTAACTTATAATTCTTTTAGTATTACAAAGCAATTCATATTTCCCGCGATAATGATTATCTAAATCTTCACGTTTTTCTTTAGATATTGTATAATCTATTGTTATATTATATGCTTCTAATGCTTCAGTAAAACGGTCCTTTGTTATTTTGTTTTCAATATCAATGTAATACAACATTACCTTGTTTAGTAACATATCAACGTTCAATTCTAATGTGTATTTATGCCATGAAGTGTGTTTGATGTAAAGATACTCTTTTAAATAATCAAATAGTAACGGAAATATACATACGCCTGTTCGTCCTTTTTCTATATCTGAGAACATCTTATTAATATAATCATTGGTTAATATTTTTTCATCAATTAAGATTTGCATTATATTAACCATCTTATATGCAGGTACGTATGTATATTTATTCCTAACAAAAATAAATTCATCATAATCAGGTTTGTCTGTGAATGACGATTTAATGCTTTGGTATAAATCACTATTCTTGTAATAGTTAATTAACTCTTCGTACGTCATTGAAGTTAAATTGTAAGGCACATAATTGATGTCTTTTTCCAATTTGTTGAATTCTTTGTGTGAGTTAATTATGTCTTTTAGATTATTAATATCAACTTCTAGTTTATAAGGAAACTTATTGTTAGACTGTCTTTCTTCAAAAGCAAAGGTATATTCTAATAATCTTTTATATTGTAGCTCGTTTTTCACTTCAATATTGTTAAATATATCGTTTATTTCCGAAACGGTGACTATCTTGTCATATACCAATACTTCCAGATATTCTACAAACATTGTTATTGGGTGTAGATTAAATGATTTTTCAAAGTGATTCTCTGCTTCTAAAATTATATTTTTTAGATATGATTTGTCGTGTTTTAATCTATATTTAAGATTTATATAGTAAAAATCACTCTTAATATTCAATATGTATTCGTCGTAACTAATTGTTCTCATAAGTTTAATTATTAATAGTATCTACGCCAATTGTACCAAATATCATCAGCCCAATAGTCTGTATGTAATAACTTGTCCATTTCTTCAATACTAAAAATCTCAATAATTTTCATAAGAAACGTTTTAACCTTTTCTATAGTATTGTCGTCATTCTTGATTCTTTGATTATCTTCTATATACTTTGTTAGGTTTTCAAAATCTCGTTGATCTAAAAAATCTAGTAAATTAATGAACTCATTCAATTTCTTATTATTAATCCGATCAAAATTTATGTATACATCTCCTTCTGGTGATTCTGAAAAATAAATTTCGATATTTTTTTCTTTGAATGTTTCCAATACAAGTTCCAGGTAATAATAACTATGATGTGAATTTTCATTGTATTTGATGTTCAAGAATTTATATTTATGGAAATAGGTTGCGATTAAATTCTCAATATCACATAAATACTTACATTTCTTTTTTATTGTATCATTTATTTCTAGTTGGATGTAGTTTGTGTAATCTGTTCTCATAATGTATTGTTGCGTAAATATAACGCAAAGATAATGCAATATTTTTAAAATACAAAAAAAAGACCTCAAAAAATGAGGTCTTTGCATATCTCCTACAACTTACTCCGACTTTTCTGCTTCGTAAAGTTTGCGATATTTTTCGCGGTAGATTTGTGGGTTGTTTAATTACACATTTTTTTGTATTGTTCTTGCATTATAATGTTGTCTTTAAATCTAAAGTGATTTACGTAATAAAAGTGAGATATAAATGGATAAACAGATTTACATTGTTTTATAACAGATACAAATCTTTCTTCATTCATTTTTACTCTAGCAACTGAGATTAGTTTACGTTTCCCTCCCATGTAAGTATAACCTGAGTCATTTACTGTGTAGCAAATTAAAAATTGCTCGTTACAATGTTTACATTTGATATAGGCTACATCCAACGGATAAATATCTGAATGAATAATATTGTTAAAGTCTTTGTATGTATAAGTGTTATTAGAATTGTTGTAGTTGAGTTTTAAAATCTTGATAATGTTTTTAAATAGTTGGTAGTTTCTAATACCATTATCTGCGTTGCAGGTTATGTATTTTAAGCGAAACGTCTCAATTACATTAAATGAACTACTTAAATAAGTGATATCAGGCAGAGCAATGTTGATTGTATTTTTACATTGCGTACATTCAATCTGCATTAAATCCCCATGATGAGAATATTCAATAGGTAGCGTTACATTGCATAGTGGACCTTCTGTTTTATTGTGATTGAAATAGAGATATTTACTATATAAAAAATCAATATTTTCTAAATGTTCTACGTGTTCTATATTTATGTTTTCTTTAAAAAGCACATTGCTTTTAATATCTGAAATTATATTTTTTAATTTCTTCAACAGATAAATCTTAGATTGATTTAGTATTTGAAAATTATTATTTGTTTGTCTAAATAAATCTTCATTAAAACTAACGTGTAAAAGTTTTATAATACCCTCTCTGAAATTCCATGGACCACAATTACACATTTCGCTACTAAAATCCTCAAAATATAAAAGGTATTGAGAATTACAATGTGGACATTTATAGTAATAAACGTTTACCACACCTTGTGACGTCTTATTCTCATAAGAATTTATATTGTAAAAACCCGCATAAACACTATTGATTACTCTGTATTCTAGATTTAGTAAATTTCCTAAAGAGTTGATTAAACTGATATTATAGTTTTTTTTATTATTATCAATACGGTATCCTAATTGTAAATGTTCATCATAAAACTTACAAAGAGAAATTTCATTATTACATGAATTACATTTAAAATTATACACGTTTTTATTTCCGCAGTTATAAAAGAAAGGAATTCTGTTATTATTTATCTTTCTTTTGAAGAGATATTTATCGTTAGACACTTTTTCAGGAAGTAAATCTTTTGTTTCATAAATATCTATATGGTTAAATGATGTAATATCTGAAATTAATTTAATCTTAATTCTCATAGAGTCAATAGTTCGTTAAAAACTTAAATTCTTAAGCGGCCGTGGCCGTGAATAAAACAAGTCTTTTGCAAGTTGCTTTTGCTAAGTTTATTGCTGTAAATGATGCATTAAAATGATAATCTAACTTTCTAAAATCGGTTGAGAAATAAAGTCGTTTCCATGCATCTACACAATTGGCGTTGTTCTCTAAGAAAAGTATATCTTCATCTGATAAATCATCAAAATCTTTAAAGAATATTTGCTTTCTCTTTTAATTCTGCTTCGTAGAGTTTGCGGTATTTTTCGCGGTAGAACATGTCTAGTTCGTGGCGCTCCTGTGGTGTTTTATCGAACTTTAGAGGTGAATCTAATATGTTGTATAGATTTAAGAAAAACTCTTTGCGAATACCTCCTTTTTCTTCTGTAATAGGAGTATTAAATGCACCTTCTACTTTATTTTGTAACATATTTACATCTATGTCTAGGGTATAGCGATGCCATTTAAATTTCTTAATTTTCAACATGTTTTCTAAGAAATCAGCTAAATGCATAAACCAGTCAATATTTGTTACATCTACACTAGAAAGGACTTTATTGATAAAATTATTGGAAATTAAACTGTCATCAATAAATATTTGTAGATAGTCCATCAAAATCCACACATCAGTAAAACCAGGATCTTCGTAGTTCCACTTGTTTTTTCTATTGGGTTTTTGCCCTAAAACACATGCAACAGGATCTTCTAATACCGCAGTCTTAAATTTATTCATGTTTGATGATTCTCGATTATCAAGCATAATTTCATCATAGTCTCTGCGGTAAAATGACTTTAAATTGTACTCAAATTCTATATCCTTTACTTTAAATTGTTCAGGTGCATTTTTAAGTTTCTCTTTCAAGAATTCTGTATCAATATGCAACTTAAATGGGAATATAGGATTCTGTTTTCTATAATCATACATAACTGCATACTGATAGATTCTTTTATAGACATCCTCGCTATCAATTTCAATTGAGTTAAAAGTATTTATAACATCTTCTTTTGTGAGATACCCTTCGTGGAAAAGAATTTCTAGGGTATTTATACCATCTTGAGTCATATAAAAATAATTTGAAAAGCAATTTCTATAATACAATTGTTCTAAACTATCAATCGCATTTACAATATTATCAACCATATTACTATATAATTCTTTTTTATGTAAAATTAATAAAGGTAATATAGTGTTTTTATCTTTGCTTATAGCAGTTATTATTTCATTTATCGGATAACAGGTGTTCTTAACATTAAAAACAAACTCGTCGTAACTTATTATTCTCATAATTCAATGTGCTTAGTGGTATAAATTTATAAATTTTGTTTTATAGAAACAATACTCTGTGCTTTTATATTAATGCGTAAATATAACGCAAAGATAATACAATATTTTTAAAATACAAAAAAAAGACCTCAAAAAATGAGGTCTTTGCATATCTCGTACAACTTACTCCGACTTTTCTGCTTCGTAATATGTGTTTTTATCCAATGTAGTCAGATTATTATGTTCATTATCTCTTAACTTCTTCATTTTAGTGATACCCCAAAGTGCAACTCCATAGCAGACAGACACAATAATATGTAACTTCAAAACTTTAGGTAACCACTCTGAATAATTAGCTAAGTCTTGATTATAAACTATTCCAATGTTTAGTGCAATACCACCTAAAAACACACAAAGTGCACTTATAATGCTGTTGTACTTTTTAAACCGCAATTTTGATAACACCACGACTATGAATGCAAAAATAACAAACATACGACTCCATTGTATATG
>JAEIGA010020330.1_pt1 | contig 10125 bp, 14 predicted proteins | sample 9270691 | NCBI WGS metagenome assembly JAEIGA01 (sample SAMN17057246, study PRJNA624740) | gut metagenome | biome: biome; isolation source: fecal sample | host: Bos grunniens | place: China: Xizang | collected 2019
AAGGTTGGCGCTTCAACACCCACACAACAGACTCACTTTACATTGCAAACTTCTAATGAGCTACAGAGATCATAAACACTTGGTTCACACCTGGATTCATCAGTGGACTGATGAAGAGTGGAACAAAAAAGGAGCCGTACACTCAACCATGGAACGCTTTCCCTCTAAAAAATGGTCCCACGAGGGAACCCATCGAGGAGGCATTTACGGCTGCACCTACCGCTCCTACGACACAGTTATTGCCTGTATAGCCTGGAGCAACAAACTCAGACAGCACATTGTGCTTCTGGAACACAACTGCGACTGCGGCTGGTCTAAGACCACATCTAAAACAATAGGAGAGCTACGCTACGCCATTCCCGGGGATAAGCGGATTGTTATGGTAAACTCTATGTTATGTAGCGGCATTCTGGACGATGTCGTATACTCGCACACTGAAACATCTGCAACACCCGAGCATATCAAGCACATATCTAAAGCTATACTGTCTCAGGTAGATATGTTCTGGGACTCCCCCGATCGCAAGATTACACAACAAGCATGGCGTTCTAAATTCTGCAAGCTGCTGGGCAATCTCATAGATCTTGCAGATGCATTCGGTCACAGTGCAACAGGTATATCCGCCGCAAAAGTTGCTTGGGCCAAAGACGAACGTCAACGTATCAAATTGTGGGATCCGCAGTACGCGAAACTCACAACTGCAGAAATTGCTGAAAAGCTGGCGAAGAAGAACGCCGCAGTAGCAAAACAACAGCTGAACAGAACGATAAAGTCCCTGCATAATAAAATAGAGTATGTGACGAAGACAACAGCTATTCCTCAGAATTTAGCTGAGTGCTTCGAGCTTGCATCAACAGTTGATGCAGCAAAAATACTCAAGGGACTGGTGCTGGCAATGCCTCATGTAGACGTCGATCCTGACCACTCTTCTGCCTTCCGGGAACTCGGACATGTAATGGATTTCCTTCGTTGCATAGTTCTCTCGCAAAGTGTTTTCTGGGATAAGGATAAGTTATGTGTAAGCATCAAAAAGACGCGAAGTGCAGACTGTGCGTTATGTGGTATTACATACGAGCCACGCTTCAATGACGCATTTGCACTTTCGGATCTACTGACATTCAGTGAGAGTGCCTCCGTATGCCGCTCCCTGCGACACTGCTCTGTGCCGCTCCGAGAAGCCAAGCTGTTACTGCATGCTTATTGCAGTGGAAAGGCCATTCATGGCAAGGCAGTCGGGGGCTATCGTATTGTGTCTGCTAACAAAACACAGGTTCAGGTAGGTTGCCATCGATTCTCTGGTGCTTATTTGCAGGCCCTGCACAAATCCATGTGCAACGATCTGACCGCTAGCGAGTGTGACTTGAGAAAAAAGGGCGTCCAGTTCATCAACAACTATATCCTGTACACGTATACTCCTCCTGAATTCATATGATGCAAGAAACAATCACAGTACAGCTGATCACATTCGAGGCAGCACACCCGGAATTCGATAAAACCGGGCGACATGCTATCGAGTTATATTCCTGTCCATACCATGACGATCTGTGGGCACTCATAACAGAGTTCTGCGGAGGATCAATGGATGACGATGTAGTTACCATGGAGACGCAGGACCACGGAGCCAGACGTCAAGTGCTGCAAATGACTAATCATGTGCTGCAGGCAGTCTCAAGTCGTGCGTGGGACGTATTGGGCTGCGTTAAGTGTCCATATGTTCCTGAGTTGTTAGACACAATCAACAACATGAAAGACAAGGACAAGCCTATGCCTAAGAAGGAAGCAGAGGCTTTGCAGCAGGCACTGAACGAATGCTGGTCTTCGTTTGGTCTCGGTGACGAGAACACCACCTGGGGCTACGTCGCGATGCTTCTGGAATTTGCGTCCAAGCTGAATGACAGCGTACGCACTAACACACCGCTCAGGCATCATTATGCCTATGAGTTCATCCGAGAATTTACAGAAGAATGACCATAAGAAGCAAAGGACCATATTCTGTTATCGTATTCTCCGGATGGAGGCAGGTACATGAACTTTCAGGTTTGCGAAAACAAGAACTAGAATTTACAATACAGAAACATATACGCGAAACTGAAACTCCTACCTCCTCTGTGCATAGCTTTAATCCGCTAGCACAACGGGACACCCCGCCGTGCGGATTTGTTATGCGCGACTGCGAAGGCAGTATCGTCAAAGTGATGGCCTTCGTAAAATCAAGCAACTACGCCATGTTCCGAAAAGGAATTGGCACATTCGTAAATGTAACCTAAACACATTATGAGTATTATACCAGACGACAAACGTTGTGTCACACTGTTGCACACATATGCCACGTCCAGCACACCTCGCTGTGACGTCTACTACATGGGTCTCACGTACCTGCAGTACAATATACTACAGGAGCAGCTGCAAGAGCAGCAAGGCATCGGAGAATGGCTGTTCGACCTCTTCCCGGAAGCCCAGGTGAAGGGGAATGTACCCGTTACTATTCATCTTGAGCATAAAAGCTACGATGCGCACCGGGATCGACATGTGGTTGATACTGTTCTTGGACTTAGTAAATCAACCCGTGTCGTGCTGTGGGATTCTCTGGATGGCATGAACAAATTTGCGACGGACGATCCTGCCGAACTGGAAAGCCTTATGTTCACGCTGTATACCCGCTGGAAGGCGCAGAAAAAGTATGCTTACGTAGCAGAGCGGTTAGCGTGGATACATACGATTGAGGACTCTACGAAGCAAGCTGTGGCTGCTGTACGTGAGTGTTACACGCAAGGGACTGTTCCTAAAGAAGTCTATAGCCTTACGGTTAACGGCGTGGTCAAGGCACATCCCATCGCTAAGAGGTTCGCTCCTTGTCAGTTGGACTCTATTGCTAACGGTATCGTGCGCAATACGGACTTCAACTTCAGCTGGAATAGCGAATACACACGTGTATCCGTGGTGACCATCAGCAATATCGAATGGGATGTCGACGACGAAACTGAAGCGGAAGATCTTCCCACAGAACTGGTGGCAACGCTCCTTACTGTACCGTATGATATGCCTATGTACTCTGTAGAGTATGAAGAGAAGCTGACAGATATGCTCTCATCGGTATACAAGTATTGCACTAAGGGTTATACGTACGAAGCAACAAAATACGCTTCATCTAAAACCCCATATTGCGAAAAAACTGACAAGTAACCTCATGGCTTACAAATTCTTCTGTCCTAATTGCAAACAGGAATCCAGACTGGTAAAACACTTGTCGATCGATTACACATCTGACGTGACAGACATTCACTGTCGCATGAAGGATGGCGAAGCTACAGGTGCGTTTGTCAAAACAGACATTCCTAAGGAGATGGAAGTTGGAGCTCGTTACTACACCTGCCTGCAATGCAGGCAGGTGTTTGATCATTCTGAAATCCCTCTCATGGTTAACACCACGAACATAGAGATCATAGACGACGATAGCGATGACGACTCCGCATTCAACGAGTGACACTCCTCCTTCGATACAGCACCGGGATTACAGTTTTACGTGCCCGGAATGTGGGAAACATGTGCTGAACGCACAAATGGTTTCCTATAGATCTGCCCAAGTGCAGAAAATAAAGTGGAACGGTCTTCATGACGAAGGCGTAACCACAAGCCCCTCCGACGCTGCTGTTGACAGCTGGGAGGAGTATTACCAATGTGCCGGGTGCGGAGAGCTATTCCATACGATCGACGAACTCCTGGCTACTGGCAGCATCAAACTACTTAAGTAATATGAACATTCCTCCGAACAGACTAACAAATATCCGCGCATACTGCGCTAAGCATAATTACACTGGTACGACCATACAATCCTGGCTGTCACGGTGTCTTGCTACTGCTGCGTTCCGTGAAAAATATCATGTACAGCGCGTCAAAGAAGGACGCTACTGGTTGTATGATTCGCATACACTCGATCGTATGATTGAACTACACGATAAGAAGAAGTTCACTCTGAAAACGCAGATTGAATACGTGATTCAGTCCAAGTACGAAAAGCGCCCCTGGGAAGATGAGTGTTCTTACGCTAAGAAATCTGAAGCTTTGGTAGATCTTGTAGAATACCGAAGAAGCGGGCACGGACCGTATAGGCTCATTACCCGCCGAGTAGCAAACCCTGACTACAATCCATCATTCTCCTGATATGGCTAACATCATTACGCATTACGTTCCTGTTGAAGAAGTCACAGGCATCTTTGATGAGTACACTCATTTCAGCGAAGATGAAAACGGCAACGTGTTCAAGATGGAGATCGACGTCGATCTTCTGAAATCCCAAGTTCAGTACGTTCGAGAAAATCTGCTGAAAAAGCATAAAGACGGCGACATCTCCATAGAGGCGATTGATATAAAAGCATCTGCGATACTCAGCATGGAGTACACAGTCCACGAAGACGACTTGTCTCCTACGCTTAATTGCAACCCGTGGATTCACATCGATGACTACGATGTGTACTGCATTGACCTTTGCAAGTGGATCAATGCCTCCGTAGAAGTTAACCTGTCTAACCTAGTAACACCAACCGACACAGAAGACTAATGTTCGACGACTCAACATATAAACAAACAACCATACGGTTTAAGAATAAGGACGGTGAGACTGTCGTTCTGAAAAACGTACCTGCATACTTCTATGATGCTGGAGTGCTGCTGTACGAAATGGACGACATGTACATTGTGTGTGGCTACCAGATCGACCGGGAACCTTATTTTGACTGGAGCTACTGGTTCAAGCTGAATATGACCTGCGGAGCTGGTATACAACTCCGAGAACGTAGGCGCCATAGCAAGCAACATTTCTACAACGAAGATTACGAATACGGGGAGCCTGAGCGGGATGACTACTTCTTCCTTGGCGGTCTCGACACTCCGAAAGCCAAAGCACCTGCGATCTATGTGACATCTGCCGGGCGTACTGTGGTGGACGTAGATTACTACACCGCTACCGCAAATGACCCGTGGGATCCAGAGATCGTGATCGACGGTAAGCATCTTACAGCCTACGACCTGGTAGAAGTGCTACCAGAACGCGTAGCCGGATGGAGCGATGATGATCTGGAACACCTGCTCCGCATGTTCCCCGGACAAAAGTTTGAGTCACCAGAGGCGTTTGCAGCTGCTCTTGAAAGCATCCGTGTTACCAATGACGGCGGTGTAGAGATCCTTACACTGGACACATCTGTATTCCAGATGCAGGACTGGATCAACGATCACTGCATTCAGAAGCCTGAATGGGCTTACAAATGGATTGATTGCTACGAGCACAGCGGATGTTCCTACTCCGAATCCGGTACCGGCATGCAGTGTCGCTTCGACACGTCGCCTGACGTGGGGGTGTGGTATCTAAGTGATCAACTCATCAAAGATATCACGGCCGAGATGCAGAGAAGGATCGAGGAGACAAAGAAAGCGCTCAAGCCAGGAGAAGAGCTGGACATATCTAAATTCGAGGAGGAACGTGATGCTAATATTCAGAGGTACTTCCTTCACGATATGGCAATGCTCAGCGATACAGACGCTGCGCTTTGTATCGTCCATGCTATATACTACAAGAAGGATCTGCAAGATAACCCTGATGCAGAAGCAGAAGAAGAAACTTACGAATCCGCTATCTACGAAGGCGTAACATTCCCGTACGGAGATGGTGATAAGTATCTGCTTAACAATGAAGGGTATACACACATCCCTTACGAGATCCTGGAGGAGGAAACAAAGAATCCATGGCCATGACTCACAAACTGACTATTACCTACGTGGATAGCTACGTCACCAGTTACGACGGTAGCTATTGGTTATACGTGTGGGTTCGCTTAGAAACAAATGGCGAATCCCGAGAATGCCGCTACTCGTCACAAGACGGTTGTTCGGTGTGGGAATATGCAGGAGGAGACAACGAGCCTGATATGGATCCTAAACTCCTTTCGCTGTTTCACAGTTCTGTAGGAGACGAAGCTCTGCAACGCTGCTACGACGACGAGACAACTGTAACTCTAACTGTAAATACTCCTGACAATGCCTGATTCATTCACCAAGTATTCCGTCTGGGCGTCTGTTGAAAAACGGGCGCCCAGATCTCGTATCGACAACGTCAACGTGCATTGCTGCATCGAGCAGGTGATCCCTCACGAAGAAGGTTCCCCTTCTCTCATGCTGGAAAACCCGCTGCAGAATACACGTCTGATCATGAAGGTTCGTTTACAACCTTTGGCAGTAAATGTCGATGTTATCCAGAATCCCTGGCCTGACGAACACGAAAAATACCGCGAGCTCATTCAAGACATCGCGGTTAATGTGTTCCGCGCCTGGTTGGCCAACCCTGCGGCCGGCGCCTGGAAAAAGCTGCGCAAAATAGCAGGAAAGCCCAAACGTGAGCCGTTGTTCGATATTCCACAGAAAGGACTCGACGACATGCTCAAACAAGACTTAACCGTACAATTCCAACAATGATTACTGTCAATGATCTGAGACAAGTGACCTCTTGGTTGCGTCTAGCCAAAAACGGTCTGGCCGTGCCGAATCAAATCAAGATCTGGCACACCCACGTATGGCACAGCACCTGCCGCTTCGCAGACAGCGCCGCTGTTGTGCCGGAAGTGAGCATCATGGGCCACGAGAAGCCTACTCGTCACAACGACGAAGAGCTCAACAAAACCGACTGCGATGACGAGTTTGAAATTCAACCTCGCCGCATCAGCGGCGACCATTCTCCCGGGTACTCTGAGGATTTGCAGGAGTACACTGTCCGCGAGATGATCAATAACGAACTCGATACAGAGTCTGTTGTAGGTAACTACATGATGGATAGCGTAGTATCTGCTAATGCGTACGTGCGGACTATGGGCAAAGAGTCTCTGGAATATGTCGAATACCATTGCGAATCCGACCGCGAGACTTTCGCCTCCAGCCTTGTACCGTTGTACGATTGGTTGATCCGTCCTATGGTTGTGGCAACCCTGACCTATGGTACGTACAGCTATATTCCGGATTGTATTTACAGCGATCAGGAAAGTCCTCATTTCGGCAAACTTCGCAATCACGGAGACAGCACAGCAGTAGAATCCGTCTGGCGCTGGTTGGGAGGAACCGTGCAAATTCACGACGATGTTCCTGTTACCTTCCCGCAGCGTGTAGTGCTGCATGTCTGGTACATGCAGGCGGCGCTAACCTCCATGTATCATCACTTGCTGTCCAAGTGGATAGAAGAACACGACGCATGATTGTTCCTGCCCACGAAGCTTACTCCAGCGCAACTGTAGCTCGCGACGATCTACAAGAGCTGGATGGTCTCTTGAAGCAAATTCAAGAGGTATTGGATTCGGAAACCGGGTATAAGAGGTTGGAGGCGCTGGCCGCCAACCTCTGCCAGCGGGTTACGAATATTCAGTATTGGTCCTTTGATCTCGCCAAGGCACTTAAGCCATTGTCAGAGATCGAAGATGACGAGCCAATCCAGGCAGGGGACTACAAGTTCTGCTGTCCTGTGTGCGGCGCCGATAAATTGATTGAGCACTCCATTCGCCCGGTCAGTGCTACGGTCAAGAATATCCACGTGTTCGCTGACGAACACGTGGGTGTGCAAAGTTCCCCGGAGGAACTGCATGTTGCTGACTACCCGGAAGATATCGAAGTGAAGCGGTTCTCCTGTGAAAACTGCGATTACAGCTGGGAATCGGCCCGAGAACTACTCATAACTAACGCTATCGTAAAACAATGACCAAGACATTAAAGAATTGTCTATTCCTATACGAAATGGCTCGGCACTTTGCCGAGATGTCAAAACTCGAATCCGAAGAAGAGCTGCTGCGTTGGTACAACCTGCATCTCACACCTGCGGATCAGCGTGTTATTCTTGCACGCGTCATTGCAAGTGTCCCGGAGATGGCTAATTACATCGATGCGACAAAACTGTTCTGCGGCTTACCGGATAAGTTCTCAGACGACGCTATGATTCACTCTGCGTGTAATTCGATCCTACTGGTTTTCACCGCCAGGCACTTGATTACTACATACAGCGATGCGCCCCGTCCGTACACGAATTGCACCGACGATAAAAGTGTTATGGACCTTCGAGAGCAGCTGCAAGACAGTATTAACAAAGCTGATCCTGAGTACAAAGAGCCGTCGTTGATCAAGTACGAGTTCACTTGTCCTCACTGCGGTGGGCATAAGCTAGAAGTGGTAACCGACGCTAGAACGGTTCGTCCTGTAGACATGGACACTATTGTCGAGTGTACAGAGAAACACACATTCCGCACAATGGCAGATCTCAGTGTAGAGCCGCTAGTTGACGAGTACGATCGCATAGGCTTCCGCTGCGCCGAGTGCGGGGGAGACGATTGGGAGGATGAGCTTGATCTTATCCGCCTTGGAGCACTTACCAAAGTAGAATACAATGAGCACACCTCAAGAGAAACCTGCTAAATTCCGCTGTCCGCATTGCGGCAGCATGGCCCTTGACGTGGCAGAGCTTCGTATAGTTTGGTACGAAGCTCTGCCTGATTTCTCCAGCGACGGTACCAGTATCATCCCCACCTACCAGAAAGGCGACATACGCAGTCACTGGCAGGACGGAGAATACCACTCAGTGAAGCAATACGCATGTCGCGACTGTCACACGAAATGGGACTCAGCGCAGGACATGCTGAAGCAAGGAGCAATCATATTCCCGGGAGAATAACTTGAAGCGCATAGCATGAAGTATCCTAAAGACACTAAGTACAAGTTGATTTGTCCGTATTGCGGGAGCAAGGCGTTTCATTACGCTGAAGCTCGTGTGTTTACTGTTAAGATCAAGCAGTTAACAATTGAAGAAGGTAAGGACGTATGGGATAGACCATGCTATTATCTTTCCCCTGAACTGGGCTCCGACATGCCTCGTCAATTCGGGGGCGATCCTGACGAGCTGTACGACTGGGGACATATAGTCTGTTCCGAATGCAACAAAGCAATCGGCACAGGATATCAAAATCGTACAGTATATGAAGAAGCCGTTTATGAGCCTCGCAAAAAGTTCCCAAGAACAAAACAACACAAATAGAATTAAGCTATGAGTTACGAACTAAAAGTAGCACACATCGCAGACTGCCATCTGCGTAATGCTCAGTACGGCTCCTCCGCACGAGGAGCCCGTTTCCTGGAAGGAATCAAGTCGGCGATTAAGGCAGCCAAGGAGAAAGGCGCCGCTTTGATCCTCTGTGCCGGCGACATACTGGATAGTAATAATCCGGGTCCGGCCGTGGTGAACTGGCAGCTCGCCGATTTGCACGGTTACCTGGAGCACAATGAGATCTCTATGATCGTATCAACCGGCAACCACGATAACTGCACACCGTCTTGGCTCACTCCATACGACTCCATAGATGATGTAGAGTTCTTAGAGCCTGGATTGCACTTACTTCGCGATTTCGCGATCACATTCCAGCCTGATAACTGCCCGTTCGGACTCAACATTCTCAGTATAGACTACTGCGATAAGTTCGAGTTCATTCGCAAATGCGATCCTGCCCTCCACTTTAATATCCCGCAAGATATCATCATGTGGCACGGCGAGATCAAAGAATTCTGCGGATTCCCCAAGGAAGATGCTATCGAGATCAACGAGATCCCGCAAGGTATCTGCAAACTGCTGGCCATGGGACACATCCATGTCCATAAGTCAACGCAGCGTTCAAGCGACGGTATGGTAATCGCATACCCCGGGAGTACCGAGATGCTCAGCGAGGACGAGGATGAGAACAAGAACCTGTACCTGTACACCTTCACACATGACGGTAAAGGACGTGCTGACCTTACAGCCATTGAGAGTGTCCCGTTCAAGACACAGCCTGTGATTCGTCGTACAGTCCGTACAGACAATGAGCTGCAGGAAGTCGTAGAGAGGATCAAAGAAGATCCGGACGTACTCGCCTATATCCGTTACGACAAGAGTCTGCATGATGCCGTTCCTCGTCTGCACGAAGTAGCCGACGAGAATAAAACGGTGCTGCGACTTACACCGTTGATGCCTGATCGCTTCAACGTCCATACTATGTCTAGTGAAGCTGTGGTACGAGGTCCGGCCGCTTTCTTTGAAGAAAACGCCGCCGACCTTATCCACGACGAAGAGAC
>JAEIGA010020331.1_pt1 | contig 10124 bp, 9 predicted proteins | sample 9270691 | NCBI WGS metagenome assembly JAEIGA01 (sample SAMN17057246, study PRJNA624740) | gut metagenome | biome: biome; isolation source: fecal sample | host: Bos grunniens | place: China: Xizang | collected 2019
TCTTACGCCCATAAAGGGCTAAAGCCATCCCCTACAAAGGTGGACGGGGATGGATCGTAGCCATAACAAAAGCACATAGCCTTGTTGCGTGTATCTTTGTTCTTCCGAATCTCGGCGCGTTTTTGTAGGGGATGGCTGTAGGCTGGGAAGCAGCCGTAAGACATCCCGCATGGATTGGAAGGATAACTGCTTTTTGGGGGTCAGACCTCGCCTGTGGCGAGCTCAAAGGGGGCATTTTTTCAAAAAATGCCCCCTTAAAACGTACTCTTATTCTTCCAACGCCTTGATGAGCTCACCCAAAACGGGCTCAAAGGCGGCACCGTACCAATGGTTCTCGATGGTGGCGGTGTGCTTGATGCAAGCCACGGCGTAATCCGCGGCGATGCGGGCGGCGTCGTAAGCGGACTTGCCCCGCATCAAAGCCCCCACGAAGGCAGAGGCGTAGATGTCTCCCGTGCCGTGACAGCCGTTGGGGAGCATCTCATGCTCGTAGTAGCTGTAAACGCCGTTTTCGTAGACGGCGACACCGTTCTTCTCGGGAGAATAGGAAACCCCGGTGAAGATCACGTTCTTAGCACCCAAAGCGGTGAGCTTTTCCAAAAGGGAAAGGATAAAGGCCTGATCGTACTCCTCGGTATAGGGAGTATCGGTGAGGAAGCAGGCCTCCGTCAGGTTGGGAACAAGATAATCCGCCTGCCCGCAAAGGGTCTTCATAGCCTCCACGAAGGGCTGATCAAAGCCGTAATACAGCTTGCCGTGATCCGCCATGGCAGGGTCTACAACCTTTACACAGCCTTCGGCAGAAACGCCGTTCATAATGGCCTTTACGTAATCGATCTGCTTGGTGCTGCCCAAGTAGCCGGTATAAATGGCGTCAAAATCGATGCCTTCCTTCTGCCAGTGGGCAAGGATGGACGGCATATCCTCCGTGAGATCACGGAAGGTAAAGCCGGTAAAGCCCCCGGTATGGGTGGAAAGCACGGCGGAGGGGAGGACACAGGTCTCTGCTCCGCAAGCGGAAAGCACGGGCAACGCCACGGTAAGGGAGCATTGCCCCACGCAGGAAATATCCTGCACGGTTAAAACACGGCGATATTGGGACATAAAGGTTTCTCCTTGGGAAATATGTTCTTGCAGAACAATATAACACTTTTTTTATGGTTTGTCAATCTTTTTTTCGTACATGGGGGTGGAAAGGTAACGGTCTCCCCCGTCGGGGAACAGCACGGCAATGCGTTTCCCTGCGTTTTCGGGGCGGGAAGCCAAGGTGAAGGCGGCGTGGGCGGCGGCTCCTGCGGAGATGCCCACCAAAATGCCCTCGGTCTTGCCTACCAGCCTGCCTGCGGAATAGGCCTCCTCCTCGGTGACGGGAATGACCTCGTCGATCAGCTCCCGCTCCAGCACGGAGGGGATGAAGTTTGCCCCGATGCCCTGCAAGCCGTGAGGGCCTGCCTTCCCGGCAGAAAGCAAGGGAGAGGAAGCGGGCTCAACGCCCACAATGCGGCAATGGGGGTTCTTCTCCTTGAGGTACTTCCCCACGCCGGTGATGGTGCCTCCCGTGCCGATGCCGCAGACGAACACGTCGGGAGTGCCCTCCAGATCGGCATACAGCTCCGGGCCCGTGGTCTTGTAATGCACCTCGGGATTGGCAGGGTTGTCAAACTGCCCGGGGATCCAAGCGGAGGGGAACCCTGCCGCCAGCTCCTCGGCCTTGCGGATCGCCCCCTGCATGCCCTCTGCACCGGGGGTGAGCACCACCTCGGCACCGAAGGCCTCCATCAGGAGACGCCGTTCCTTTGACATACTGTCGGGCATGACGATGATGACGGAATACCCGCGGGAAGCCCCTACGGCACAAAGCCCGATGCCGGTGTTGCCGGAGGTAGGCTCAATGATCACGGTGTCGGGGGACAGAAGTCCTTTTGCCTCGGCGGATTCGATCATGGCCTTGGCCACGCGGTCCTTTACCGAGCCCGCGGGGTTTAAGGATTCGATTTTTGCATAAAGCGAAGCGGAAAGGGACAAGCGCTTTTCCGTCTTCTCCAAGCGTAACAGCGGTGTGTTGCCGATCAAAGCGTCGGCGGATGTGTAGATGGGCATAAAAAGCCTCCTTTTATCCCAAGAGAACGTCCATGGCAAGCATCACGCAGAAGCCCGCCAGGAGGGTATATGTAGCGCCCTTTTGGTGTCCGTGGGCGTGGGTCTCGGGGATCATATCCGCACTGATCACGTACAGCATGGTGCCTCCCGCGAAGGCCAAGGCAAAGGGCAGGATCATCTCCGCCACGCTTACGGCGAAGTAGCCGAGCAAAGCCCCCGCAACCTCCACAAGCCCGGTCATGAAGGCGCAAAGGAAGGTTCGCTTGGGGGTGACGCCAGCCGCCAGCATGGGACCGATGATCACCATACCCTCGGGGATGTTCTGCAAGGCGATGCCTCCCGCCACGATGAGGGCGCGGGTATTGTCCCCCGCACCGAAGCCTACCCCTGCGGCGATGCCCTCGGGCAGGTTATGGATGGCGATGGCGGTGACGAACAGCAAAACCTTGCTCAAATTGGCGCCGCCGCCCTCCTCTGCCCCCACCAGACGGTGGAGGTGGGGTACCAGCTTATCGATGACGTTCAAAAACAGCGCGCCTGCAAAAATGCCCGCCACGGTGATGAGCACGCCGTAGTTCCCGCCGTATTCCAGGGAGGGAACGATCAGCCCCAGCACCGCCGCCGCAAGCATCACTCCTGCGGCAAAGGCCATGACGAAATCGGAGAATTTGTGAGAAAGATGCTTGAACCCAAAGCCCAGGAGGGAGCCGAACACCGTGGCTCCTCCCACGCCCAGGGCGGTCAGTAAAACCAGCTCCATGGCGATCAGCTTAAGGGCTCGAAGTCGGAAGCGCCGTGCTTACACAGGGGGCAGACGAAATCCTCGGGCAGGGTCTCCCCCTCGTAGACGTATCCGCAGATCTTGCACACGTAGCCCTTGGGGGCGTCTGCCTTCTTTTCGGGCTTGGGCTTCACGTTCTTGTGGTAGTAGGAGTAGGTCATGGTCTCCCCATCGGAAAGCACCTTTGCCTCCGTAACGGTGCAGATGAACATCCCGTGGGTGTCCAGGTCGATATACTGCTCCACCGCAAGGGAGAAGAAGGCGTTGCTGTACTGGGGCAGAACGGCGATGCCGTTGGCAGAGCGCATGGGAACGCCCTGGGGGAATTTGTTGGTGTCACTGCCGCTGGCAAAGCCGAAGCGGGTGAACTCGGAGAAGGGAGTGGCCTCCGTGAGACAGTTCACGTTGCACTTCCCCGTTCTCATCAGTACCCAGTGGGAGTAGTTTTGTTTGTTGACCGTCACTGCCACCCGCAGAGGGTTGCTTGTCAGCTGAACGGCGGTGTTGATGATACAGCCGTTATCCTTGAGATCCTCTCTGGTGGTCAGCACGTACAGGCCGTAGCCGATCTTGAACATAGCTTTGGAATCGATGATATTTTCGGACATAAAAACAGTTCCTTTCTTTAACTTGCTTTTCTTTGATGATAGTATACCATATTTTTCCCCCGCCATCAAGAAGAATACGAAAATTTTCTTGAAAAGAACGAAAGAATATGATAAAATAAGATAGAAAACCACGGGAGGCTGACGATGACGTTTCTTTGGAGAGATTACAACGAAAAAGATCGGGAGACGGTAGAGGGCTGGCTGGATGCCGAGGCGGTGCGCATGACGGGCATGGACGAGGGCTTTCACAGCGACTACGCCTACTGGTCAGAACAGCCGGAGATGGTTTGCGGCGTGAATTTCTGGGCAAAGGTGTTCTCTGTGGGGGATCAGCCTGCGGGCGTGATGCTGTTGGCAGAGGAAGAAAAGGCCCTCTCCGTGATGGAGGTTCTGGTTGACCCCGCCCTGCGGGGTAAGGGCTTGGGCTCTGCCGCATTGCGGGAGCTGCTTGCCGAGGGGAAGACTGTTTTGGGCACGCCCATCACGGCGGCAACCGCGGTGATCTTCCCGGACAACCGCCCTTCCGCAAGAGCGTTTGAGAAAGCGGGGTTTGTCTACGCATCCACCCATCCCGACGGGGACGCCATGTACTACCGTTATGATAAATTTTCCTTTTCCTGCCTCCGCGGGGAGGAGCGGGAGGCGCTTCTTCCCCGCTTGTTCGCCATTCTCCATGAGAATATGAACGCCATCGCTCCCACGGGGAACAGCTACGAAGATGAGGAAAAGCTTTGGTGCTCCTGTATTGCAGAAGCCTTGGAACAAGAAGCGCGGAAGCTGTTGGTGATCCGGGAGGGGGAAGCCATCGCCGGATTCTTTATGTACTACGTAAACGGGGATCTCTGGATGATGGAGGAGATCCAATTCGCCCCCGCCTACCACGGAAGCGGGCTGTTCTCTAAGCTGTACGCTTATTTGCTGAGTATTCTGCCAAGCTCCGTGGTATACGTGGAGGCCTACGCCAACAAAAAGAACGAAAAATCCTGGGGGATCTTGAAGCATTTGGGCCTTACCGTCATCGGGGAAAACAAAAACGGCAACAGCTATCACTTCCGCGGGAGGTATAGCGATCTGAAGGAGGCGGCGAGGTAAAGGAATCCGCCGCAGGGGAAAAAAGCCCTTCGGCAGTGCGGCGTTTTTCCACCACGTGGTTTTGAAACGGAAATGAGAAAACGCAAGAGAGAGGAGACTTTCTCTTGCGTTTTTCACTTAGTGATAGAGCATCTCGCTCCCGTCCGTACGTCGGTACCCATCCCACAAAAAAGAACTTGCCCTCAAAAAAATCCGCAAAAAATGTGTCTCCCTCTTGCGTTTTGGCGTATTTTCGGCTATACTACTTTTTGAAAAACGTCTTACAGAAAGGCAACGACCATGTTTATTACCAACGATATCCGTTATATCGGTGTCAACGACCAAAAGATCGATCTCTTTGAGGGGCAATACGCTGTTCCCAAGGGGATGTCCTATAATTCCTACGCCATCATAGATGAAAAGATCGCCGTTATGGACACGGTGGACGCCGCCTTTACAAAGGAATGGCTGGCCAATCTCCAAAGCGTTTTGGGGGATCGGGAGCCCGATTACCTTGTGATACATCACATGGAGCCGGATCACTCCGCCAATATCCTGAACTTTACCAAGGCATACCCCAACGCCACCGTGGTCGCCTCCGCCAAGGCTTTTGCCATGATGCAGAACTTCTTTGGCACCGCTTTTGAGGAACGCCGTATGGTGGTGGGCGAGGGAAGCGTTTTGGAGCTGGGCAAGCACACCCTGACCTTCTACACCGCCCCCATGGTACACTGGCCGGAGGTCATCGTCACCTACGATAACTGTGACAAGGTGCTGTTCTCCGCAGACGGTTTCGGCAAGTTCGGTGCTTGGGATGCGGACGAGCCCTGGGAGGACGAGGCGCGCCGTTATTACATCGGCATCGTGGGCAAGTACGGCACCCAGGTGCAAGCCCTCCTGAAGAAGGCGGCAGGGCTGGACATCGCCATGATCTGCCCCCTGCACGGCCCTGCATTGAAGGAAAATTTAGAACATTATTTTAATCTCTACAACGTCTGGTCCTCCTATCAGCCCGAGGAGGAGGGTGTGGTGATCGCCTACACCTCGGTATACGGCAACACACGGAAGGCCGTGATGCTGTTGGCAGAGAAGCTGGCTGAAAAGGGCTGTGAAAAGATCGTGATCCGCGACCTTGCCCGCTGTGACATGGCGGCGGCTGTGGCGGATGCCTTCCGTTACAGCAAGCTGGTGCTGGCCACCACCACCTACAACGCGGATATTTTCCCCTTTATGCGCATCTTTATCGACCATTTGGCAGAGAGAAGCTTCCAGAGCCGCACCGTTGCCCTGATGGAAAACGGAAGCTGGGCTCCCATGGCGGCAAAGGTCATGCGGGGCATGCTGGAAAAGAGCAAGAACCTCACCTTTACGGAAACCACGGTGAAGATCAACTCCGCCTTAGGCGAGGACAGCATCGCCCAGATCGAAAAGCTGGCGGAAGAGCTTTTGTAAAAAGAAAAAAAGAATTATGGGCTTTCCTCTTTCGAGGGAGGCCTTTTCTCTTGCAAAATCCATAGGTTTATGGTATACTCTTCCTATGTAAGGAGGTGTGTGCTTTGCAATACGGAGAAACGGTTTTGGGGAGATTTTTATCCCGCCCCAATCGGTTTATCGCCTACGTGGAGATAGACGGCCGGGAGATTGTCTGCCACGTAAAGAACACGGGGCGATGCAAGGAGCTTTTAGTGCCCGGTGCCACGGTGGTGCTGGAAAAAAGCGGAAATCCCGCCCGCAAGACGGCATACGACCTCATCGCCGTGTACAAGGGGGAAAAGCTGATCAACATGGACAGCCAAGCGCCCAACAAGGCCTTTGGGGAATGGGCTGTGCAAAGCGGCTTCTTTGGGGACTCCCCCAAGGTAACGGCAGAGCGCACCTACTCGGACAGCCGATTTGATTTTTACATTGAGACGGGAAACCGTAAGATCTTCGCAGAGATCAAGGGGGTGACCCTGGAGCATGAGGGCTTCCTCCGCTTCCCCGACGCCCCCACCGTAAGGGGCGCCAAGCACGTAAAGGAGCTGGCGCAGGCGGTGAAGGAAGGATTTGAAGGCATGGTATTCTTCGTTGCCCAAATGGAGGATTGCCGCCTCTTTGCCCCCAATGACCAAACGGATCCCGCCTTTTCCAACGCCCTGCGGGAAAGCGCAAGGCAGGGGGTGCAGGTGTACTGCGTGAATTGCAGGGTCACGGAGGGCACCATGGAGATCTTAGATTTTATTCCCGTACACTTGGAGGAGATAAACCGATGAGCAAGTATCTTTTGGCCTTGGATGAAGGCACCACCAGTGCCCGCGCCATTTTGTTTGATAAAGCGGGCAACACCGTTGCCATGGCACAGCACGAGATCCCCCAGATCTATCCCCAGCCCGGCTGGGTGGAGCAGGATCCCATGGAGATCTACGCCAACCAATACGCCGCCTTGACGGAATGCATCGCCAAAAGCGGCATCTCCCCCGAGGAGATTGGGGCTGTGGGCATCACCAACCAGCGGGAAACGGTGATCGTCTGGGAAAAATCCACGGGCAAGCCCATCCACAACGCCGTGGTTTGGCAGTGCCGCCGCACCGCAGAGATCTGCAAAGCCTTGGAAGAGGCAGGTCACGGGGAGAAGGTACGAAGCATCACAGGTCTGCGCCTTGACCCCTATTTCAGCGGCACCAAGATCAAGTGGATCCTGGACAACGTGGAGGGGGCAAGGGAGCGTGCCGAGGCGGGAGAGCTGCTGGCAGGCACGGTGGACACCTGGCTGGTTTGGAAGCTGACGGAGGGGCGGGTCTTCGTCACCGACCGCACCAACGCCTCCCGTACCATGCTGTGCAACATTCACACCGGAGACTGGGACGAGGAGATGCTCTCTCTGCTGGGCATTCCCGGGAAAATGCTCCCGGAGATCCGCTCCAGCAGTGAGGTGTTCGGAAGCTTTGAATGCATGGGTGCCACCCTGCCCATCGCGGGGATCGCGGGGGATCAGCAGGCGGCACTGTTTGGGCAATGCTGTTTTGAGGAAGGCAGTGCCAAAAATACATACGGAACGGGTTGCTTTTTGCTGACCCATACCGGCAACACCGCGGTGGAAAGCCGCCACGGCATGCTCACCACCCTTGCCGCATCTGCCAAAGGCGAGCCCTTGGAATACGCCCTGGAGGGCAGTGTGTTCGTGGGCGGCGCGGTGATCCGCTGGCTGAGAGACGAGCTGAAGCTGATCTTTGACTCCTCCGACAGCGAGTATTTTGCCCGCAAGGTCAAGGACAGCGGCGGCGTTTACGTGGTGCCCGCCTTTACGGGCTTAGGGGCACCCCATTGGGATATGCACGCCCGAGGGTGCATTCTGGGCTTGACCGCGGGCGTGGGGAAAAACCACGTGATCCGCGGGGCGTTGGAGTCCATCGCCTACCAGACCCGGGACGTGCTTGCTGCCATGGAGGCGGATATGGGCTCCCCCATCACCTGCCTGCGGGTGGACGGCGGTGCTTCCGCCAATCATCTGCTGATGCAGTTCCAAAGCGATATTTCCCACGTTACGGTGGCACGCTCCGCCAACCCCGAGGCCACTGCCGCAGGTGCGGCGTACCTTGCGGGCCTTGCCGTGGGATATTACAAAGACAAGGCAGAGCTGAAGGCCTTCACAGGGGTGGGCAAGCAATTCTCCCCCGCCATGGACGAAAAAACGCGGCAAGAAAAGCTGGCAGGCTGGCACAAAGCCGTGAAGGCGTGTAAAGCCTTTACCGAGTGAGGTTCCGCTTACCCATAAAAACGGCTCTGCCGTTTGAGGAAAAACAACATGAAGCTTTACGACATTACTCAAGAACTCTTTACCTGCGCGGTATATCCCGGGGATCCTGCGCCGCAGCGGGAGGTGCTTTGTTCTATTGAGAGCGGGGATCTTTACAACCTTACCGCTTTCTCCATGTGTGCTCACAACGGCACCCACATGGATGCCCCTGCCCATTTTTTGAAAGATGGGAAGACGGTGGAGCAGATCCCCCTTGAAAAGTGCATCGGCACCTGCCTGGTGGCGGCGCACCAAGGCGACTTGACGGGAGAAGACGCGGAGCACCTCCTTTCCGCGGGCGAAAAGCGCATTCTCTTGAAGGGAAACGCCGTGGTGACCCTTGGGGCGGCGGAGGTGTTCGCCCGGGCGGGTTTGTATCTTCTGGGCGTGGAATCCCAAACCGTAGGCCCGGAGGACGCCCCCATGGCGGTGCACAAGGTGCTTTTAGCCGCCGAGACGGTGCTTTTGGAGGGGGTGCGTTTGGGGGAGGTTCCCGACGGGAAGTATCTTCTCATGGCACAGCCCCTCTCCCTGGGAGGTGCTGACGGCGCCCCCTGCCGTGCGGTTTTGGGGGAGATAGAATAAAGCTTTACCGTATCTTTACCGTTTTTTCTTCATATTATATGGAATGACGGAATTTCCCTATAAGGGGGGCGTTTTTCGTGTGTTTTGCCCCTTGTATTCCCGGGGGAATTATGTTAACATAATACCGTAAAAGCTTTTGTTTTCACGCCCCGGAAAGGACGGTGCCCTCCTTGAATCCCAAACTGCGAGAAAAAACAATGGAATCCCTGTCGGCAGTACTGCCCATCACGGGTATCGTGCTGTTTATCAGCGTTTTCCTGGTACCCATGGAGGTGGGCACAGTAATGCTGTTCCTGGCGGGAGCTGTGATGCTGATCTTGGGCATGGGCTTCTTCCAGCTGGGCGCAGAGATGGCCATGACCCCCATCGGCGAGGGCATCGGCCACCAGATCTCCAAGACCCCTAAGGCGTGGCTCATGGTGCTGATCGGCTTCTTTATGGGTGCCATCATCACCATCTCCGAGCCCGATTTGCAGGTGTTGGCGGAGCAGGTGCCTTCCATTCCCAACTTGACCTTGATTTTGACGGTTGCCGTAGGCGTGGGCATCTTCCTTGCCCTGGCGGTGATCCGTATCAAATTCCGTATCGATCTTTCCAAGCTGTTGATCCTTTTGTACTTAGCGTTGATCGGGGTGTCCTTCCTGGTGCCGGGCGACTTTCTGGCGGTGGCCTTCGACTCCGGCGGTGTCACCACCGGCCCTATGACCGTGCCCTTTATCATGGCCATGGGTGTGGGCTTGGCCTCTGTGAGAACGGATAAGGATTCCGCAAGCGACAGCTTCGGCTTGGTGGCGTTGTCCAGCGTGGGCCCCATTCTGGCGGTGCTGATTTTGGGCTGTTTCTTCAAGCCCACCGACGCTTCTTACGCCCTGGGAGAGATCCCCTCGGTGATCACCACCCGTGACGTGGTGTCCTTGTTTGCTTACGAGATCCCCGCCTATGCAGGGGAGGTTATGATCTCCCTGCTCCCCATTGCGGCGGTGTTCCTGCTGTTCCAGCTGATGTCCCGCCATTACCACAAGCGGGAGGTGAAGCGTATCGTCATGGGTATGCTTTACACCTACGCGGGCTTGGTTTTGTTCCTTTGCGGTGTGGGCGTGGGCTTTGCTCCCGTGGGTACCTTCTTGGGTGAGGAGCTGGCTTCCCTCTCCTACAACTGGGTGATCGTGCCCATCGGCATGCTCATCGGTTATTACATCGTCAA
>JAEIGA010020332.1_pt1 | contig 10124 bp, 8 predicted proteins | sample 9270691 | NCBI WGS metagenome assembly JAEIGA01 (sample SAMN17057246, study PRJNA624740) | gut metagenome | biome: biome; isolation source: fecal sample | host: Bos grunniens | place: China: Xizang | collected 2019
AAGCCATCGATGAAATTGTAAAGACAGAGAACCATGAATTAGCTCATCTGATATATACTGGATTAGGCAATGTATATTCACATGCCTTACCTGATCATGCTTTAGAATATTATATGAAAGCAAAAGAATATGCTATAAAATCAAATAAATCCCGATTTATTAGAGCTTCCCATGTATACCTTGCCAGAATTTATGGAAAGAAAAATAATTACCAAGAAGCCATACATCATTATCAAACAGCAATTTCAATTGCCAAATCTAACAATGAACCTCTTAAACTAATAGCTGCTCAGAAAGAGTTAGCCAGTATTTTAATCCGAATTAAAGATTATAATTCCGCATTAAAGTACATGAAAGAAATTGAAAAAACAGAAAAAGAGCATTCTTTAAAATTAGGTGAGCATAAATATTTAACGTTAGCTAGAATTTATGAAAAACTCAACCAAGCAGATTCTGCCATCATTTATTTAAACAAGGCCTTAGAATCAACAAACATATACACTCTTAGAGGAAGTTATTATAGCCTATATTATGCTTACAAAAACAAAAATGACTATAAACCAGCAGCAGAATATTTAGAAAAAGCTTGGATTTTACAAGATTCTATTTCAAGCATAGAAAAGAGCCAAGCCCTCATCGAGATGCAAGAAAAATACGACCAACAGCAAGTCATCAACGAAAAGAACGAGTTGGAAATCAAGAAGAACCAAACCATACTCAAGGTCTTGGCTTGCCTCGTTGTAGCCATTATTTCCATAGCCATCCTTCTTTTCGTCTATCAAAAGAAGTTATTGAATAAAGAACGCCAAATAAAGGATGCCCACCAAGCCATTCACGACAAAGCCGTCCAAATAGCCGAAAACGAAGGCATCATCAGCCGTAACGAAGCCCGTATCTTGGCTCTATCCGAAGAAATCGGAAAGAATAAAGGACAGCAAGAAACCCTTCAGGAGCAGAAGGAAGCATTGGGAAAAATCAAGAAGCACAACCATCAGTTGGAGCAAGAAAATATGGTCTTGAAGCAGGACATCAGCACCATCCAGCAAAACTTGGAACAAAAGTCAAAGGAAGTAAAACGCCTGCAGTCCCTCAGCGAAGAAAACCTGTATCTCCGCCATCGGGATCAGTTCCTGTCCGAACAGTTGGTACAAAAGAACAAGCTGCTGAATAGTCTGACTGCCAAGCCACAATATATTGAGATAGAAGAATGGGCAAGCATCATTCGGGAAGTGGACTATCTGTTCGATGGCTACACCCAGCGCCTCTCCAAGCTTATCCCCTCGCTTACGGAGAGCGACATCCAGATATGCTGCCTCATCAAGCTACATATCAGCAACCCTACCATTGCCATCCTGCTTGCTATCTCCTCTTCGTCCGTCACCAAGCGGAAAGTACGCCTAAAAGAGCGTATACTCCAAGCCGTCGGGACACTTGGCGACAGCCAAAGCCTCGAAATCTGGCTCTGGGAGTTCTAAAGGAAACGAGCTGTCCTCATTTGCCCCTATCCACACCCTTCCAATTATAAGGTAACAAACTACTAATTAGTTTGTTACCTTTTTTGCTCTCGTTTATCCCCGTCCTCATCCTGTCCCCCCCTTTCCCCTTAAATATAAGTAACTTTGTAGTAGAATGATTAAAGTTTAACTCACTAATAATTAAGATTATGAGAACAAAAAATTTTATGCAGTTGCTAAAAACATGTGTCGTTTTTATGATGGTTTGTATTATACCAATATCACATGCGTATTCAAGTACAGACAATGGGGATATAAAAACAGACGAAGAATGGGGAAACGAGAACAATGAACGAAGTTTAAATTCTCCAACCTTTACCATCCACCTCAACAACGGCATTTTAAGCATCCAAAATGCCAACCCTATCTACGACCTTAACATTATTATCATAAATAATGTGACAGGCGAAGAAGTGTATCACACATACATATCCAAAGAAGTCAGCAACTACTTCACTTTGCCTGTATCCACATTGGGTAACGGTGAATATTGCCTGACCATCAGCAACCCCGCTGCCGGATACGTTCTCGCTTATTTCCGATTGTGAAACCCATAAAACCATTTACTCATGAAACGCATAGACTTGAAAAAGATTCTGCGCATGGATTTTATGATTCAACACAGATGCACCGGAAGTCCGGACGAATTTGCCCGTACGTTAGAGCTCTCCCGTGCCACTTTCTTTGAATATCTTGCCTATATGCGTTACGAATTAGGTGTAGATATTCAGTACAACCGGTACAAGAGTACTTATCACTACCCCAATGGCGGTCTATATACCGCCTTGGGGTTCAAGGAATAGTCTATAACCTACAAAACTTGAAAACAACGATGAAGAAATTCCCATTCTACAAGCAGTTGGACGGAATGGACTGTGGTCCCACCTGCCTTCGCATGATAGCCAAGCACTACGGCAAGACCTTCTCGGTGCAGCAGCTCCGCGAACGCTCGTTCATCCAGCGGACGGGCGTAAACCTGCTTGGCATCAGCGAAGCAGCCGATAGCATCGGCCTTCGTGCCACGGGCATCCGTACCACCATCGACCGTCTGAAAGAACAATCCAAGCTTCCGTGCATCCTGCACTGGAATCAGGAACACTTCGTGGTGCTCTACCACATCGAACGGCGCAAGACAAATACCTATTTCTATATAGCCGACCCTGCCTACGGACTGCTGAAATACGAAGAGGCAGAACTGAAGAAGTGCTGGATTAGCACCACACAAGGCGGACAGGAAAAAGGCATTGCCATGCTGATAGATGTTACTCCACAATTCTACGAGACAGACCCCATCAGATACGAGAAGCTTTCGTTGTGGTATCTGTTGCATTACGTACGCCCATACCGTAAAGCCATGCTTCAACTCGTATTGGGCTTGTTATCAGGGAGTGTACTACAATTAGTATTCCCGTTCCTGACGCAAACCATTGTAGACCAAGGAATCGGACACCGTAACCTGAACTTTATCCAACTGATACTGATAGCCCAGTTGATGTTGGTGTTCAGCCGGACGTTGATTGAGGTCATCCGCCGTTGCATCCTGCTTCATGTCAGCACCCGGGTAAACGTATCGCTTATCTCCGACTTCCTGACCAAGCTGATGCGTCTGCCCATGCGCTTCTTCGACAGCAAACTGACCGGCGACCTGATTCGCCGTATCGAAGACCACAACCGGATAGAGAGTTTTCTTACCAATTCGGTGCTCAACATTCTGTTTGCCTCTTTGACAGTATTCATTTTCAGCATTGTATTAGCAGTCTACAACTGGAAGATTTTTCTTCTTTTCACCTTTTTCAGCCTGCTCTATATGGGATGGGTCAAACTATTCATGCGCAAGCGTGCCGACCTCAACAAGAAAAACTTCGAGCAGATGTCGGTCAACCAGAACAATCTGATGCAACTCATCTACGGGATGCAAGACATCAAGCTATTAGGTTGCGAACAGCAGAAACGGTGGGAATGGGAAACCATACAGGCATCGCTGTTCCGCACCAAGATGGGTTCGCTCAACCTAAGCCAATGGCAACAGGTGGGAGCCGTACTCATCAACGAAGTGAAGAACATCCTGATTACCGTGTTGTCCGCCACCGCCGTACTCGATGGTAGCATCACTTTGGGCATCATGCTTTCCATCCAGTACATCATTGGTCAGATGCAAGGTCCCGTCAGCCAGTTCGTGTCCTTCATGCAACAGACCCAGGACGCCCAGCTCAGTTTGGAACGTTTGGGTGAAATTCATAGTAACCCCGACGAAGAACCCGAGGAAGCCGACCAGGAAACATCCCTTACAGGCACTTCGTCCATCCATCTGGAAAACGTGGAGTTCACATACGGTTCCGAGAAATCCAAACGCATCATCAAAGGGCTTTCATTGGATATTCCAGCCGGAAAGACAACTGCCATTGTCGGACTGAGCGGAAGCGGGAAAACCACCCTCATCAAACTGATGCTCGGCTTCTATCCGCCCAACTCCGGACAAATCCGGATAGGCAACCGTCCCTTGCAACGCATCAGCTTCAAGGAATGGCGCAAGCATTGTGGTGTGGTGATGCAGGAAGGTTTCATCTTTGGCGACACCATAGCCAACAACATTGCCCCCGACGGCAACATCATCGACCGCAAACGATTGCTCTATGCGGTAGAAATGGCAAATATCCGCGATTTCATCGAGAGTTTGCCGTTGAAGTACAACACCCGAATCGGCAACACCGGACAAGGATTGAGCCAAGGCCAGAAACAACGTCTGCTGATAGCCCGTGCCATCTACCGCAACCCCGACTATCTATTCTTCGACGAAGCCACCAATGCCCTCGACACCGACAACGAACGGGTAATACAAGGCAACTTAGAAAAATTCTTCAAGGACAAGACCGTCGTGATTGTAGCCCACCGGCTGAGTACGGTAAAGAATGCCGACCAGATCGTGGTGCTGAAAGAAGGTGAAATCACCGAACAAGGAACCCATGCGGAACTGATAGCCCGTCAAGGCGACTATTACCGCTTGGTCAAGAATCAGTTGGAACTTAGCGCATAACGACTATGGAAGAAATATACAAGGTATCGGAATCCGAAACGGAAAAGGTAGAAATCTACCATCGTGAGAACCACGAGATGTTAGGCGACATGCCCGAGTGGCTGATTCATACCGGCAGCTACATCGTGTATGGCATCGTCGTACTTCTCATTCTTTGCAGTGCCCTCTTCAAATATCCGGACACCATCGAAAAACATATCACCATCGATGACATGAGCCGTGCAGACTGGCTCACCGCCAACCAATCGGGGATAATAGACCGCTTCTTCGTGGAAGACCTTTCCATAGTAAAAGAAGGGGACACTTTGGGCATCCTGAAAAACCCGGCATCGCTGAACGACGCAAAAGAGTTCTGCAAGGTACTGACCCAAGTGGAATGGTACTACCGCACCAAGGACACCAAGTATCTACAGGATTATCCGTTCGACCTGATTATGGGCGAAATGACATCCGCCTACGAGCAGTTCACCCAAGCCGTTCGCACCTGCCTAATGTATCAGGAGTTCGACCTCTACCCACAGCGCAAGAAATACCTGAACGAAGAACTTGCCATCCTTACGCGTATGGGCAAGGCCGACGAGCTGACTCTCCTGAAAGCCAAACGTGAGCTGTTCAATCTGGAGATAGAACATAAGATGGAAGAAGGCAAGAACCTCCGCCAATTGGAGTTGGCATACGAGAACATGGTCAATGCGCTGAGAACTTGGGAGGGGAAAAACCTGATTATCAGCCGAACCGATGGTACTGTGGTATTGGGAAAAAGTTGGGGCATCAGCCGGAATGTGAACCAAGGCGACACCATCTGTACGGTCATCAGCCAACAGGCGGGCATCCCCTCAGGACATATCAAGCTCACCCAAGACGAAATGATAGGCATTTCGCAAGGAGATAAAGTCAATATCGAGCTGAAAAAATATCCTTCGCATACATGGGGAACCTTAGAAGGCGAAGTGCATTCCGTTTCGTTTGTGCCTCACGACAAAAGCTATGCTGTGGAAGTCAGTTTCCCGAACGGACTGACTACCACCGCCCATAAACGGATAGACTATGAGTTGGGACTATTAGGAAGTGCCGAAATCATCACTTCCAGCCGAAGCGTACTCAGCCGGATATTTGCACCTATTTACGAACTTTTTTAACTAACATACAAGAATCATGAAAAAGAAAAGACAAAAGAAGATGAAAGCCATCCGCCAACAGGACTGGCATGACAAGGAAGAAGTGCTCAACTTGGACGAACTGATGGACGTGCAGGGTGGTATTGAGAAAAACCCTGAAAAAGATGAATGCGGTTTGGGATGCTTTCCGAAAGCTGACTATGAAGTAGACCCCAAAGATTCGGTAAACAGCAATCATGAATGATAAAGTCTACATACTGAATCCCCACTATCATTTGAAGCATGACATCCATCGAGTGATATTGTTTTCCCGAGGGAAGGACGACGAAAACTGTTCCTACCAATGGCATTCCTTCATCCATCCGTTGCAAGCAGCCATGCTCAGTTTCTTCACCTACCACCGTCCTTATAGGGAAACCCTATCCTTGTTGTGCGATTTCTTCTGCCGTAGCCGGGAAGATATGGAGCGTTGGGTCTCGAAGTTCATCGAGAACCCTTCACCCGTATATACCCATTCGTCAGAAGGCAAGATTCACTTTCCCAAACGAGTACTGATAGACAGTGCCCGTTGTAAAGGGACTCTTCAGTACCGCCAACTGGATGCCAACTCATTTGTCTGGAAAAGATTCGACCTGAATACCCGTCGTCTGTACACCCGTCCGTCGTTGGTCACACTGATGCTGACCAACCGTTGCATCACCCGTTGCCAGTATTGCTATGCCGATACCACCACAACGGTATCGCATCCGCTTTCCACCCGACGGATTTTAGAACTGATAGCAGAAGCCGAACGGCTGAACGTGCAACAAGTAGGTCTAATGGGTGGTGAAGTCTTGCTGCATCCGGACTGGCAACTGATTCTGCGCGAACTGGTAAAAAGAGACATTGCTCCCGATGTGATTTCTACCAAAATACCGATGACACGGGAACGCATCAAGCAATTGGAAGAGACAGGTTATCAAGGTGCCTTGCAAGTGTCTTTGGATTCTTGCAGCGAACGCATTGCACAAGAAACGCTTGGCGTAAAGGAAGGCTATGTAGCCCTAATGCTGGAAGGCATCCGCCTGTTGGATGAAAGCAAGGTGAATTATCAGATTGCTTCCGTCCTGACTACCTACACCTGCGACTTCGAACTTCTTTCCTCCATGTACACCCGTCTTTCATCCTTGAAACGGATTCGTGACTGGCGGATTGTACCGGTTCATAATTCCATCACCAAGGAATATCGTTCGTTTCGTCATCTGAAACCCGCTCGAGAAAAGATTCTCGAGCTTAACAAACGGATGAGAGACTTTATCGGCCAGCCTCCTTTTCCTATTATTATAGGTATTAGTGCCTTGGGCAAGCAATATTATCAGGCAACGGACGGCAGCTGTTCGTTCAAGGGCAACAAATGTTCCGCCTTGACCACCCATCTGTTCATCCTGCCCGATGGCAAAGTCACCATTTGCGAACAGCTATATTGGAATCCCCGTTTCATTGTGGGCGACGTAACGACATCCGGCATAGAGGAAGTCTGGCATTCCGATAGAGCCATGAAGCTATGTAACATGCAGCGTGAAGATTTAGAATCCGACACAGTATGCCGAGACTGCACCCTGTTCGAGAGTTGTTTCTCCCACAACAACCGATGTTGGATAGACATCATCAAGGCATACGGTGCTGATTGTTGGGATTATCCCGACCCACGTTGTCAGTTTGCTCCACCCATGAAAAACAATTTGGATTATGATGAAAAATAATTGAAACTTTTTTGTTCAGTCCGAGAATTTCGGACTGAACGCCTTTACCTTTGCATCGTGAGGAAACACTAATCGATTAATGCCAATCCCGGGAAGGCGGAGAGAAATTGGTGAAGACTCACAGAGAAATAATTAAATGTAAGTTTAACAATAATCTTTAACGACATGAAAGACGAAAGATTGAATCAAAATGATTTCCAAAAAGAAACTTTGGATTTCTCGGAAATGGAAAAAATTGAAGGCGGAAAAACAGGTTGTACTGTCACCAATGGAAAATGCACTGGCAAAGATTCTGGTTGTGGGGTTTGTAACGGACAATGTACAGAAACAGAAGATAAAGGACCTGAAGATTAAAGTTTCATTTATTAGAGGATTGAGGCTCTTCGTCTCACTCCTCTAATTTTTACAAAAAAATACAATAATATACTATGGATGTCAGATGTTTACATTTAATACAAGGAAATAACATACATATATCCTATAATGCTCAATCTATGGATTTATCAGTCATAAGTCCCAGTGTTTTCCATTGCCTACAAATGATGCAAAATGGAAATGGTTTAAGCCAAGTCATCTCAGAAATGGATTTGGATGAAGATGAAACGTTATTGTTAAAACAAACAATTGAAAACTTAACTTCACCTAATCTTAAAATCGAAGCAACACCTATTGACATTCAAACTAAATATATTAATAGAATAACCTTACATGTTTCCAATGACTGCAATTTGCGATGCAAATATTGTTACGCTGAAGGTGGAGCGTATAAGCAGGAAAGAAATTTGATGTCTATAGAGGATGCTGACATTTTTATTGATTTCTGTTGTAAATATTTTGACGATGTTAAGTATATCGTGTTTTTTGGGGGTGAACCTATGCTAAATGTACCTATTATGGAACATATATGCAAAGTTTTCAAACATAAATATGACAATAAAAAATGTCCTTTTCTACCCAAGTTCGGAATGATAACAAACGGTACGATACTAAACGACAGAATAACCAATTTAGTACGAGAACACATTTCTTTCATAACCGTCAGTATAGACGGTCCTCAAGAAATTAATGATGCAAACAGAATTTTTCCTGATGGTAGAGGTAGCTATAGCAAAATTCATAAGTTTATAAAACGTATGAAACAAGAAACAAACGTATATGTCCGCTTTGAGGCTACTTATACGCAAGAACATATAAACAAGAAATACACACAAGGCGATATAGAATCATTTTTAAGTAAAGAATTTGGCATTGATGGTGATGTTGTAGAAGAATTGTCTGTCCAAGAACATGTCAGTTCTACTTTTGGGAAAAATTTCGATTATAATGTTTGGAAACAAAACGAACATTTAAGTTTCCCTGATGGATTTTGGAGTATATTGGCCGCGATTAAGAATAAGCATTCTAAAACCATGTGCGAACTTGGACATAAAACTTTTTCTGTAGCTACAAATGGGGACATATATCCTTGCCACATGAATAATGGTGAGACCAATAATTGCATAGGAAATACCAGAGGGAATCATATTTTTTCCAATCCCGAATATTACACAAACTTTCGTATTAAAGATTTAAAGAACAACAGTGAATGTAAAACATGTTGGGCATCTAAAATTTGCGGCGGATGTTCTCATTCTTGGTTTTATAATCAAAATACAAAACTATACGAAGAAATCCCGAACCAAGAATTATGTAGAAAAAATAGGAATCATATAGAAAAGGTTCTTTTACTAATAGCGCTTTGTAGAAAAGACCCTATTATATGGAATAAATTATTAAACAAAACCAATAGTATCAACCAATAAAACAGTAATTATGAAAAAGTTTAGATTAATTATTATGTGCTTTCTCTCATTGGCTATAACTATTGAAATGAATGCACAAAGTATCAGCGGTAAGCTGGTAGACGAAAAGAATGCACCGTTGGCATACGCCAATGTCGTGTTACAACAGGTGGACTCTACCTTCGTCAGTGGACAAACAAGCGATGAAAAGGGCGGTTTTCGCATTTCGAAGGTTACAGAGGGCGACTATCGGTTGGTGATTTCCAGCGTGGGGTATCAAACCTTGTACATCAACTTGCAAGGCTTCAACCGTTCAACGGACTTGGGAACACTCACCATGTCCGATGATTCGCAACAATTGGGCGAAGTGACCGTAACTGCCAGTAACATGGTAGGAACAGCCGACCGAAAGCTCGTATTTCCCAACAAGAAGCAGGTGAACGCCTCTGCCAATGGTGTGGACCTTCTCCGCCACCTGATGATTCCTCGCGTCGTGGTCAATCCAATAGGCAATACGATTGGAACAAACGATGGTGGAAGCATCGTACTCTGTATCAACGGACGTAAGGCGAGCCAAAATGAAGTGACTGCTCTTCAGCCTTCTGAAATCGTCCGTGTGGAGGTGGTGGAAGATCCGGGAGCACGCTACGACGATGCAGACATCATGGTGAACTACATCTTGCGCCGTTACGACATGGGCGGTTCGTTCGGTTACGACGGACAGCAAAGTGTCAAGTCGCTTTTCGGTAGCCACAACGTCAATGGGAAGGTAAACTTCGGCAAGTCGGAAATCAGCTTTCTGTACAATGCAGGACACGCCATCTTTGAAGAAATGTGGTCGGAAAGAAACGAAGTCTTCGCTTTCGAGGACGGACGCACCTACCATCGCAATGTGACCACCGACCTTCACGGACAGAAGCAATTGGAACATGTGG
>JAEIGA010020333.1_pt1 | contig 10124 bp, 9 predicted proteins | sample 9270691 | NCBI WGS metagenome assembly JAEIGA01 (sample SAMN17057246, study PRJNA624740) | gut metagenome | biome: biome; isolation source: fecal sample | host: Bos grunniens | place: China: Xizang | collected 2019
ATCTTCCATATGCAGTTTATTCCGGCTGTTTCTTTAGCGATTCTATGCATCGGTCGATTTCACGCACCAGCCTTGATATTTTCTCCTTAGCCCCTTCTATTCCGTCCTGGTTAAGGCTGATTATCTTGGCTTGCTTGAGATTGCTGTAGTTGCTCTCGAGCGCGGCGCAACGTTTCTGGAGTTCTATGAGAATGTTCTCCTTCTCCTCAATCTTGCGGGCAAGCTCGTTGTTCTGCTCAACCTTCTGCTTGTATTCGTGTATCAGTTGGTGAAGCTTGCTCTCAAAATTGCTTATTATAGTTGTATCGTTCAAGGTCATACTACGACAATCAATTTGCGAACAGACCGGCGTTAGCGCAGTCTACTTTCGCTACTAATTGCAAATATAGGTTATTTTTGCGAAATGGAAAAGATTTGCAGTTTTTTTTCTATTTTTTTCATATGCCGTGCCGGTGGCTGAACAATTATAATGTGTGATGCGACAGTTTTCCATGAAATATTTATCTTTTTGTGAAAAAAAGTATGCAAAATCTTTGTTTTTAATAAATATTGCTATTACTTTCGCAGCGGTAATAAACAAAAAGAAAAAAGCAGTTATGTGTAGCAGTTTGTATATCCTCAGCAATCTAAACCTCGTGGTCTTGTGCAGATAACGGGAGAAAGGTTGTGTGTATATATGAACGTTGCAGATATATAAGAGCCTTTCTCCGGTTGGGGAAGGGCTTTTTAAATTAGTGATAACCTTATTAAAATGATATGGACTTTTTCAAGAACTCAGATTATTCCACCGCATTCCCAAAGGAGTTGCCCCGCATTACAGGTGCCGAGGCGGTGATACGTTCTTTGCTTGCCGAAGGGGTTGATACCATGTTCGGCTATCCTGGCGGTGCTATTATATCGGTCTACGATGCACTCTATGACTATCGTGACAAACTGAACCATATCCTTGTGCGCCATGAGCAGTGTGCTGTGCATGCGGCCGAGGGCTATGCCCGCGCAACAGGCCGCACCGGTGTGTGCATGGTGACATCGGGTCCGGGTGCTACAAATACCGTCAGCGGTCTTGCCGACGCCATGCTCGACTCCACACCACTGGTGCTCATCACAGGCCAGGTAGCATCATCGACATTGGGAACCGATGCCTTCCAGGAGATAAACTTCATTGAGATTACAAACTCCATAACCAAGTGGAACTGTCAGGTGAAACGTGCCCAGGACATTCCCGAGGCTATTGCGCGTGCGTTCTATGTGGCATCAACAGGCCGTCCGGGCCCCGTTGTGGTTGACATTACAAAGGATGCCCAGACCGGTATGCTCGACTTTGAGTATAACCCCACTAAGTTCATACGCAGTTATATGCCAGACAACGAAATCGATGGCACACAGATTATGGAGGCGGCCCGCCTCATCAACCTTGCGCGCAAGCCAATGGCTCTTGTCGGTCAGGGAGTTATTCTTGGCCATGCCGAGAAGGAACTGATGGAGTTCCTTGAAAAGAGCGGCGTTCCAGCTACAAGCACACTGCTTGGAATGTCGGCAGTGCCATCGGAGCATCCGCAGTTTGTGGGCATGATGGGTATGCATGGAAACTATGGCCCCAACATAAAGAACAGGGATTGCGACCTGTTGATTGCCATAGGCATGCGTTTTGACGAGCGCGCTACCGGCAAGCCGACGAACTTTGGCATCAACGCCAAGATAATACATCTGGAGATTGACCCGGCCGAGGTGAACAAGCTTATATATGCCGATGTTGCTGTTATGGGTGATGTTAAGAAGACCCTGCCTTTGCTTACCGAGAAGGTCGCAAGAAACGACCATTCGGCATGGATCGACGAGTTCCGCGCCTGTGCAAACATTGAGCGCGAGGATGTTATTGAGCCTGCCATTGAGCGACGTGGCGAGCACCTGCGCATGGGCGAGGTGGTTGATGCTGTGTCGCAGCAGTTCGACGATGCAATCATTGTGACCGATGTGGGTCAGCAGCAGATGTTCGCTTCGCGCTATTTCCGTTTCAAGCGTTCGCGCAGCATCATCACATCGGGCGGTCTTGGAACTATGGGTTATGGACTGCCGGCGGCAATAGGAGCAAAGATTGGAATGCCAGACAGGGAGGTGTGCCTTTTTGTAGGCGACGGCGGCTTGCAGATGACATCGCAGGAACTTGGTACAATGTACCAGTCGCAGGTGGGGGTGAAGATTGTTCTTATGAATAACGGATATCTTGGCATGGTGCGCCAGTGGCAGGAACTTTTCCACGACCGCCGCTACTCGTTCACCGAACTTGTGAACCCCGACTTTGAACTTTTGGCAAAGGCTAATCACATAGCATACCGTTATGTCGACAAGCACGAGGATCTTGATGATGCAGTGAGGGAGATGCGCGAAGCAAAGGGTGCATTCCTGTTGGAGGTGAGAGTGCAGAAAGAGGAAAATGTATTTCCTATGGTGCCTCCGGGCCAGCCATTGGAAAACATACGTCTGGAATAAAACATTGAAACAAGATGAACAAGGATTTTATTATAACCGTATTTTCAGAGAACAAGGTAGGTCTTTTGAGCCAGATTACAACTGTGTTTACCCACCGCAACGTGAATATTGAGTCGTTGACGGTGTCAGAGTCGGCAATAGAGGGCGTGCACAAGTATACTATCCTTGTGCGTAACGAGGAGGAGAAGGTTGCTAACCTTGTGAAGCAGATTGAGAAGAAAGTAGATGTGCTCAAGGCCTTCTGCTATACTCCAACCGAGGTGGTGATGCAGCAGATTGCGCTCTACAAGGTGAAGCGCGGACGCAACGTCGAGGAACTGGTGCGCCGCCATAATGTGAGGATTCTCGACATTCACGACGATTATATTGTACTTGAAAAGACCGGTCACAAAGAGGAGATTGACGAACTCTACCAGATGCTCTCGCCCTATGGGCTCTATCAGTTCGTCTGCTCGGGTGTTGTGGCAATCATCAAATCCCGTACGGAACTCATGAACGAATATATGCAGCACGTAGAGGAGCAAAGAAAAAAAGCAATGGAACAATAATTTAATCAAATAACAATACAAACAATAACTTTAAAAAACAATACAACTATGGCACAGATGAATTTTGGCGGCGTTGTTGAGAACGTCGTGACACGCGAGGAATATCCATTGGCAAAAGCATTGGAGACATTGAAGGACGAGACAATCGCAGTAATCGGCTACGGCGTACAGGGCCCCGGCCAGTCGCTCAACCTGCGCGACAACGGTTTCAACGTAATCGTTGGCCAGCGCAAGGGCTCAAAGAGTTGGGACAAGGCCATCGAGGACGGCTGGGTACCGGGCGAGAATCTCTTTGACATTGAGGAGGCATGCGAGAAGGCAACAATTATCGAGTACCTGCTCTCTGACGCAGGACAGATTGCCGTTTGGCCAACAGTGAAGAAACACCTCACACCTGGCAAGGCACTCTACTTCTCACACGGCTTTGGCATCACATACAAGGAGCGCACAGGCATTGTGCCGCCAGCCGACGTAGACGTAATCCTCGTTGCACCAAAGGGCTCGGGAACCTCACTGCGCCGCATGTTCCTGCAGGGACGCGGCCTCAACTCAAGTTACGCCATCTTCCAGGATGCGACAGGCCGCGCATGGGAGCGCGTCATCGCACTCGGCATCGGTGTAGGCTCGGGCTACCTCTTCGAGACAACCTTCAAGCGCGAGGTATACTCTGACCTCACAGGCGAGCGCGGCACACTCATGGGTGCCATCCAGGGTATCTTTGCCGCACAGTACGAGGTGCTCCGCAAGAACGGCCACACACCATCCGAGGCATTCAACGAGACAGTAGAGGAACTCTCACAGAGCCTCATGCCGCTGATTGCCGAGAACGGCATGGACTGGATGTATGCCAACTGCTCGACAACAGCGCAGCGCGGCGCGCTCGACTGGTGGAAGAAGTTCCGCGACGCCACAATGCCGGTGTTCGAGGACCTCTACAGCGAGGTAGCCTGCGGTAACGAGGCACAGCGCAGCATCGACACCAACTCACAGCCCGACTACCGCCAGAAACTCGAGGAGGAACTCCGCGAGATGCGCGAGACCGAGATGTGGCAGGCAGGTGCCGTAGTGCGCAAGCTCCGCCCCGAGAACAACTAAAAAACTGTAATAGTCTATGCGGTCATCTAATGGGTGGCTGCATAGGCAAAAATCACTCAATGCTATGAGCGAAAAAGTATTTATATTCGATACCACTCTCCGCGATGCCGAGCAAGTACCCGGCTGTCAGCTCAACACAATAGAAAAGATTGAGGTTGCACGCCAACTTGAGAAACTTGGTGTCGACATTATTGAGGCCGGTTTCCCCATCTCAAGCCCTGGCGACTTCAACTCGGTGGTGGAGATTTCAAAGGCTGTGACTAACCCCACAATATGTGCGCTTACACGTGCAGTGAAAAAGGATATTGATGTTGCGGCACAGGCGCTTGAATTTGCAAAGCGCGGACGCATACACACCGGTATCGGTACATCGCCCTACCACATTTATGAGAAACTGCGAATGACACCCGAGACCGTCATTGAGCAGGCTGTGGAGGCAGTGAAATATGCACGCCGCTTTGTGGATGACGTGGAGTTCTATGCCGAGGACGCAGGCCGCTCGGACGAGGAGTATCTTGCACGTGTAATCGAGGCTGTGATTGCTGCCGGTGCAACGGTGGTAAACATCCCCGACACAACAGGCTATTGTCTGCCAAATGAGTATGGTGCAAAGATTGCCTACCTCAAGAACAATGTCCCCAACATTGACAAAGCGATTATCTCCACCCATTGCCACAATGACTTGGGCATGGCAACCGCCAACACCCTTGCAGCTGTGCAGAACGGAGCACGCCAGGTTGAGGTGACAATTAACGGTCTTGGCGAGAGAGCCGGCAACACAGCGCTAGAGGAGGTGGTGATGGCAATAAAGTGCCACTCGAACCTTGACTTTGACTTGGGTATTGACACAAGGCAGATTGTCGCTACAAGCAAGTTGGTGTCTAACCTCATGCGCATGCCGGTGCAGGCAAACAAGGCTATTGTGGGACGCAATGCCTTTGCGCACTCGTCGGGCATTCACCAGGATGGCGTGCTCAAGAGCCGCGAGACATATGAGATTATCGCTCCCGAGGATGTCGGGGTCGACCAGTCAAGCATCGTTCTCACAGCACGCAGCGGACGTGCTGCGCTCAAGCATCATCTGAGCGAGATTGGCTACACTCCCGAGGGCGAGGAACTGGACGATATCTACCAGCGTTTCCTTGAACTTGCCGACAAGAAAAAGATGATTACCACAAGAGACCTTGAGGTGCTTGTGGGTACAACCAATCATCGCCGAATGAGCATACAACTTGTTGGTCTGCAGGTTGTCTGCGGCAAGTCGGCCCTGCCTACTGCCACAGTGCAGATTAGTTTTGACGGTGATGTCTTTACAGAGACAGCCTGCGGCAACGGTCCTGTGGATGCGGCAATAACAGCAGTGAAGAACATTACAAAGCGTCGTGTGCACATTGAGGAGTTCCTCATTCAGGCAATCACTCGTGGCAGTGATGACTTGGGCAAGGTGCATATGCAGATTTCGCATAAGGGCAAGATGTATCACGGCTTTGGCGCGAATACCGACATTGTTACCGCTTCTGTAGAGTCATTCATTGATGCAATATCAAAAATAGCCTGATTATGAACACATTGTTTGACAAAATTTGGGATTCGCACACGGTGCGCACTTTGGACGGCGGCTCGTGTGTCCTGTATATTGACCGCCAGTACATTCACGAGGTTACAAGCCCGCAGGCCTTTGCAGGGCTGCGCAAGCGTGGCATTGGAGTGTTCCGTCCCGCGCAGGTAACAGCAAGCCCCGACCATAACATACCTACCAAGAACCAGCACTTGCCTATTGCCGAGCCGCAATCGGCGCAGCAGGTGGCTACGCTTGAGAGCAACTGCGCCCAGAACGGAATAAGGATATTCCCAATAGGTTCGGAACGCAACGGCATTATTCATGTAATAGGTCCCCAGACGGGTCTTACACAGCCTGGCATGACCATTGTTTGTGGCGATAGCCACACATCGACACACGGTGCTATGGGCTGCATTGCTTTTGGCATTGGAACAAGCGAGGTTGAGATGGCGCTGGCATCGCAGTGTATTCTGCAGTCAAAGCCCAAGAGCATGAGAATAAATGTCGAGGGTGAACTTGCTCCGGGCGTCTGCTCAAAGGACATAATCCTTTATATAATCTCCAAACTGGGTACCGGCGGCGGTACCGGTCACTTTGTGGAGTTCGCAGGCTCGGCAATTCGCTCGCTTTCAATGGAGGCAAGGATGACAATATGCAATATGAGCATTGAGATGGGTGCGCGCGGCGGAATGATTGCTCCTGACCAGACTACCTTTGACTACCTTCGCGGGCGTGAATTTGCGCCACAGGGCGAAGAGTGGGACAGGGCGGTAGAGTGCTGGAGCATGCTGCGCTCGGACGATGACGCTGTCTTTGACAAGGAGATAACATTTGATGCGGCCGACATTCAGCCAATGATTACCTACGGCACTAACCCGGGTATGGGAATTGCTGTCGATGACGAGATTCCAACGTCGGCAGCGATGGACCCTGCCTCAAAGGCTTCATATACAAAGTCTCTTGCATATATGGATTTTGCCGAGGGTGACAGAATGATTGGCAAGAGAGTGGACTATGTCTTTGTGGGCAGTTGTACCAACGGCCGCATTGAGGATATTCGTGCGTTCGCAAACTTTGTAAAAGGTCGCAAGAAGGCCGAGAATATAACCGCCTGGATTGTTCCCGGCTCAAAGGAGGTTGAGCGAATGGCAATAGAGGAGGGATTACGCGACATACTTGAGGAGGCTGGCTTTGAACTGCGACAGCCGGGCTGTTCGGCCTGCCTTGCCATGAACGAGGACAAGATTCCTGTCGGGAAATATTGTGTGGCGACATCGAACCGTAACTTTGAAGGGCGTCAAGGCCCCGGGGCAAGAACACTGCTTGCCGGCCCGTTGGTGGCGGCAGCCGCTGCAGTTACAGGTGTCGTCACTGACCCGCGTACAATGATGTAGAACCATTACAGCAAAGAGTCATGAGACAGAAATTTACAACACTACGCTCAACGGTGGTGCCGCTGCCGATTGAGAACATAGATACAGACCAGATTATCCCTGCACGTTTCCTCAAGGCGACAACGCGCGAAGGGTTCGGTGAGAACCTGTTCCGCGACTGGAGATATGACAAGGATGGCAATCCAAAGGCCGATTTTGTAATGAATTCGCCTGTGTACAAAGGCGAGATACTTGTTGCCGGCAAGAACTTTGGATGCGGTTCGAGCCGTGAGCACGCGGCGTGGGCCATTGACGGTGCAGGTTTTCGCGCCGTAGTATCAAGTTTCTTTGCCGACATTTTCCGCAATAATGCCCTTAACAACGGACTCTTGCCGGTTGTGGTGAGCGAGCAGATGCTTGCCGAGATATTTGCTGCAGCAGAGAAGGATGCGGGTATGCAACTGTATATTGACCTGCCCGCACAGACAATTGAGATTATTGGTACCGGGATAAAGGAGACGTTTGACATTGCGCCTTACAAGAAACAGTGCCTGATGAGTGGATATGATGACGTCGATTTCCTTGTGAGCATACGTACAGAGATTGAGTCGTTTGAGAATAGATAAACTTACTCCTCCGTTGCAAGGAATCTTGCAACCGCCTCCCCTAAAAAAGGGGATAAAATCCAAAATAATTATGAAAGATATAAAGATTGCAGTACTGCCGGGTGACGGCATTGGTCCTGAGATTGTTGCACAGGCAGTGAAGGCTGTTGATGCGGTAGCGGCAAAGTTCGGTTACAGTATCACATATACACATGCTCTTGTTGGAGCGGCTGCCATTGACGCTACGGGCAACCCTTACCCCGATGAGACTCACCGGGCGTGTATGGAGGCCGATGCGGTACTCTTCGGCGCCATTGGCGACCCGCGTTTTGACAATAACCCCGAGGCAAAAGTGCGTCCCGAGCAGGGACTTCTTGCCATGCGCAAGAAACTGGGCCTTTATGCAAACCTGCGCCCGGTGAATACTTTTGAATCGTTGCTCCACCGCTCGCCATTGCGGTATGACCTTGTTGAGGGTGCCGATTTTATCTGCGTGCGCGAACTGACCGGTGGTCTCTACTTTGGCCGTCCGCAAGGCCGTTCCGAGGATGGCAACACCGCATATGACACCTGTGTCTACTCACGCGAGGAGATTGAGCGTATATGCCGCCTGGGCTTTGAGTATGCAGGCAAGCGCAGGGGTAAACTTACTGTTGTTGACAAGGCTAATGTGCTGGCAACATCGCGCCTGTGGCGTGAGACTGCCAAGACAATGGAAAAGGATTACCCCAATGTTGAGGTTGAGTATATGTTTGTTGACAATGCGGCAATGAAGATTATCCAGCAGCCCAAACATTTCGATGTGATGGTGACCGAGAATATGTTCGGCGATATCCTCACCGATGAGGCTAGCGTCATTACCGGTTCTTTGGGATTGCTGCCTTCGGCATCAATTGGTACCGGAACATCGCTCTTTGAGCCAATACATGGCTCATACCCACAGGCTGCGGGAAAGAATATTGCCAACCCGATAGCGACAATTCTCTCGGCTGCCATGATGTTTGAATATGCATTCGCCGACATGGAGGCCGGTGCTGCGATACGCAAAGCGGTGAACCTCTCCATTGAACAGAACGTGGTTACAGAGGACATAGCGCCCCAGGGCGTCACGCCTTCTACAACCACTGAGGTTGGCGACTTCATTGCAAGGAATATCTGATTAAGAATCACAGCCAGGCTCAATGAGCCTGGCTGTGATTCTTAATTGAAAACTGTAAGGCTATATGTTGCCGATTTCGGTCTGCAGCATCTGCCTGTAAAAGTCGGATTTCTTCTCCAGTGATAGCGGATAGGCTCTTGAACTTGAAGGCATACGCCAGAAATTGTACTCCTTCCCATTTATCCGGACAATGGTCTTGTTTCCCACCTTCGGCACCTCGCAACCGAAGGTTGATGCTATTACATCGCTGGCCTTTTCGCCTGTTGTTACAATTGCAGTACAATGTGGTATCTGTTCCAATAATGCTGGAATGTCTGTTGGGGTAACAATATCAAGGAATTTATCCGAAGCATTCCCTTTTTGCCGTACAACCTCGCGGGCTGTGTCGTAGAGCGCAATTCCTTGCTGGACGCAGAACTCTTCCACCCTCTCTCTGTCAAAGCGTTTCTCACCTTTTACCTCAAAATGGTGTCTGTCGTCATAGAACAGCAACCCCATCACGCGCCACATGTCGTTTATCCAGTTGGGATAAAAGAACTGCATTGACCACTTGGCTTGTGGCGGTGGAAAACTGCCAAGCATCAGAATTCTTGCATTCTGCGGCAGAAAAGGTTCTAAAGGGTGTCTCTCGGTTATGCTGTTTACCATTACTGTTGCGGATAGATATCTTTTGTCTGGTTAATCTTTTCGTATTCCGTTTGTGTAATCTCCTCGGTCAGGACAATTTCCTCGCGCTGTGAAAAGAAAAGAGGAACGGGTCTCGTTCCTCTTTTGCCCATATTTATTTCTTCTCGGCGTCTTCCATGTTCTTGCGTGGCTCCTTTTTTGCAAGAGTTATAATCTTGAATACATATTCTGTTATCCACGCCTGCGAGTAACCGAGTTTCTCGTTGTAACTGCGAACCGAGTATACAGTGCGGAATGTAGCCTCGTCCTTCCAGTTGTTCTTGGTGAAGATGTCGTTGATAATCTTCTCGGTCATGCCGTGCAGCATCTTGTGCATGAAACTTGGAACGCGGAACTTCCACTTCATCAGGTTGCCGACAAGCATCATCAGGTCGTTGTTGAAACCCTGGAATGCGAAGAGGAATGGCTGTGCATCCTGTATCTTCTTGCAGTTCTTCTTTATTGAACTGTCAATCTCCTTGAAGAAGTTGTCGTCGAGCTTGTAGATCTGTTCGAGCATCTTCTTGCACTTGCTGCGCTCGCCCACGCCAAGTTTGTTGTTCTGTGTGGGCACCTTGAGGGTGCGCTTGAAGGTTGCCAGGTCGGGCAACATGTTGATGTTGGTTA
>JAEIGA010020334.1_pt1 | contig 10124 bp, 11 predicted proteins | sample 9270691 | NCBI WGS metagenome assembly JAEIGA01 (sample SAMN17057246, study PRJNA624740) | gut metagenome | biome: biome; isolation source: fecal sample | host: Bos grunniens | place: China: Xizang | collected 2019
CTGCATACAGGGGCTTCTCACCTCGGGCAGAATAAAGCACCCCTGCGATTTCCTTTATCTTTCAGATAGGGACGTGGAGCTTCTCTGTAACGATAACGGTATACCATATCCTCAGGATGCTCCCAACAAGAGCTTTGCAGATATTACGGATATGCTTAAGACCCGAAACATTCCCAAACGCTGTCTTGTACTTGACCGCCACGACTTTGAAACCGACGTAAGCGAGCTCGACTCACAGATAAACGGCCTTATTGACCAGATACAGTCAACCTCAAAGGAAAATGCCGCCCAGCTTATTAAGAAGTTCGGCGAGGACTACGGCAAGATGCTTTCAAGCGCATCGGCTCCCGGAGCAATAAAGAAGCTTATCTCAGCCTTTGACAGAAAGACCATGGATAAGTATTTTGAAATCCGAAGACAATGGCTGGAGCTTATCATAAAGGCCTATGAAGAAAGGGGTCTTGAAGCACCCGATATAGACATCTTCGACCTCAATATCGTAATGCCCCGTCTTAAGGACAGCCACCTTTCCCTTCTTGTTGTATCAAAAACGGGAGAGGCCTTCCAGAAGGACACCTTTGCCTATATAAACAACTGGTCTGACTCCTTTAACGCCGACAAATGGAAGGGATACTTCTTTGTCTCCTCAAAGGTGGACAGAGGTATAGCCGCCGAGGCCGCAAGAGAGCTTATAAAAATAAGACGCTCCTATCAGGATCAGGCAGGTCTTATACAGCCTCTTCTTTGGTCATAACCTTGCTCATTATATCATAAAGATAAGCCCCTGTCAATAAAAAACAGGGGCTTACGATTTTTTTAATTATTAATAAACTATCTCTATTACTCTTGAATCCTGATTATAGGTATAGTTTATGGTCTTTGCCTCCGAGGTGGCGGCCTTTACCATCGTCCAGAGATAAGAGGTATCCGAAAGAATGGTATTGAAAAGGTCGGTGGTACACATAAAGGCTACGTGTCCGCAAAGCTCGGAAGAGGCCTTGCCTACCCTCTTTAAGGTTTCGGAGGAAAGGTCGGTAACCGTAAGGGCATTTCTGATATAGTAATTTTCCTGCAGGCTATCAGCCTTTGGCATAACAAGGGAGGCATCCACGGTTCTGTTTTCCAACATAAGAGCATCGGATACCGCGAAATAGTTTAAGTGCAACAATCTATCGCTATAGGAAAGCTGGGTTATGGGGTCATCCCAGGTGGGGTCAAAATGATACCACTTGCCCCCAAGAATAGCCATTGTCCATTGGTGGTTACTGCCGCCGGCAACACCAACAACCTGAGTACTGGGAATGCCTACCGAGTTGAGAATATATCCGAAAAGCTTGGAATAACCCTCGCATACCGCCATTCCGGAAAGATATGCCTTATACATATTATGGGAGTCTATAGCAAGTGAAGTGTCGTAGACAAATCTATCTTTTACAAAGTTATACGCTATCAGAGCTCTTTCGCCCTCGGTGGACACTCCTCTCATCTCTTCTGCAAGAGGCTTTAAGCTTTCGTTAATAAATTCTATGGCCGCTTCATATTCTTTGGCAGACATATTGTATGATATTTCAAGGGAGGATATAACTCCGCCCGTGGTATACCACATGTATTCACCGGTAACGTGGAAAAACTCCGGATGGTCAAGAAGCACCTTATAGAAAACGTCCTGAATATCGACCTCGGTAAGGGTTGCCGACAAGGCGTCAGACCCGGAGATGGTTTTTTCACTGTTAATCATAGCCTCCCTGACGGCCTCGTAAAACCGTTTTTCGGCCTGGTTATCAAGAGTCTCATAATGATATTCGTAAGCAGAAGCCGCAATCTCAATGGGCTTTACAGTAACGTTTACGGAAGCACTCTTTCCGTTGACTGTGGTTCCGGTAACAAAAGCCGTACCAACCCTTAAGCCCTTTACAGTACCGTCCTTATCTACAGAAAGAACGGAGGGGTCGGAAGATGTAAAGGTAACGGTTTTATCATCCGCATCCTCGGGGTAAACGGTGGCGAAAACCTTGCCGCTTTCTCCCACAAACATTTCTACAGTTCCGGGAGTAAGAGTGATGCTTTCAACATTAACGGTAGGCTTTGTAACTGTAACCTTAAGGGTTACGGAAACACCGTTGGAGGTCTTTGCAGTAACTGTAGCCTCGCCAACACCTACACCCTTGATACTGCCCCCGCTAACCGTAGCAACTGCGGTATTTGAGGATGACCACTTAACATTCTTATCCTCTGCATCGGCGGGATGCACGGTAGCAGAAACCTTAACCCCATCACCAACGTAAAGGGTTACGTCATAAACGTTCAGGGTTATCTTTTCAACCTCAACGGGCAGTTTTTCGGGTTCACTGGGGATTTCGGGCTCATCAGGCTCAACGGGGATCTCAGGCTCAACGGGAGTTTCGGGCTCTTCGGGTATGGGATCTTCCTGAGTACCGTCATCGGGGTTATTATCTTTAGGCTCGTCATCGCCCTCGGCGGGCTCGGAGGGATTATCTTCTCCTTCATCGGGCGGATTGGGAATATCTTCACCCTCTCCGAGAGAAGGATCATCTGTATCCGTAGGAGCATCCACACTATCCGCTATATCGGGGAGCTGGGGTCCTTGGGGCAGTAGTCCGTCCCCAAACCTCATCCAAACGCAGAATGCAATTATAATAAGGCCGACGGCTATGGGTATAATCAACTTAATATACTTTCTCATACCAATCCTCCATGTTGTAGTAAACGGCAACGATCCTTATAGGTTATTTTCAATTATATTTTAGCATAAACCGAAGCCGTTGTCAACGATGGGAAAATGTTTCATCATAATTTCAACTTTTAGTACCAAGCCCTTAACATAACGGGTGTATAATCTTTACTGAATAGAGTAGGATATTTTGCGAACTTAACGTTCGTATCAGCCACAAAGGAGCTTAATATGGATCTTAATAAGATACTTGACCAGATAAAAGAAGAATACAAATACAAGGTTGAGCTTCACAATCATACCACTCCCGTAAGCGGATGCAGCCGCTACCGTCCCAGAGATATGGTTCGCAAGTACGCGGAGCTTGGTTACCACGCCTTTGCCCTTACAAACCACTTCCAGATTGGCTTGCTCAAGAGAAGCGAAGAGGATGCGGTTGCATTCTTTATGAACGACTTTCTCGAAGCATATGACGAGGGTGAAAAGCTCGGCGTAAAGGTTATATTAGGTGCGGAAGCTCATTTTGCCGATATGCCAAACGACTATCTCATATACGGCATTGACGAAAGTGACCTTCATGACCTCTACCGCTACATCGGTAAGGGCAGCAAGGAATATTACGATAACTGCAAAAACGATAAAAACATTATTATTCAGGCCCACCCCTGCAGAAAGGGTCAGATATTCACCCCCGACAGAATAGACGGTGTTGAGGCGTACAACCTCCACCCCGGACATAACTCTGCAGTAGCCTTTGCAGCAAGACACGCAGGGGAAACCAAAAAGATACACACTTCCGGCTCCGACCTTCATCATCCCGACCTTGAAGGCCTTACCGCTTTGCAGACAAAGAAGATTCCCCAGAACTCTTTTGAGCTTGCGGAGATAATCAAATCGGGTGACTTCGTCATCTCAATAAACGACGATATCATTCTTCAGCATAATTACAATGTATAAGCCTTATTTTCGTACTTGTTTTTTTATAAATAATGTGCTATAATAAATTCAGATAATATTAAATGGAGGATTTTCCTATGAAATTAGGCGCTCAGCTCTATACCCTCAGAGCATATACCCAGACTCTCGAAGAATTTGCAGAAACCCTTAAAAAGGTTGCCGATATCGGTTACAGATCTGTACAGGTTTCCGGCACCTGCCCCTACGATCCCGAATGGTTAGCAGAGGCTCTCAAGGCTGCAGGCCTTACCTGTGACCTTACCCACTTTAACTATGATGCTATTATCGAAAACCCCGAAAAGGTTGCCGCTGACCACAAGAAGTTCGGCTGCAAATACGTAGGTATCGGCGCTATGCCCAATGGCTTTGAAGGCTACGAAAACTTTATGGCTAAAACTCCCGCTGCTGCAAAGAAGATTGCAGAAGCAGGCTCCTACCTCATGTATCACAACCATGCTTTTGAATATCTTAACGAAGTAGAGGGCAAGCCCGCTCTCCACGTTATCGCCGAAAAGATCCCCGCTACTGATATGGGCTTTACCCTTGATACTCACTGGGTAAAGGCAGGCGGTTACGATCCCGTTGAAGAAATCAAGCGTTTTGCAGGCAGAATCCCCTGCGTTCACTACAAGGACCTTATTTTTGACGAAGAAGGCACCCGTAAGTTTGCAGTTGTAGGCGAAGGCACCCTTGATATGGAAGGCATTACCCAGGCATTCATCGAAGCCGGCGCTGAATACGCATTCGTTGAGCAGGACAACTGCTACGGCGAAGATCCCTTTGCTTGTCTTAAGAGAAGCCACGATTACCTCAGAAGTATCGGCCTTAAGGACTAATTTGCCACATATACAACAGGGCGGGACATTCTGTCACCGCCCTGTTTTGATATAGGGAAAAGACTATGAAAACTATTAAAGCCATTCTCGCTCTTTTTCTATGTACCATCTGTCTGACAGCCACAGCCTGCTCGTCAACCACGGTATATAGCGTGGAAAAAGAAATAAATCAATACGTTCTCAGCATGACAAAGGGTGCAACCCAATATACAGAAAGTCCCACGCTGAAGTATTATGAGCTCTACAATCAGGATAAGGTTCTTAATATAAAGCTTAAGCAGGGACTGAAAACTGCCCCCTCCTTTGAGATAACCACGGGCAAAAACAAGAAAAAGACTCTGGAGCAGGAAATACTCACCGTATACGCCACAAAGGACGGCAAAACCACCCTCTACGGCTCGGCTACCGCAATGTCAAGATACTTTGACCCTTACAGAAACACCTATGTGCCCTGTATGCGGGTGTATAAAATAGACGAGGAAACCTTCCGAGCCCTCTTCTTTATTACCAACGTCGAACAACAGGATGACTTCTTCCCCTTTTACCTGGCCCTTACGGAAGAAGGCTATAAAAAGGCTTTGGCCGGTATAGAAAACTATATGAAGGTCCTTGACCGCAGTTTTTCAAGCCATGGAGAGGACGCGTCCGTCCCCGACTATCTTACCGAGTTTAAGAATATGTTTGCACCGGTGAAGGGTAACGAAGATGCTGTAAACCTTCTCTACGGAGATAAATTTACCAATCTTACCTCTGCAGACTACGTTCTTTATCAGCTGGGAAGCAATTACGCCACCATAATTGACGAAATACTCCCCCAGTACGCAGATATAGATATGCAGTATATGAGAAGCGAGTATGAAAAGCTTGGCTACGTTGACTATGCCCTCGATATAATAATCGTTACGGCTGATATCAAAGTGTCCGATGGCGGCAAATCGGTGGAAGTCACCATGAATGAGGACGTTTTCTATTCCGAAGCCGCAAAAGCCGCGGGAGTGGAGTACTCCTTTGAGTTCTGTCCTACCCTATCCGAAATAGGCAAAATAACCGTTCAATAAAAATAAAGCAAGGAAGACAACCATGAACACAGTACTTGATCAGAATGCAAAAGAATATATTGCATCCCACCTTGACGAGCTCAAGGAACTTATAGTTACCCTTTGCGGCATCCCTGCCCCCTCTCACCATGAAGAAAATAGAGCGGAATTCTGCAAAGCGTGGTTTGAGGATGCGGGATTTAAGGGCGTTTATATTGATGAGGCAAAGAACGTTATCTGTCCCCTTAATCTTACCGAAAATAATGAAATAACCGTTTTTATGGCCCATATGGACACCGTATTCCCCGACATGGAGCCCATGCCCATAGTTGAGGCTGACGGCAAGCTCTATTGCCCCGGCGTTGGCGATGACACCTCAAATCTGGCAATAATGATGCTCACAGCAAGATATATGCTCAAAAGCGGAAGAAAGCCTTCTCACGGGCTTCTCTTCGTGGCTAATTCCTGCGAAGAGGGGCTTGGAAACCTTAAAGGCTGCCGCAGCATAATGGACACATACGGTACAAGAGTCAAGGAGCTTATCTCCTTTGACGGCGAGATAACAAGCATTGTGGTAAAAGCCGTAGGCTCTGCAAGATACCGTATCGTTGTAAAGACGGAGGGCGGCCACTCCTACAACGCCTTTGGCAATAAAAATGCAATACAGCAGATATCGGCTCTTGTCAACAGACTTTACGAGGTAGAAGTACCCACCGACGAGAATAGCAAGACCACCTATAACGTGGGCATGATCTCCGGAGGAACCTCAGTAAATACCATCGCCCAGCAGGCGGAGATAATGTACGAATACCGCTCCGATTCAAATATCTGTCTTGAAAAGATGAAGAATATCTTTGAAGGTATACTTGAAGAATTTAGAGCAAAGGGCATGGACTTTACCGTCGAGCTCCTTGGTCTCCGTCCCGGCATGGAAGAATCAAAAGATAAAGAAGGACAGGAAGACTTGTTTGTCAGAGCAGAAACCTCAATGGAAGCCTCCACGGGTAAAAAGCCAGTAAGACGCCCTGCCTCCACCGACTGCAACATACCCTTTTCCATGGGAATAAGCTCCGTATCCATGGGACTTATAGACGGTGACCTCGCCCATACAAGAGAAGAGTTTATAATGCTCAGTTCCCTCCCCTTGGGCTTTGAAACGGCAATGATATTCCTTGGACATTATTTTGAATAATTAATTTTCCATATAAAGCAAGAAAATCCACCCTTTCGGGTGGATTTTTCTTTATATCATATATATCTTAGTTCACCAAAATTAGTCAACAAGAGAAATGATAGCCATCTCAGCAGCGTCGCCTACACGGGGGCCAACCTTGATAATTCTGGTATAACCGCCGTTACGGTCAGCATACTTGGGGGAGATTTCGTCGAAAAGCTTCTTTACGACATCCTCCTTAGTAATAAAGCTGAGTGCCTGTCTTTTATTATGAAGAGTATTTACCTTACCAAGAGTAATCATCTTTTCAGCAAGGCAACGTACTTCCTTAGCTCTTGTAACCGTTGTTTCGATGGAACCTTTCTCGAGCAGATAAGTAACCATACCTCTGAGCATAGCCAGTCTGTGGTCGGTCTTTCTTCCTAATTTACGAGTTCCCATTACAAACAACCTCCTTCCTTATTCATTATCTTCTGCAAAGCTTAAGCCGTACTGGCCCAGTTTAATAATAACCTCTTCAAGAGACTTCTTACCGAGGTTACGCACACGCATCATCTCATCGGGAGACTTATTGATAAGATCATCCACGGTGTTAATACCTGCACGCTTGAGACAGTTGAAGGAACGAACGGAAAGGTCGAGTTCTTCAATAGTCATATTGAGGATCTTTTCCTTATTTTCGTTGTCGTCACCCTTCCAAACGTCATTTGCAACTTCAGTATCTTCTGCAAGGTCAACGAAGAGAGACAGATGCTCGCTCATGATCTTTGCGGAGAGGGAAACTGCAGTTCTTGCGGAAATGGTACCGTTTGTCCAAACCTCAAGAGTGAGTTTGTCGTAGTCGGTTATCTGGCCGACACGGGTATTTTCGATGGTGTAGTTCACCTTAAGAACAGGTGAATGTGCTGAGTCAACAGCTATAAGGCCTATGGGAGCGGAAGCGGGCTTGTTCTTATCAGCAGAAACGTAGCCTCTTCCTGTTCCGATGGTAATTTCCATGTAAAAACGAGTTTTCTTGCAAAGAGTTGCAATATGCATATCCGGATTGAGGATCTCAAGGTCGGAGTCTGCATGGATGTCAGCGGCTGTTACCTCGCCTTCATCATTAACTTCAATGTAAGCAAACTTTGAAGATTTTCCACCATGAAGTCTTGAAACAAGACCCTTCATGTTAAGCACTATCTCAGAAACGTCTTCCTTGACGCCGGGGATGGTAGCAAATTCATGCTGTGCACCGTCGATCTTTAAGGATGTAACGGCTGCGCCCTGGAGGGAAGAAAGGAGAATTCTTCTGAGGGAGTTGCCTAAGGTAATGCCGTAACCTCTTTCAAGAGGCTCAACGACGAACTTACCGTATTTTCCATCTTCGGTCACATCTACTACTTCGATTGTAGGCTTTTCTATTTCTATCATAATGCCACCCTTTCTGTTGGAAACATTCATGCTCTGATTGTCGGAATCAGTTTTCCGGTAGGTTTACTAACAGAAAAAGTTAACTCTTACTTAGAATACAACTCGACGATCAGATGGACCTCAATGGGCAGATCTACGTCTTCTGCTGTGGGAAGAGCTACGACCTTACCGGTATAGTTATTGTCATTTTTGGTGAGTTCGAGCCACTTGGGCATGGGCTTGGACTCGGTGGATTCAAGAATTGCCTTCATCTTCGGAGAATCCATAGTCTTGAGCTTTATAGCGATTTCGTCGCCGGCCTTGATAAGGTAGGAAGGAATGTTTACCTTGGAGCCGTTTACGGTGAAGTGACCGTGGCGAACGAGCTGTCTTGCTTCGGGACGGGAAACAGCAAAACCGAGACGATAAACAACGTTGTCAAGTCTGGTTTCAAGAATCTGGAGAAGGTTTTCACCGGTGATGCCCTTCATCTTGGTTGCCATTTCATAGTATTCGGCGAACTGCTTTTCGAGAACGCCATAGTATCTCTTAGCCTTCTGCTTTTCACGAAGCTGAGTACCATATTCAGTAAGCTTGTGACGACGAGCACCGTGCTGACCGGGAATACCTCTCTGAGCATTCATGGGGCACTTTTCAGAATAGCATTTGTCGCCTTTAAGGAACAGCTTCTGCTGTTCACGTCTGCACTGCTTGCATACAGGACCTGTATATCTAGCCATTATGTGTTACCTCCAATAATAATTATACTCTACGTCTTTTCGGGGGACGGCAGCCATTGTGAGGAATGGGTGTAACGTCTTTGATCATGGTTACATCAAGACCTGCTGTCTGAAGAGCTCTGATAGCGGATTCACGTCCGGAGCCGGGGCCCTTAACGAAAACTTCAACAGACTTAAGACCGTGGTCCATAGCTGCCTTAGCAGCGGTTTCTGCTGCCATCTGAGCTGCGAAAGGAGTAGATTTCTTGGAGCCTTTGAAACCAAGTCCGCCGGCAGATGCCCAAGAAATAGCGTTACCGTTTACATCGGTGATGGTTACGATAGTATTGTTATAGGAAGAACTGATATGTGCAGAACCTTTTTCAATGTTCTTTTTATCTTTACGTCTTTTTATAACTACTTTTTTAGTGTTAGCTTTAGCCATTGATTAAATCCTCCTATACCTTACTTCTTCTTGTTAGCAACCGTCTTGCTGGGACCCTTACGGGTACGAGCGTTAGTCTTGGTTCTCTGACCTCTTACAGGAAGGCTCTTTCTGTGACGAACACCTCTGTAACAGCCGATTTCAACAAGTCTCTTGATGTTGAGGGCTACTTCTCTGCGAAGGTCACCTTCAACGGTAAGGTTTTTATCGATATAATCACGGAGCTTGGATATATCATCATCGGTAAGATCCTTAGCTCTTACATCGGGGTTAATGCCTGTTGCGGCCAAAATATCTTTAGATTTATTGATTCCTATACCGTAAATATAAGTGAGAGCGATCTCTACACGCTTATTGTTCGGTAAATCAACACCGGCGATTCTTGCCATATTATTTTTACCTCCGAAAAATTAACCTTGTCTCTGCTTATGCTTGGGATCAGCACAGATAACCATTACTTTACCTTTGCGCTTGATAACCTTGCATTTGTCGCACATGGGTTTAACAGAAGGGCGTACCTTCATAATAATTACCTCCTATACGGCACAACGTGCCTTGGTAAATGTTGTGTTTACAGCGCTGCTTTTTTACCGCGCCATGTTATTCTGCCCTTGGTGAGGTCATTGGGGGACATCTCAACAGTGACCTTATCACCAAGAAGTATTCTGATGTTATTGAATCTGAGTTTACCGGAAATGTAAGCAGTAATCTTAAAACCATTGGAAAGCTCAACGATGAACTTTGTGTTGGGTAAGATTTCAACTACGGTACCTTCGAACTCTATCAAACCGTCCTTAGCCAATTTAGTATGCCTCCTCGCTCAAGAACAATTTTAAGTATTTCCTGATAAATGCATCGCTGGGGTCTTTCCC
>JAEIGA010020335.1_pt1 | contig 10123 bp, 17 predicted proteins | sample 9270691 | NCBI WGS metagenome assembly JAEIGA01 (sample SAMN17057246, study PRJNA624740) | gut metagenome | biome: biome; isolation source: fecal sample | host: Bos grunniens | place: China: Xizang | collected 2019
AAAAGGTAGTAATTCTTTCGACCTTTAAAGAACCGATCTATCAACTCGCTAAGTTATTAGAGAGATACAAACCCTTGGTAGCTACCGGAGATGTAGATGACCAAATAGCTTTCGACAGAATGTACCAATTCCAAAACGATCCGTTTTCGATGTTATTCATGGGAACCCATGGTAAGTGCGGTACTGGATTCACACTAAATGCTGCTAGTTACATGATCTGCATTGATACTCCTTACACTCATTCAAGCTTTAGTCAGTCTACTGACCGAATCTGGAGAGTTACCAACACTCGTCCCGCTTTTATTACAGTACTTACTTGTGGTGATAGTATAGATGAGAGGGTTGCGGAGATCGTAGAAAATAAAAAGGAACTCGCGGACTTCCTGGTAGACGGAAAAGAAAATAGTATTTCAGTAGGATTAAGTAATGAGCTTAGAAAGATCATTCAGGAACTCTAAGGTGGACTCAGATCTTAAACAGATCCATCTTACTCCATCTTGGGTTCCACTAGAATCCTTCACTTATAGAGGGATCACCATAGACTGCTACGAAGACTGCCTCGGTCATCAAGTAGTATTCCCTTGGAGAGGGAAAGTTATTGAACTCGGGGAATATAATACAGTTTACCAGGATGACATAAAGATGATCATAGATGACCATCTTGATACTATCACTAGGTTTAGTGACTTGCCGGAACTTTACGGTTCCAAACTTACTCGGTTTCAAAATGGATCGTTTTCAGATATCAAGTTAGTATACCGCGGACGGATCCTAAAAGTATATATTAATCCAGATGAAAACGATCTGTTTTCGATTATCGAAGACGCTAAAAGACTATTATACACTCATATCAATAAAGGAGACATATATGAAAGTCGTATTTAATTTTAATATAAACGCGTGGATCACTGGTGTCGAAGTCGAGGATGCTTCCTCTTATGAGGATGCCATCGCAAAGCTTCATCAGATGAACTTTAGTGAACTCATGGAACTCGGATACGCGAAAGACTTCACTATTGGGGACATAGATGGATCCATCACGGAAAGAACTGTGAAGGTTAAGATCTATGACATCGAGTATGATGTAGAGGAAGACGACTATTCTTCTACTGATGAGTACATCAAGGTTCTTAATTCCCTTCCCGCCACACTAACCGCAATACTTACAGTAGAGCCTAATGATCTTATCGAGGACCTGGTTGCGGACGAAATCCTTTATGAAACTAAGCAGACTGCAAATAACTTTAACTTCATGATTATTGAAGAGAATTAATTTGCTAAATTATTTGATGTCAAATTAATTTCTTAAAGGAGATTTATTATAATGGATAACAATAACACAATGGACTCCGTTATCTACTCAGTAAACAGTGACCTAGATGACGGCATTCTTTACGCAGAATTTGAGACTAAAGAAGCAGCGATTGAGTATGCAACTCGTAACCTCGACAAACTTCCCTTTGTAGATGAACTTAAAGTTACGCGTGATGACGAAGGTGAGATCGCGGATGTACTAAGTTATACTACTATTTGGGATCACTCTATGGCAGACGGTTCTGAGGTCGAGTCTGAAGGCGACTACTGGGACGACCTCGCAAGTATGTATGATGACAGCGAGAAGCATGATCTCGGAGATACTACCTGGTTTGAGTCGATGGACAATTTAGTGGAGACTCTTGAGGATAACGAAGATGAGGTTGAGTGCAAGGAATGTTTTGACCTTTTCCCAAAGGCTGACTGTATTAAAGTAGACATTGGATACATTTGTCCTACTTGTGCCGAGGGCGGTACAGTTAGTGAGGATGAGATCTTTAAGATCGATTTCCCCGAGTATGAGAAGATGAGTGTAGGAAACGACATGATCCCCGAGGATCCGATGTCCGAACCTGCTCCTACATCTGAAGTAGAGCCCGAAGTCGAAGTTGATCCGATTTCAACTCCTGAAGAAGCTGTTCCTTTTTTAGTGAAGGATGAAGAGGAAGCTATTGCTGGCTACGAACTTGCTGCAGAAGTAGTTGCTGATTCTGACCTCGAAAACAAAGAAGAGATCCTTGATGCTATCGAACATATCAAGGAAGAGGAAGAAGAACATATCGAGGAGCTCACCGAATTGGTAGAGCCTAAAGAAGAGGAAGTTTCCGAAGATGAAAATGATCCAGTTTCAGATGAAGAAGAAACTGAGACTGTAGAAGATTCTGAAGCAGAACCTTTAACTGAAGATATTACTTCCACTAAATACTGGATGTGCTTCTACGATGGCAATGATGTTTGTGTTGTTGAGGCAGATGATGAAGATGCCGCAATGGAACAGTTTGTAGATAGCTACAGTGATTCGCTTCATTTTGACAGTTGGGATCATGACTGGTCAGTAGACGAAATTAGTAAGGAAGAGTATGATGAGTACGATAGCGAATATGTTGGCGGTTATGAGTACGACAATGAGTTTGATTATTTAGTAGATAAAGCTATTGACTCTATGCGTGAACATGTTAATGAGGAGAACCCTACTATTGAATCTGAACAGGAACTTTCTGGGATCGACAACGCTGAAGTTAAGTGTAAGACTAATCCTGTAGTATCCCACTCAAAAGATGAACTCCCTGTTGATAGCTGTGATCATGAGGTACTCACTGAAGCTACTACTGATGAGCTTAGCGAGATCTTTAGACTTTGTAAGAAGCTTGGTCTCAAGACTGGCGGCGACCTAAATAACTTTGTTAAAGAGAAGGTTAAGCCAGGTGAGAATCTTCTTAGTGTATTAAGAGCTTGTTGCGATGGATCTTCTGAGACTTCCGAGAGCCTTACCGAAGCAAATGCGTTTAAACAAATTAGTAGAATAAGCGATCCTGTCGACAAGATTCGTATGGAACTAGAGAACAATGGTTTTGGCGGATACCTTGCACCCCAAGGTTCAGAACATATGTTTAAGCCTAGAGAGTTAGTCGATAGCGCAGGATTTAGGTATGGTCTGATTCAGGATCTTGAGGTTGATGCTAACGGTATAGTATACATTCGCACTTCTTATAGATCAATAAGCCTTGATTTTGCAGGCAAAATAGTTAGAGGTACTAAATATAACGCATGTCGCGATCTTGTTAAGGGAATTCAGAATGCAGTTGAGGTTATTGACAAAGCTCATAGACCTACTAGAGCTCAACAGGCCGCTCAAGCAGCTGCTGATAAGCTTGATGCTGTAAGCGCTTCACTAAGAGCTAATCCCGAAGCAGTTAAAGAACTTTTCGATCATGTTACTAACATTGAGTTTAGAGTTCCCCTTCAGACTGACTACGAGGTAATCTTAGACGATACTGATCCGGATTACGAAGCAGCAGTCAAGAAACTTGAAAGACTCTATGAGAGATTCATGAGTTTGCCTTTCGCACAGGATGCTATTGCAACAGGTGTAGCAGTAAACCGTGAAATTCGTGAGTCTGACAAGCTTTGGCAGATTGCGCAGCGCTGGTACAATGAAGCCGTAGTTACTTTCGACTGCAAGATTGGTACCATGACTAAGTCTAAACATATTATTGAAGCAGCTAAGGTAGATGCGATGTCGATTACAGGTAATACTGTTGATCTTGATACTACTAACAGTATTAATTGCTTTAACCTTGCAGCAGCTTTGATCATGTATTTCGGTAAGTCTGATTTCTTTAAGGATAAAAAGACTTATGCTAGTAAGATTCCTACTCCCTCTACTGATGTAGAAGAAGGCATCGAACTTACTGATATTCGATAAATAATTAAAACTACATTGTATATTATATTGAGCTGATTAATAGCTTAATGCGCCTCAGGTTAATCTGAAAACAACTCATTTTAATAGAACTAGCCGTATGAGATAGGACTCTGCGGCTAGGATAATAAAACTAATAGGCTAGGAGAATTTAAAATGAAATTTTATTCAGAAGTAACTAAGAAACTTTACGAGTCCGAAGAGGAACTCAATGCTGCCGAGAAGGCAGTTGCAGATGAGACTGCTAAGAAGGTAGAAGCTGCTAAGGCTAAGAAAGCTGATGCACTAAAAGTAGAGGAAGCTTTTAAGGCAGTCAACGATGCGAAGCGTGAGTATAACACTAAGGTGGTTGCTGCACGCAAGATGTATAATGAGACAGTAGCGACCGCGAAGAAAGCTTTTGACGAAGCAGTCAGTGATGCTACTAACGCTAAGAATAGTGCAGAGGAACTTTATGACAAGATCCTTAAGGATTTTATTGCAAAGCATCCCGAGGGTTATCATCTTACTCTTAAGGACGGCGATAACGTAGTAACTTATTCTAGTCAGACAGATGCAGTAGCAACTGTAATGAGTGACTACAACAAGCTTCTCGATTACATCCTTAAACTTTGGTAATCTAAAAATATTTTCAAAACTGAGGCAAATTTAGAAAACCAATATTGTATAATATAGTAGAGGTAAGCAAAACCTCTAATTCATAGTTGATAGGTTTTCCTATCATTCCTCCTTTCGGTAGCAACTCGAGTCTTCCTCCACTTGGGTTGCTATTTTTTTATTTTCGTCAATATCAACTTTACTTCCCTTTTGATATATGATATAATAAGAATGTAAGTTACAGATTAGAGGTACAGAACTATGAAACGAATGCATGAAACCCGGGAGAAGAAAAATCCCAATATTATCCTTATCAAGACGGAAGTCGTTGCTCCCTCTCTTGATAGAAAATATTCAAGACTGCGAAACAAAGCACAAGTCTTCGATGACCGCAGAAAAAGAAAACCCAAATATAAACCTAATTACATGGAGGATTAAAATTATGGCAAAATCTAAATTCTATCCCGAGGTCGGAACTAAGCTTTATCTTTCTCAGCGCACCGGACATTATTATGTAGACATGGTGAAAACTCCTTATACTGTTATAGGTCAGAAGTCTGGTAAACTCCTTGTACAGGAATGTGAGTTAATCTTCAACGGTCCCCGGTACTACGATACCCTCGCAGATGAAATTCGGCCGAATCCCACTGGTCAGATTCTTGAACTCAGCTGGGCACCTAAGAAAGAACGGTGGCAGATTGACAAGTATAAAACTGGTTATCCTTCCATAGCGTTCTTTGGAGAGTGGGAATATCAACCTTTCTTGATTGAAAACAGATCGTTTTCGTCAATATCAACTTTACATTTGCGCGTGTATGTGATATAATAAAGATGTAAGAAACATTACGGAGGAACTTATTATGACTATCGCTGAAATTAAAAACAATCCTATCCTTCTCAGTCATATGACTGAAGACCTTGATGACTTCGCCGCTGACACCGAAGTTGTATTTGAAGGTTATATTTTTAGTTATGACCCGGAATGGAATCTCCTTGACTCTTCTATCTGTCTTGTGAATTCATCAGACCCTGTTGAGGCTATTGAACTCGCTAAGAAAATTAGTTTAGAGGATGAGGACCTTTGTGTTGGACCTCCTGTAAGAACTTATTTAGTTCTCGAGGTTGAGTCTGTTGTTCCTGCTCCTGAGGGCGGATTTCTTAATCTCGGAACTATTTATACAAAAAACTTTTTCTGAGTTTCGTCAATATCAACTTTACAATCAATTCAAAACACGATATAATATAAATGTAAGAAACCAAGATACTTAGGAGGAAAGTATAATGAAACTTTATATTGTTTGCTGGGGTTCAGCAGGACAGGACGACGATTGTAACTCTAAAGCTTTCTGTGGAGTTCACGGAGTCTATAAGACCAAAGCTGACGCACTTAAAGGTCTCGTAGAATGCAAGGATGTTTGCTACGATGAAGTAGTTCAGGATGAAGAGCCTGAAACCCTTGAGTACAACAAGTCTCGCACCAAAGTTTATGGTTCTGAGGCTGAAGAGTATTTCGAAATCGATTACGACTTCGCTGATGTTACTAATGAGCTTTACATCAAAATCGAAGAAGTTAATATGGAGGGCTAACATGGATACCGAACTTATGATGATTCAGATGGAGCAAGATTTCAACGAACTTGCCGAGCAGTACGACGGCGCAGCAGAGAACGAACTGCTGTTTGCACTCGGCGCACCGGATGCAGAGTCTACTAAGATGCACACTCAGAACGTGGTGCAGAACCGTGAGATGGCAAAGTTCTATCGCTATCTTGCAACTCACGCTCTTGGACTGGTTGAAGGTTATACTGAGGAGGAAGACTAATATGGAAACTGTAAAGCTTGACATCACAACTAAAGAGATCTCGCGTACGCTTCTTCACGAGGGCTACACTAAGAAAGTAGAGTGTAAGAACTACTGGGATTCTCACGGTACCCGAGTAGAGTATGCTAAAACCCAGTATAAGTTTGACTGCGAGAAGAAGTTTGAGATTTGGGAAATAGTTACTGAAACCTATTATCCTGCGATCAATCATACTCAGACTTATACTAACTGGAAACTTGTGGTTGAAGGTAAGCCGCTCGATCCCAATCTCGGTTGGATTGTAGAGTACAACCATCTCAAGACTAAACTTAAGCTTGATTGCTGCGTTGGAACCGGCTAATAATATTTTATAAAAAAGTAAAGCTTTCGTCAATATGAGCTTTACTTTTTCTCTTTCTTACGATATAATATAAATGTAAAATGAATCACGGAGGAACTTAATATGAGTAAATTTAATGTAGGCGACATCATCAAGGCAAAGCCCGAGTGGCTTGGTCCTAGAGAAACCGGTGAAGAGAGATACCTCGTTCTCGAAGACAGAGGAAACAAGACTCTGGTTATGTACATCGACGTAGATCGTAAGCTTTCATTCGGCAGCACTCATGTCTATGCAGACGAGTGGATGGAACTTGATCCCAATCCGTCTAACGAAGTCTTGATGACTATTATGGACATGGCAAACGGAAAGCTTTAAGGAGGAGACAACAATGAAAAGAGTTATACTTACTAAATACGGTTTTACCAGATTTCCCGAAGAGGACTTCCATGACGACGGCAACAACTTCACCTGTTATCGTTTCTCCAATAACGGTGGTCGTAATCATGTTTCTAAACTTGTCGCTGATGGTCAGGCTTACCTGTCTTGTCATGTCGACGGCAACCTTCCTCATGAGGTTTACTCTAACCTTCCCCACTACAAGAGAGCAACCTGGGATTTCAATGGGGTTTCTGTTGCTAGTCTGACCGATGCACTTCTTCAGGACTTCTTTAATTCTTGTGTAGAGTATGAGAGGGAGTACCATGAGGCAGAGTCTCAGGTTGCTTGGCCCTCTATTCAGGAACTTGTTGAGAAGTGCGAACAGGTGGTCGCCCGCAAAAAAGAAGAGCTTAAGGAGCTTACTACTCTTGTATCTAAGTATGTAGTTGCGGCAGCTTCGATGTTCTCTGACTATGAGTGGAAGAGAATCAAGGAGTGTATTGTAAACCTTGAGAAGGAGATTCAGAGATTCGATCCTATGGTTTATCCTAATCAGATTTACAGAACCGCTACTAGCATTAGATTTCTTGAACTCGACTACGGAAAGGATAACTACTGGTCGAAGTCTATCAAAGAAGTTTTTAACAAGTACGGACTTTCGTCGATTTGAGTTTTACTTTCCCAGCGAAACGTGATATAATATATATGTAAATAAGATTGCGGAGGAAAATATTATGGCAAAACTTTATGGTTCTATTCAGGGCAACAGAGGTGCGGCAACTCGTATGGGTCACTCACTTATCAAGTCGTCAGTTCAGAGTTACGACGGATCGGTCATTAACTATCTTTCCTATGAAGGTGACAAACTTATGATTGAGGTTTGTGTCGCTGAGGGTAGTTCATCTTATGGTAGTAGAATTTTCTACGGAACTTTCGAAGAGTTCGTAAATAAACTTGAGAGGGAGGACTAACCATGAAGAAGACTGTACATATCGTTGTTGAAGGCGGATGTGTGATCGACGCATTTGCTAACTGCGATGTTGATGTCGTAGTTTATGATCTTGATACTCAAGACCCGGACATGCGTGCCGAAATAGAAAAGTCGGTCGCACAGCTTGCTGACTTTTCCCATGAAGTAGAAATTTATTAGGAGGTTGCCATGGATTATATTGAACTTCAGCCCTGCCCTATCTGCGGAGCTCATCCCGATAAAGATGTCATTAGTCTTGAAAGGCCTGGCGGACATGGCTACAAGGGTTGCTATATGTATCAGTACAAGTGCCCGAAGTGTGGACTAATAAAAGGCCAGCAGATCGACGACGTCTACAGACACAAAGATGTCGCGCAGAATGATGCTCGCCGCGCGTGGAACGAGGAAGTCACTAAAGTAAGAATGTATATGCGAGGTAATAAGAATGAAAATTAAGATTTTTCAAAGTTACGATCGTGAGAACCTTGCCGAGACTGTCAATAACTTTATTCAGACTATGAAAGTAGTTAACATGCAGCTGTCAGTTCTTCTGGCGCCTAATGACCAATATACTAGATATGTTCTTTTACTTCAATACGAGGAGTAATTCGTCAATATTGACTTTACTTTTGAGCCGGATTGTTGTATAATATCTATGTAAGTAAATCACGGAGGAAATAATTATGCAGACACTCTTTCATTTCAAGGATTTCGTTACGGAAATCAGCGCCAGCAACTCCAAAAAGTACAAGCAAGAGGTATTACAGAAGTATAAGGACGACGCCGTAATACATAGATACCTCAAGATTGCGTTTGATCCCTACGCAGTCTACGGTATTTCGACTAAGAAGCTTAATAAGTCGGTTCCGGCGACTTCGATTATAGGTATCCACTCTATCTTTGAGCTCTTTACCTACCTCACTCAACACAATACCGGTACTGATCAGATCGTAGGTCTGTGTCAGGACTTCCTTGACGGTGTTGCTGCGTGTGATCAGGAGTCTGCGGCACTTCTCGAGAAGCTTATCTGTAAGGATTTGTCTATCGGTTGCGAAGCGAAGACTATCAACAGCGTAATTCCCGGTCTTATTCCTACTTTCGACGTACAGCTCGCACAGAAGTACTTCGAGAAACCCGAGAGGGTAGATGGTAAGACCTTTGCTATCACTACGAAGATAGACGGCGGTCGCATCATTGCGATCCTTGAAAACGGTCAGGTTTCGTTTTTCACTAGGGCGGGACAGAGATACGAAGGGCTCGTAGACCTTGAGAAAGAGATGCTTGAACTTTTCCCCGATGGCACCGTACTCGACGGTGAGATCACTATTCTTAACGATACCGGCATTCCTAGTAAGGAAGCTTACAAGAAAGCAATGAAGATTACTCGTTCCGACGGAGAGAAGCACGGACTTAAGATGAAGGTCTTTGATATGATGTCTCTGACCGAGTGGCAGAATCAGAAGTGTACTCATACTTGGAATGAGCGTCGTACCTGTCTCGAAGATATGTTCCTCTATGCTCCTCATACTCCTGTATACTTCGAACTTCTCCCAGTCCTCTATAAGGGAATTAACACCGATAAGATTATAGAGTTCCTCGAGGAGGCAATCGCTAATCAGGAAGAGGGAGTCATGATTAACATCTGCGATGCGGTCTATGAGTTCGGTCGTACTTGGAACCTTATGAAAGTAAAGAAGATGAATACTCTCGACCTTGAGATAGTAGGTTTTGAGGAAGGATCAGGAAGACTTACCGGTACTCTCGGAGCTATTCACGTAAGGTATACGGATGGTAACATCGTAAGAGTAGGTTCCGGTTTCTCAGATGATCTTCGCGCTACTATCTGGGAAAACCAAGCGACAACCTGTGGAGCTATCTGCGAGATTCAGTACTTTGAAGAGACTACAAATGCAGATGGTGGAAAGAGTCTTCGCTTTCCCGTGTTCAAAGATTTCAGACCTGATAAACTCACACCTGATTTTTAAGGAGAATTAACAATGAGCGTAGATTGTAGAATAGTAGTAGGACTGACTCTTAACTTTCCCGGTAAGGTGGACTTTGAAAAAGTCGATGAGTTCACTAAGAAACATCCTGAGCTTGATGAGTATGAGTATCACTTTGATGAGAAAGAGGGAAAGCTTCTTCTGATCGGCGACGGCATGAACGGTGATTTCCTTCGCTTAGTGAAGGTGGATAAGATCGTTGAGGAACTTGAGGAGTTTGACTTTGTTCCGCTGAATATGCCGTCCGGTGTACTAAGTCAGGAACTGATTTCCCAGATGTCGGAACTCTATAAGGAGT
>JAEIGA010020336.1_pt1 | contig 10122 bp, 11 predicted proteins | sample 9270691 | NCBI WGS metagenome assembly JAEIGA01 (sample SAMN17057246, study PRJNA624740) | gut metagenome | biome: biome; isolation source: fecal sample | host: Bos grunniens | place: China: Xizang | collected 2019
AACTGGTGACTGGGGCTAAGTCGTAACAAGGTAGCCGTACCGGAAGGTGTGGCTGGAACACCTCCTTTTTGGAGCGTGGTCTTGACTATGGCTTCTTCGAAGAGTGGTACAAGGCATAAAACTTGTCAAGCAGTCTTAATACTAAAGAGAGCGATGATTCAATCACCGCTCTCTTTTTTGTTATAAAGAAAATCATTAACTTTGAACCTAAAAGAACAATATGCATCCTCTTAAATTTATTCCTATTTATAAGCCGACCGTATGGGGCGGACAAAAGATTAAAGCTTATAAAGCCTCAGGTTCAACTAACCCGCTTCCTGCAGAGAACAAACTGGATGAAATGCAGCCTATTGGTGAGTCGTGGGAATTGAGTGGCGTAAAAGGCAATGAGTCGGTAGTGAGTGAGGGCCCCTTGGCAGGTAAGACTATTAAAGAATTGATAGCCACTTATAAAGCTGAATTGGTGGGTAAGGTTAATTATGAGAGATATGGCGAGGAGTTTCCTCTTCTCATTAAGTTTATCGATGCCCAATCCGATCTTTCTATTCAGGTGCACCCCGATGATGAAATGGCAGGGCGTCGGCATAATGGTTCCAAAGGCAAGACAGAAATGTGGTACCTTTTGGATGCCGAGGAAGATACCTGTCTGTATTCGGGATTCAGCCAGGAGATTAGTCCCGAAGAGTATGAGAAAAGGGTGTTGGATGGAAGCATTACTGAGGTCTTGGCTCGTCATCAGGTAACCCCCGGCGATGTGTTTTTCTTGCCCGCCGGCAGGGTGCACGCCATTTGCAGCGGATGTTTCGTGGCAGAAATTCAGCAGACTTCCGATATTACCTATCGTATCTATGATTATGGACGATTGGGCTTGGATGGGAAACCTCGTCAATTACATATAGAGGAAGCAAAGGAAGCGATTGATTACAAGCTTGATGCAGAATATAGAAGTGCTTATCAGCCTTGCCTTAATCAAGAGGTACAACTCGCGTCTTGCCCTTATTTTACGACCCATCTTTTGGAGATTGACAAGCCCTATCAAAAGAATTGGTCGGATTCAGATGGCTTCCTGATTGTGATTTGTCTGTCGGGCAAGGCGACCTTAAAAACAGACGGCAGTATTCAGCTATCCCAGGGTGAAACTGCGTTGGTTCCGGCTTCAGCCGAATGGATTGAATTTATTCCGGAAGGTCCTGCTAAATTTTTGCTCAGTCATAATTTATAGCGCCCCAGGATGTTAATGCCTGTGAGTTCCAATATATTTTTGTATATTCGCGGGAATATTGAAACCGATTTTTGTCAATAAGAAATCAATAAAACAAATAATATGATAGAGAAAGCAAAACAATTGGTTGATGCAGCCAAAAGCAAAATGAACGATGCAGTCAAATTCTTGGAAGAAGATTTGAAGACTTATCGTGCCGGAAAAGCCAATCCTGTGGTTTTTAACAATGTTGTGGTAGATTATTATGGTTCTATGATGCCCATCGCTCAGGTGGCTTCCATTACAGTGCCTGATGCCAAGACGATTATGATTCAGCCTTGGGAGAAAAAGATGATTCCGGTGATTGAAAAGGCGATTATTGATGCCAATATCGGATTTACTCCTCAGAATAATGGCGAGGCTATTCGTTGCAACGTACCCCCTCTTACCGAGGACCGTCGTAAAGAATTGATTAAGAAGGCTCATGCTGCCGGTGAGAGCGCCAAGGTGGTGGTGAGAAATGCACGTAGAGATGCGATTGACGCTATTAAAAAGTTGGTAAAAGAGGGTTTGGCAGAAGATATCCAGAAGGATCAGGAGGCTGCTACCCAGAAAGAGACCGACGCCGCTGTAAAGAAAATTGACGAGTTGATTGCTGCCAAAGAGAAAGATATTTTGACAGTATGACGACCATCGGGACGATAGGCGTTATTGGCCTCGGACTGATTGGCGGCTCGATGGCCATTGACTTAAAGCGTACACAATTTGTTAGCACCGTTTTAGGGTATGATAAAAATCCCTTAAATGGTGCTACCGCTCAAAAATTGGGTATCGTTGATCGCGTGGTGTCTTATGAGCAGTTGCTTCAAGAGAGTGATTTGATTCTGCTCAGTGTGCCGGCCGATGCCGTAATACGTCTTCTTCCCGAAATTTTGGACAGATGCGGACAAAGGGAATGCCCTCCCATCGTGATGGACGTTTGTTCTGTCAAGAAAAAAATCATAGAGTGTGTGGCCACTCATCCCCAGCGGGCTCGTTTTGTTGCCACGCATCCTATGTCCGGAACAGAGTATAGTGGCCCGGAAGCGGCTTTATCTGGGCTCTTTGATGGGAAAGCTTGTATTTTGTGTGACGTAGAACATTCGGATGCAGACTGCGTCAAAAAAGTGGAGTGTCTTTATCAGGCTTTGAATATGCGTCTGCTGAGGATGGGGGCGGAAAGTCACGACCTTCATACGGCATACGTGTCCCATTTGTCTCATGTCATTTCCTTTGCCTTGGCGTTGACCGTATTAGACAAAGAAAAAGACGAAAAAAATATTTTTGATCTGGCCTCCGGCGGCTTTTCATCAACCGTGCGTCTGGCAAAGAGTAATCCCCAGATGTGGGTTCCGATTTTCGCGCAGAACAGAGATTGTCTGCTGCCTGTTGTCGATGCCTACATGGAGCATTTGAAAAATTTCAGAGAGGCGATAAGTACCGCCGATACGGAGCATTTGAACGCCTTGATTGACGAGGCGAATAAAATTAGGAAAACGATTAAATAACAATAACTTATGATTCGTAACCGCAAAGCGCATCCTTGGCACGGCATCACCCCTTTGCAGGAGGAAAAAGAGGGTGTTGTCAGGGCTTTTATCGAAATGGTTCCCACCGATACGGTGAAATATGAAGTGGATAAGACCTCCGGCTATTTGTGTCTTGATAGGCCGCAGAAATTTTCGAATATCGTTCCGTCCTTGTATGGCTTTATTCCCCAGACGCTCTGTGGGCCGAAAATGGCGGAATTGACCAATACGCTGATGGCGCGTTACAATGTGGAGGGTGACGGTGATCCTCTCGATATTTGTGTGCTGACCGAAAAAGATGTGACGCACGGGGATATCATCGTGAAAGCCCGTCCCATCGGTGGAATTCGTCTGTTGGACCATTATCAGGCTGATGATAAAATCATTGCTGTGCTTACCCACGACGCTTTGTATGGCGATATGAAAGATATCAGCGAACTGCCCAAAGAGATTTCCCGCCGTCTGATTCACTACTTTACGACCTATAAGGATATTCCCGGTGAGAACACCAAGCGAATGGAATTTGTGGGCTTGTATGGAGCCGATGTGGCGTGGGATGTTATCAATCGTTCTTTGGAAGACTATCAGGATTATTTGAAAGAAAATGAATAGCGCATTGTTGATGGAAAATCTGCGGTCTATCCCGGATTTTCCGATTAAGGGCATTTTGTTTTGGGATGTGACGACTTTGTTTAAGCATCCGGATTGCTTGCGTGAGATTGTGGATAGTTTGTATGAAGAGTACAAGGATGCCGGTATTACGAAAGTTGTGGGCGTGGAAGCACGTGGCTATGTGATTGGAGCCGCTTTGGCTATGCGATTGGGGGCAGGATTTGTGATGGCGCGCAAACCGGGTAAATTGCCGGCAGAGACCTGGTCGGAAAGTTATACAAAAGAATATGGCGAGGACAGATTGGAAATCCATTGCGATGCGATTTCTTCGGAGGATGTGGTGCTGATTCACGATGACTTGCTGGCAACGGGGGGTACCGTGGCGGCCGTAAGCCGTCTGGTGGGCCGTTTTAATCCCCAAAAACAATATATGGGATTCATTATCTCGTTGAAGGATGTACCTCGCGTGGAGGCTTTTCCGGAAGATGTTGAAACTTTTAGTTTGTTGAACCTATAAAACTTATTGCAATGAAAAAAACGTGGATGTTGGCGCTTGTGGGAGTGCTGTTTTCTGTAGGGGTGTCTGCTCAGACCAATTTGCAGACTCATTATGATTTTGGTGCTGATCGTCAGCATGTTACCTTGACTTTGGAAGGTTTCTACAACGACAAATGGGGAAACACTTTCTTCTTTATCGATTATGACTTTAACTCTACTTATATGAGTGAGAAGAGTCAAAAGTCGGTGTTTGCGCCCAGCGGAACTTATTTTGAAATCGCGCGTTGTTTGAATTTCTGGCAGAATGTGCCTGTGCTGAAGGATTTTAGTCTGCAAGTGGAATATAATGGTGGTGTGTATAACCAATATAGTTACAAGCAAATTTTGGGTAATGCGGCGAAGGATGAGAGTGCCAGCAAATATTCTATCAACAACGCCTTCCTCTTTGGTGTTGACTATTGTCTGCACGATGAAACCTATCGCAATGTGTTCAATTTCAAAGTGTTGGCTCGTTTGGATAACTATACCAATATGTATTATTCTGATGGCTCACAATGGAAGGCGAAACTGCCTATGCAGTTCACTTTTGTATGGGGTATGCAGGATATTTTCAATGTGAAAGGGCTTCGTTTCAACGGCTTTATGGATTTCTGGTGGCAGGAGCACATGGTGATGCCCATTGATGCCAAGACCGGTGAAGTTGCCGGTTCTATGGAACTTTCCTCTTTCTGTTTCATTTCAGAGCCGCAGATTTGGTACAATGTGGGCCAGCATTTTGGCTGTCCGAACCTGAATGTAGGTGGCGAGCTTGAGCTTTCTTATGATTTTGGTAGTGCCAAAGGCTTCAAATGCCGTCCGGCACTCGGTTTCAAGTGGCAGTTCTAATATGAATTTATCCCAAATAAGAGAGGTCCTGGAGTCGTTTGCCCCGCTTTCGTGGCAGGAGTCTTACGACAATTCCGGACTTCAACTCGGACTTTTTAACAACGACGGACAGGCGGATTCTTCAACGCCTGTTCGTGGTGTTTTGTTGTGTCTCGATATTACCGAGGCGGTGGTTGAGGATGCCATTGAAAAAGGCTGTAACTTGATTGTGGCACATCACCCCTTGATTTTCACGCCCTTGAAACGTCTTGCCGGAGCGAGTTATCAAGAACGTTGTTTGGTTAAGGCTTTGCAGCATGGCATTGCTTTGTATGCCGCCCACACCAATTTGGACAATGCTCCCGGCGGTGTTTCTTGGGAAATGGCCCGTCTGTTGGGCCTTCAAAATCTCCGTCCCTTGCTTCCGCTTGAAGCGCCGCCCGCTGCTGCGGGTTGTGGTGTCGTGGGTGAATTGCCAGAGGCGGTGCCGACTCAAGATTTTATGCTCCGTCTGAAAGATGTGTTTCAACCGGAAGCCCTGCACTATTCGGCAACGGGCAAAAGCCAAGTGAAACGCATTGCGCTCTGTGGCGGTTCCGGTGGCTCCTTTATCGCGGAAGCCCTCGCTGCAGGTGCTGATTGCTATGTGACGGGAGAAATCCGCTATCACGACTTCTTTGAGGCAGGTGATTGTGTCTTGGCTGCCTTGGGACATTATGAAAGCGAGATTTGTGCGCTGGATGTGTTGCACCGACTTTTAGTCGAGAAATTCCCCGCTCTTCCTGTCTTCAAAACCGCAGTAAATACCAATCCTCTAAAAGGTCTTGCTTCATTATAGGTGAAAACGTCCACCAATTTCGAAGCCTAACATGAAAGGCTGTCTTGTGCGTATGCTGGTGGGCTGGTTCCAAGGGAAATAGTATTTGACATCAGGCTCTAAATAGATGCTGAACATAGGTGTGATGAGGAAATTGACACCGATGCCGGCGCCCGCACTGAATTGCACACCCTCAACGGATTCTGTATAGTTGAGTTGGCGATTTTGGGCGGTCCAGGTGTTACCCAAGCATTTTTCCAATACGACTCCGGCATGTGCATAGAAATGAATATGATCATTTTTTAAGATGCTGAAATATGCGGTGACGGGAATGCCGATAAACTGCTGGATGTTGTAAATTTTATCGTAATAGGTGCTCTCTTTTACAATGCCATTCTCGTAGGTGTAGTAAGTTCCGGCATAGTTGCGGGAGAGTCGGGTGTAATTGAGGCCGATTCCGACAGCCCATCTTTCATTCAAATCATAAGAAACATTGAGACCGACACTGAATGGAATACTATAATTGACTTCGCTAATTTCAGAAATGCTGTGAGTCAATTGATAGTAGCCCTGATTGCGGTACGGGTTATTGCCGTGATTGCCATCTCCTGTAAAATTGCTGAGTGCATTGGAAAAGGCCGACAAGTTGATGCCTGATTTTTTGCGTTTGGGGCTGGTTTTGTTATCCGCAAGGAGCAGGTCGGTTTCGGGCTGCGGGAGGACGCTGATTGCTTGTGCTTTATCCTCGTTTCTGCTTTCATATTCCTTCACGGCTTCCGCAACCTGCACCTCTTCCGTAAACTTCACATCTTCCGCAACCTGCACCTTTTTCGCAATCTTCGCCTCTTCTGCGGTCTTTGACGCTTCCGCAACCTGCGCCTTTTTCGCAATCTGCACCTCTTCTGCGGTCTTTGACGCTTTTTCAACCTTCGCTTCGTCCTTTACCTCTATCTCTGCCTCTGCCTTTATCTCTTCCTCTGTCGCCGTGTGTACCACCGCCAGTGTTTCTGTATCCTGGGGCTGTGAGGGCCAACTGATCAGGATAACCGTCAAAAGAATAGCCGCAACTGCCCCTACCGCCGCTGCTATCTTCCGTCTTCTGTTCCTCCATTGATTCTCTGATACCACAATCTCCTTGGGCAAACGCGAAGAAATGCCCTCCCAGACGTCTGCAGGGGGAGTCTCTTCCGCATGGGAAAGAAGATTCCGAATATGCTCGTCGAAATCTTTATGGTTGTCGAAGTATTGTTCTTCTTGTTTCATTTTCATTTCATCGATTTGATCCGCTCCTGGAGAAAAATTCTCGCTCTGTTCAATTGAGAACGGCTGCTCACTTCCTCGATTCCTAACTTCTCCGCAATTTCTTTGTGCGAATAGCCCTCCACGATATACATATTAAAAACAGTCCTGAACCCAACAGGCATTTCAGCAAGCAAGTCCATAAGTTCTTTGTAACCTATCTGCTCGATGACGGACGGCTCCTGGCTTTCGCTCCATTTGAGCCCCTCCAAATCTTCGCTGAATTTCAAAGCATCTTTTCGCCGCAGTTCCATTAGGGCGGTGTTTACAAAAACCCTTCGCGCCCAGCCTTCAAACGAACCTTCCCCTTTGAATGTGGATAATTTGCTGAAAAGTGTCACAAATCCGTCTTGCAAAATATCCTCTGCCATTTGTCGGTCGGCGCCACAATAACGCAGACAGACCGGAAACATACGCGGCGCAAGGAAATCATACAATTTCTTTTGTGCGACTCTGTCTCCTTTCTTGCAGGATTCAAGTAAATTATAGATGCTTTTTGCCTCCATAAGGTTGCACGGACTACATGGACAAATTTACGAAATTACCCCGTATATTTATTTAGTTTTGCTATAAAAATGTTATTTTTGTAGTTGCTTATGAATACGCGTAAAATCCTTATCAGGCTTGCTCTCGTGGCATTTTTCCTTTGCCCGCTCACGTTGTCCGCGAGTGGGGAGAGAAAGGCGATGTCAGAGCTTGTGGACGCAGTGCAATTGTTTACGCAAGGAGAATATAAGAAATCAGCTCTCTTGCTGAACGCCTTGTTGCGTCAGGACCCTCAGAACGATGCTGCCTATTATTATCTGTCCATGTGCAATATGGCAGAATATAAGTTGGGGGCGGCAGAAACGCTGATGCAGAAAGCTTTACAACTCGATAGTGCCAACTTTACCTACCGTTATCGCCTGGCGCAGATTTATGCTATTTCGCAAAAGAATGAAAAGGCGCTGGTGGAGTATGAAAAATTGATGGCAGCCAAGCCTAAAGATCGTTTTTTGCCGGATGAGGCGGCGGAAATCTATTTGCGTTGCGGAAAATACCCCTCCTATTATGCTATCGCCAAAGGATATATGTCGGATGAGGGATTGGACGAAGAAGCCAAATTGAAATATATAGGTGGGCTCTTCAAGGATTTGAAAAAAGAAGAGTTGGCCAATATGCGACCTTATTTGGATTCCATGTTCATCGCGCTGGATGCCGCGCATCCGGATTCCAAGGCTCCTATGACGTATTGGTGTCAGGTACTTTCTTATTTTAAGGATTGGGATGGCGTAGAACGAGCCGCTGAAAAATCGTTGATTCGTTTCCCGAAAGATACGACCTTTCAATCTTATGTGACTTTCTCTCATTATTACCAAGGAGAATACGATAAGGCCGCTGAAAGTCTATTGCAGGAAATCGAGTGGTGTCAGGGCAATACGAAAAAACAACTCGAACTTTACAACTGGTTGGGGGAAGTTTATTTCAAGGCAGAACGCAAGCAGAAATGTTATGCTGTGTATGAAAAAGCCCTCAAATTGAGTCCGGACTATGTCCCGGTTTTGAATAATTATGCTTATTTCCTGAGCCTTTCCAATAAGAATTTGAAAAAGGCCTTGGAAATGAGTCGAAAGACGGTGGAGGCCGAGCCGGACAATCCTACCTATTTGGATACTTATGGATGGATTTTATATCTGTTGGGGCGTCTGGAAGAGGCACGAGAGCAGTTTAATCATGCCAAATTGTATGGTGGCAATGATGAAGCGGTCATTTTGGACCATTTTGCGACCGTGCTCTATGATTTGGGCGAATATCGTCTGGCTTTTACTTATTGGGAAAAGGCTTTGAAGAAAAATACGGACGGGGAAGTCGTTGGCTTGGAAGAAAAAATAGCAGCCAAAAAAGCGGAAAGTCAAAAGAGGGATGTCAGTCGTAAATAAATTCATATACACCCTGCTTTTGGCTTGTTTGTGTCTTCCTCTGATGGCGCAAAGTTCGTCTTATCAGGAGAAAAAGAAAAAAGATATTGAAAAGGAAATCAATGTCTTACAGGCGCAGATAAAAAAGAATGATGCGAAAAGTAAGGACCTTCTCGAGAAGTTTTCCTTGACAGAAAAACTCTTGTCTGCCCGCAAGAAACAGTTGAATGAAAGTAATCGGCAGCTCAAGGCTTTGGACGGAAGGATTTCGGTGCGTCGCAAACGCGCACAGGAAATGAAGCAAAGGGTAGATACCCTGGATAAATACTATTCCCGTCTGCTTGTCAGTGCTTATAAAAGCCGTAAGATGAGTTCGTGGTATGTCTATATCCTTTCCAGCGAGAGTGTGGGACAGGCCTATCGCCGCTACAATTATTTCAAGTCGTTGTCTGATAATCTTAAAGCCCAGGCCGTGGAATTGAAGAACGCCCGTCAGGATTTGCAGGGTGAACTTGACAGCTTGACGGCGATGCGAAAGGAAAAACAGCAGCTTCGCCGCACGCATGAATTGGCGCTGAACGATTTGAAAAAAGAAGAGACTTCATACAAGAAGACCATTTCGACGCTGAAAAAGAACAAAAAGAAATACACAGCCCAAATCAACAAGAAGCGCAAGCAAATGGCGCAGCTTGATAGGGAAATTGAGAAAATTGTGAATAAGGCCATTAAAGGAGGCGGGAAAAAGGCTCCCGCTCCGGTGGATTATGTCTTGGATGGAGAGTTTTCTAAAAATAAAGGCAAATTGCCGTGGCCTGTACAGGGGACTATTGTAGAGCGATATGGTCAGCGCTTTCATCCTGTGTTTACCCATGTGAAAATGCCTTTCAATAAAGGCGTAAACATCGCGGCATCCGAGGGAGAAAAGGTTAAAGCAGTGTTTGAGGGTGTGGTGACACAGGTGGTTGTGATTCCGGGCTATAATCTTTGCGTTATGCTGCGTCATGGAAATTACTTTACTTTCTATTGTAAATTGAAAAATACGGTGGTGAAAGTCGGAGATAAAGTGAAGACCGGGCAAGAGTTGGGTATGGTAGATACGAGTGCAGGGGTGACGCGTCTTCATTTTGAGGTATGGAAAGGAAATAAACATCAGAATCCTGAAAATTGGTTGAGGTAAGAATATGAAAATCAGAGTGTTGGATATATTAGAGCAAACCATGGCGGACGGCCCTGGCTTCCGCACGTCTATCTATTGTGCCGGTTTCGCGCATGCGTGTGAAGGCTGTCATAATCCCCAGTCCTGGGATTTTAAGGGCGGCAAGGAAATGGAGGTGGACGATTTGGTTGAAGTCGTGGCTGCCGATG
>JAEIGA010020337.1_pt1 | contig 10122 bp, 6 predicted proteins | sample 9270691 | NCBI WGS metagenome assembly JAEIGA01 (sample SAMN17057246, study PRJNA624740) | gut metagenome | biome: biome; isolation source: fecal sample | host: Bos grunniens | place: China: Xizang | collected 2019
CCTGAGCTTCTGCATCCCCCATTGTAATCGCTTTCTCTAACGCTTCTCTTGCAGCTTCAATTGCGCCCTCATAGCCTGCACGAATCACTTCCGCCTGCTGGTAAACAGAACCGTTTTTAATTGCATTTACTGCGTTCTCTGCAGTTTCCAGATCAGAATCTGCTATAGTAAGCTTTGCAGCCGCATCTTCTACGGTAGAAACACCTGCTGCGGTAAGTGCCTGTTTTAAAGTATTTTCTGCTGCCTGCCTTGCCGCTACGCTTTCTTCATAAGCCTGACGCTTATCTTTAGAGGAATCACTGCCTTCACTTGCAGCTTCATCGCGCATCTTGCGAACTTTTTCAATTTCGCTCTCGTAAACTGCAACATCTTCTTCGATTGCTTTGATTTCTTTTTTCAAATTTTGCACTTTAACATAATATGTATTAAAGTCTGTAAACTGACCATTCAAAATTTTGCTGGTAGTTTCCGGATCAATGTTGGCGTCCAGAGCCTTCTGTCGATATGCATCTAACAAATCGTCCAATACCTTTTGTGCTTCTTTTAACTCGTTGCTGTCGCCTTCTTCCAGGTAAAATAATACATCGCCCTTTTCAACATGGTCGCCATTTCTTACAGCAACTCTTAAAATCGTCTTGGAAGCATCCGTTTTTACAGAATAAGGATCTCCCGCTGTAATCGTACCATTTCCTCTTACTTTTGCCTGAATCGTACCACTTGTTACATACTGAGCGGATACCTCCGGCAGAGAATAATTCATAATTGTATTAGAAAAGAAGGTTAATACAAGCATTACGGTTAAAAACACAATGGCCGCATTTTTAATCCAGTCTCGCTTCTTTCCGATCTGTTCGTTCATATATATTTCCTCGTCTTTCTATAAGTGATTAACCTTTGATACCGCCCTGGTATGTAATACCTTCTACCAGATAATCCTCGCCATACAAGAACACAAACAAGCTTGGTACCATGTAAATCGTTGCTACCGCAAATGCCAGCCCCAACTCGCCTGTATTGATCTTGCTCAGGAAGACACTGAGTGGATGCATCTGCGTATCGCCTAATAAAATCAATGGTTGCTCTACCATATTCCAGTAATCGATAAATACTAAAATCGCCGCTGAACAAATTGCGCTCTTACAAAGCGGTATACTGATAGATGTAAAAATCTGTAATTCACCTGCACCATCAATTTCTGCTGCCTCAATCACACCTACCGGTATACGTCTCATATACTTTGTAAGCAAAAATACCGCAAACGGTGAAAAAATACCGGGCAGCCATATTGCCCATCTGGTATCCAACAGGTTCAACCAGTCACTGACCAGATAGTTCGGCACCAGCGTAACCTGATAAGGCATTAACATTAAAATAATATATGCAAAGAAAATAATTTCTCTGATTCTTCCTCGATATCGGCTAAATCCGTATGCCGCAAGTGCTGCGGTCAAAAGCTGGAATCCCACAATCGGCACAACCAAAATAACAGAATTCCAAAATTTGATCAAATAGTCCGGGCTCTTTAATAATACCGTTATATATTGGTTAAAAGATACCATGTCCGGAATAAATTTCAGATTAATCTTTTCAGCGATAAACACTTTACCGCCACTCTCATTTCTTGCAAATATCTGACCATAATTTGCACTGATCTCCGTTTCAGACATAAAAGAGTTCGAAATCGTAAGTACGATCGGTGTCAAAAACAGTACTGCAAACACTGCAGCAATTAAAAATGCTATGGAAAGACGTACAATCCTTGTACGCTTGTCTCTTTTTTTTCTTTTGGAAATTGATATGGTCTTTGTCATCAGCCTTCCACATCCTTTCCATAATAATTTTCAATTAAAAACATGATGCCGATAATGACGATCATACACAAACTCATAAGCACTGCTGCCGCTGACAAGTTCTGATAATCCAGTTTCGCAAACATGTTATTCATATAGTGCTGGAGCATATATATCGTATCTACCGGATAATCTCCCGTTAAAAGGTAAATCTCACGGAATACTTTGAAGGAGTTGATCAAGGACATGATCGTTACAAATAAAATGGTGGAAGACATATATCTCAGTTTGATATGATAAAAAATCTGCCATTTATTTGCATTTTCCAGCCGCGCCACCTCAATCAAATCCTCCGGAATGTTAGAAAGGGCTGCCATGAAAAGAATCATATTGTAGCCCAGGTTTTTCCACAGGAACAATACTACTACCACTATGTATGCCTTGTCTGACTTCAGCCAGTCGATTTTCTCGATTCCGAATGCATTGAGCCATTCATTTACCGCACCATTATAATGGAACAACACTTGCCAGATTAATACAATACTGGCTACAGGAACCATCATCGGGCTCAAGAAAAATGTTCTGAACTGACTTCGGAATGGTATTTTCCACTCCAGTACTATTGCTAACATCAGAGAAAGCACTACCGCTAACGGCACCGCGATCACTGAAAATTTCAATGTATTTGTTATAGCCTTTTTAAATGCACCATTGTTCATCACTCGTATAAAATTATCAAATCCGTTAAATTCCATATTAATCGGGTTATCTACAAATGAATACACAATAACTACAATAAATGGCAGGATAAAAAAGGCCATTACTCCCAGAAAGCTTGGGGCCAAAAACAGAGCAGATGTACGCTTGGCGTGTCTTTCATGTTTGCCGCTTTGTGCCCACGTTTTTTTCATTCTGCTCAACCTCTCTTTCTTTATTTTAACTGTTTTCCATTAAGTATAAACTAACTCTATTCTGAATAATTGATGCAACTTCGTCTGCTGTCTTCTGACCATTTAAGAATGGACCAACCTCTTCCATGATCATGGTAAATAAGGTGTTGTTAGAAGCTGTGTAAATGCCCTCAATACCGTCTACAAGTTCTAATAAAATATCTGCATCTTCCTGAGTACATGGTCTGTATTCATACCACCAGTCGCCCCAGCCCATGCTGCCGCCTCCGTTCTCCGGAATTGGATCGCCGTCTGCATCTAAAATAAGTTCGCCGTTTTCATCTTTTATATATTCTACGGTAATCTGATCTGTAATATATGCATCCAGTTCTGTCTTTAAGCTTGGGAATCCCCAGTTGTCCCTGTTCTCCGGATCAAATGGCTCCGTTATCATATCGATAATGAAATCTGCTGCAAGGTCTTTGTGGTCAGACTTAGAGCAAACTGCGTAAGTACCGCCATAAGCACTTAACAAGGCACCATTACCCTCCACACCCGGATATCCGATAAAAGTAGGTGTCTTGTCCCCAAAATATGCTAAAGAAACCTGAACTTCCTCCAGGGAACTGATGTAAGCATCGATAGTCAGCACCTCTCCATTCTGAATACGAATTGGAGTCGCAGGAGTATCTTCATCATAAGTATACTCTGTTGGGAAGGTTTTTGCCATCTCTAAAATAGCTTTAAATTCCTCAGAATCAAAATTACAGCTTGCATTCTGTTCATCCACAAACGTAGTGTAACCGTACATCAGGCACTCCTGAATAAAGTATTCCTGTGTGCCGTACTCGCTGAAGGACATGCCCTCCGGAAGGTTTTTGATTACTTCCAAAGCTTCCTGTAAGGTCCAGCCTTCTTTTTCGCCTACAATTGCACTGTCTGCCATAGATGTCTGAACAGAGAATCGTCCCGGCATGGTATAAAGTTTGCCGTCTACTTTGTAACTATTTACTACGCCCGCCACAAAATCATCTTCAGAATAACCGGCCTTCTCCAGGTATGGAGTCAGTTCTTCCAATGCGCCTTTTCCGGCCAGCGTTGCCATATTCACAGTGCCATTTGCTAAAGAAATGATGTCCGGTGGGTTGTTGCCTGTGATATCATTAATCATACGAGTGGTTGCATCATTTAAGAACTGTTCGTAGTTCTCCCAATCTGCCTCAGACATAGAATTATAATCTAAATAAGTCTTTAATTCAATACGATATTCCGTATTTGCTTTGTTAAATGCCACAACATCTTCCTGAATGTTGCTGTCGCTTGTCAACGCTGCCATAGTCAAGATTTGTTTTTCCGGAACCAAACTGCTGTCCGTCTTTACAAATTTAATAAAACCTTCTTCGTCCACACTCCAGTCACGATAGTGTGCAAAGATCGTATTGTCATCAATGTAATTTACGCCATTAATATACTGACCGTTCATATCTACGCTCAGCCACTGGAATAATTCTTCGCTCTCGCCGGTCTCTAAATTCATTTTTCGCATGGACGTAGAGTCACTGAAATAGAGCATGTTGTCTTCTGCAATATTAAAGAAACCGTTTAAGCTATAATTACCCATTTCATACTTGACACCAAAAGCCTTGGCTGTTTTATCAAGTATGCCTAACTCACTGCCATTCTGTCCGTAATATACTGCATACACGCTGCCGTCCGGCATATTGCCCATATTCTGGATCCAGTTATCTGTAGTAACGCTAAAAAGCTTGCTTCCGTCCGGATTTACTGCCACAATTTCCTGCTCAAAGGCCAGATAAATAACCTGGTCGCTGTCAACTGCTACGTTATTGATATATACATAATCATATTTGTCTGACATTTCCGCACAAACATCGGCCAAGTCAATTGCATTCGTAACCTGACCTGCAGAATCTAATGTTAAAACTCTATAGTGAGATTCGCCTTCTCCTGTATTCTCATCCCAGATATATTCCTCCGCGTAGGCAATGACCGTACCATCCGGCTGAATAGAAACAGTACTGATGTATTCACTCAGATTCTCGGATACGTAAGGAATCTCTTCCAGCACACCGTCTGCGATGCTGTATTTGAGAATCTCTTGTGTCTGTTCCCCAGTCTCATTGTTCCATTCGCTCTTCATACCCAGCATGTATCCATTAATAACACCATATGTATTGATGTAACTGTTCTCAGATTTTTCCACATCCCAGTCAAGATATTCCGGAACGTATACATATGCCGGTCTTGTTGAAACTTCTGTTTCTTCCGTACTACCACTATTGCCACATGCCATAAGCTCCGCAGCCAACATGGTACTTAAACCTAATGCTAATAATTTCTTTTTCATAATATACCTCTTTTCTGTCACAAAAATCCAGCCACTTTGCTACTTTAAGTATATATCATGAATGTACTTATGTCACTTTAAGTTTTTATGAAGATTTTATCCTTGCACCAAAAAAACGGCCTCAACAGCACACGCTGTTGAAGCCGTCTTCTTTATACTATATCTTTTTGAACTACAATACTTTTTCTGCTTCTGCGCACATGATAAGGAATGCACCCACACCGTGTAAGTCATTGGTTGATGTAGGTCTTGCACAGTAGTGAGCATAATCACCTACACAAGTACCGATACAAACATTACCAATCTCGATATCATCGCCATTCCAGGTCAGGCTATTAATTACGCCTTCAAAGCCTTTACGTGCAATTTCAAGATATGATTCATCTAACAAGCCTTTAGCCACTGCCTTGCAGATTGATGCAGTATATAAGCAGCTGCAGGAATTTTCCAACCAATTTTCCGGAAGATGTCCTTTATCCACTACCTGATACCATCTGCCATCTTCAGACTGATATTTGCAGACTGCCTTTATCAGATCTACCACGATTTTTTCAATCTCAGCGCGATCTTTGTGATCTTCCGGAATATAGTCCAAATCAATCATACCTGCTACGGTTACCCAACCAATACTTCTGCCCCAGAATTCAGATGACTTTCCTGTTACAGGGTCAGCCCAATCTGCTTTCTTTGAGCAGTCCCAAGCATGATACCAAAGACCTGTTTCTTCATCTACGGTATACTTATGCATGATGCGAATCTGTTCGATAACACTTTCCAAATACTCTGGTTTGCCATATTTCTTTGAGTATTTCGCACAAATAGGACCACCCATATATAAACCGTCTAACCACATCTGGTCTGGACAAATTTCCATATGCCAGAAACCGCCCACTTCGTTTTTGAAAAAGTTCAAAACAATCGGCACTAACTTATGCAACAGTTTTTCGTAGGTTTCATCATCATAACGTTCAAGCAGCGGGAAAAGCAGGTTGCCAGGCATAATATCGTCTAATTTATTACTATGGCAGTTGTGAATTTCACCGTTTTCATCAATATTAGAATCAATCCAGTCCTTTATATACTGGAAGTATTCTTCCTTTCCGCAAAGCTCATAAATCTGATGCATACCTGATAAAAATACACCCTGATGGTAGTGAAAACGTCCTACCGGTGGTAATGCCGCTGCTTCAAATTTTCTCATCATGGTATCACATGCGGCCTGTCCGTAGTATAATGGTCTTTTTAATTCCTGCATAACATCCTCCTACTAATCTTCTTTTTTAAATGTTATATAAGACTCATCCGGATAAGAAAACTCTCCGCGATAATTAGATGCATTGTAATGAGGGTATTTCACCGGTTTATATGCATCCGGAATCGTTTCTCCGTCCTGCGTATAAATATACATGCTCTTATAGTCCCATACTACTAATTCGTCTCTGCTGTCTCCAAACAAATCGATTGCTTCACAGCAGTATGTCGGATGTCCGTCATCCGGGAAGGCAACTACTCTTTCGCCATTACCATTCAGTAATCCCCCCTTGTGAGGGTCCGGATTAGTAAGAATGAAATCGGTTCCGTCACCAGTCCAGTTTACCGGAGCCAGAATATTACCGTTCATCTCGTTTTCCACTTCCCAGATCTGGTTGCCGTGGCAGTCATACAAGTAAATAATACCCTGATGTCCCCAATAATTGGAAACTGCTAACTGGAATCCTTCGCCCGGTCTATACTGTGCCACACTGATACGCTGGGCATGGCCTATCATATCTCTGGCCACAATATTGCCTTCAAAGTCTCCAATGAAAAATCCCATCGTACCGGAAACACAAGCAAAATAGCCTTTGTCGCTTCCTGACACAAACTTGCCCGGAACGATTTCATCGGTATGATCATAATTAATCGGATATGTCCACATTTCCTTGCCGGTATGATCTAACATCGTGTAGCCACATAAAAGCTCGTCGTGACCGTCACCGTTAATATCAATTGCATATGGGTAATGTCCGGTATTTTTAGGACTTCTATATTTAAATAATAAATTCAGATCACTGTCTAATGCATAAACTCTGCAGTAACGATCTTTGATCAAAATATCGGAAGGTCTGTCCTTACCCGAAAAATTACAAATACGAATACCGTCCGGATTGATACGGTCAAACGCATAAATCTTGTATGGTGGTCCGAGTAATGTGCTGTCATCATCATCAGAAAGTGGCGTCTTGGCGCGTTTTTTAATTTCTCCGGTTCTGCCATCCAGAATCAAGATTTCAAAATTACGTCCGCAAATAACTTCGTCCACACCATCGCCATCAATATCGTACACCTGAAGCGGAAGATCTGCGCTGACTTTGCCGATTTGTTTGCTGTTGGCGCTTGGTTCGCCGAACTGCCATAATACATTACCATCCAAGTCAATAGCGGTAATGCAATTCATATGTGCATAAGCGTCACGATTTACTCGTTTTTGTGCCTGACCCAACACGATAAACCATTCATCTGTTCCGGTCAAATGTCCGAATCGTACCTGTCTGCTGGTTCCGAAATTTTTTAAATCAATCTTCTTTACCAGTTTCATTTCAGGGTATGATTTTCGTCGCTCTTCAAACGCTTCAGCCTCTGCATGTTCACTCGCCTGAATCTCTGCCAAAGTCTCTTCGCTGACTTTTACGCAGACCTCAGAAAACTTAGTAGGGCAATCTGCAGTAATGGCAATCTTACCGCCGCGAGCAACCAGTTCCCCGGTATATTCCAGCACTGTCTGGTCATTTATGTAACAAGTCACCTTATCACCAACAATTTCCACAGTCATAGTATAATAGGTATCTGCATCATTTAGAAATTCTTTTTCTGCAAGTACGATCACGTCTTCTTTCCATCTGTGACTCAGTACAGCCTTGTCCTTCTCTAAAGAAAATACCAGTGTATTCAGGCTGTTTTGCATACAAAATGCAATACCTGCCATACCTTTGGTGGAAATTCTATGCATCAACACAGAATATGTGTAATCCTTCCAATGGAGATTTCCGGTCTGCAGCGTCGGGAATATGCGATGTGGTTTATTTTTCTCGATGCGCTGCTGCTCCATAAAATGTCTGCCCTCGTCCTCGGTAATGATCCAGGTCGGACCGGAGCCGTTGTATGTGTAATTGCACACCTGATCAATCCACGCACCTCTATATCCCTCTTCTACCACATAGTGATATTCACCGGTTGCAGAGTGGTCGCGATCATATGGAAATTCTCCTAATTCAAATTTCTTAAAATCATCTTCAAATAAAATAATATTTCTTTTTCTCATAATTATTCAATCGTTATATTTTCACAATTTACAAGTTCGTCTGGTTTTTTTGCTAAGAAGTTACAATGGATAATGCTGATGTCATGAATAGTCGGTGTCTTCCACTGCATACCTTTAATACGCAAGCCAATCTCTGCACCCACACATACGCAATCTTCCAAATGAATATTTTTGAATTCAGGAACATCTTCATCCAGGCCGCTTTCCACTGCACCTTCCTGCTTACCGAGGGTATCTAACACATAGTCCATAGTAAATACTACAGCCTCTTCTTTGATATCTACCATATTGACGCGTTTCATGCAGATATCTTCTACAACACCACCTCGGCCCATGGCACTCTTAAAACGAATGCCTACGTCTGCATTGATGAAAGTACAGTCCTCTACCAGTACATTTCTCACACCGCGGCTCATTTCACTGCCCACAACAAAACCACCATGGCTGTTGCCTACTGTACAATGGTGAATATATACGTTTTCACACGGACCGGTAATTTTTCTTGCTTCTGCATTTTTGCCGGACTTCATACAAATACCATCGTCGCCTGTCTGGAAACTGCAGTGATGAATTTCAACATTTTTACAAGATTCCACATCAATACCGTCACCATTCTGTGCATGATATGGATTAAAAATAGTCGCATTTCGTACGGTCAAATTGGTACAAAAATGTGGATGAACATTCCATGCAGGAGAGTTACGAAGCTCTACTCCGTCAATCAATACTTTGTCACAATTCTTCAAACTTACCATAACCGGTCTGTAAAAATCATAGTACGGTGCAGCTTTTTCTAAAGCCTGAGGGTCCTTTGGAGATACCTCTCCTTCCATGTATCCTTTATAGAAGGTTTCGCTTGGCGCCCAAATATTGCTTTCTCTGCTTGGGATCACATAGGAAGATTCCTCTAACAGTGCCTTCCACTGGCGTTCTGTCATCTTCCAGTCTTTAATCGGTCTCCATAAATGTCCATTGCCATCAATAGTACCATTTCCCGTGATCGCGATATTCTCAGCGTCCCGCGCATGTAACATAGAAGTCGCACGTACACGTGTCACACCTTCAAAATCGGTAATAATCAACGGATATTCTTCCGGATTCTTGTCAAATAAAATAAGTGCATTATCAGATAGGTGTAACTCTACACCTGACAATAACTCGATAGGACCAGTCAGCCAGATACCGTTTGGTACCAGCACACGGCCTCCTGTCTTTGCTGCGGCTTTCATCGCTTCGGAAAATGCCTTGGTATTGGATGTCTTACCATCTCCTACTGCACCAAAATCTACGATATTATATACATGTTCTGCAAAGCTTGGTAATAAAACATCAAATTTTTGGAACATTTATGTACCTCCTATTCTTATATATAATCTATTACATAAATTATAAAAGCACAGCTCCTTCTCCGCAAGGGAAAGAACTGTGCTTTTTAAATAAATTTACATATTATTTGTTATAACAAACAATTTTGCCAAATTCAGCTCTTAAAGATGCGCCGCCAACTAAGCCGCCATCAATATTAGCTTTTGCAAATAATTCTGCAGCATTACCGCCATTAACAGAACCGCCGTACTGAATACGGATTGCTTCTGCAGTTGCTTCATCATAAACTTCAGCGATGCAAGCTCTGATTGCTGCACATACTTCTTCAGCCTGGTCACTGGTTGCAGTAACACCTGTGCCGATTGCCCAAATTGGCTCGTATGCGATGACAGCTGTCTTAGCCTGCTCTGCTGTTACGTTCTGGAATGCAATCTTAATCTGCTGACG
>JAEIGA010020338.1_pt1 | contig 10122 bp, 7 predicted proteins | sample 9270691 | NCBI WGS metagenome assembly JAEIGA01 (sample SAMN17057246, study PRJNA624740) | gut metagenome | biome: biome; isolation source: fecal sample | host: Bos grunniens | place: China: Xizang | collected 2019
CCATTGAAATGAGTGTCGCGCAAAATTAAATTGCAATTTAATTTTGCTAAAGCCACTTGAAAAGTGGCTTGTCGAAACGCTTTTAGAGCGTTTCGACTAACTACAATCATTATAATGAAATAGGTGACAAAAATGATTAAAACAGAGGGCGGCGTTTGTGCCGCAAAGGGCTTTAAGGCCTCGGGTATCCATTGCGGAATAAGAAAAAATAAATTAAAGCGTGACTTAGCGCTTATTGTAAGCGAGGTTAAGGCCTCAGCCGCCGCAACCTATACAACAAATCTTGTCAAGGGTGCGCCTTTGACTGTTACTAAGAAAAACCTAGGTGACGGCTATGCTCAGGCAATAATCTGCAACAGCGGTAATGCCAATACCTGCAACGCCAACGGCATTGAAATTGCCGAGGGAATGTGTAATTTAGTTGAGCAGTATGCTAAAATTCCCGCAAACGACGTTATTGTTGCTTCGACCGGTGTTATCGGTCAACCGCTTGACATTACACCTATTGCCGACGGTATGCCAAGCCTTGTAAAGCAGCTTGATTTTTCGGGCAGCCGATATGCCGCAGAGGGTATTATGACCACCGATACAAAGCTTAAGGAAATTGCCTTTAAGTTTCAGGTGGGCGGTAAAATGTGTACTATCGGCGGTATTGCCAAGGGTTCGGGTATGATTCACCCCAATATGGCTACAATGCTGGTATTTATCACAACTGATGTTAATATTACTCCTGCCGTTTTGCAGACCGCCTTGAGTGAGGATATTAAAGACTCCTTTAATATGGTCAGTGTTGACGGCGATACTTCAACCAACGATATGTGTTGTATTTTGGCTAACGGCTTAGCCGAAAACAAGTGCATTGACAGTGTTTTGTGTGACGGCTATGATGAATTTAAGGCCGCGCTGTTTGCCGTAACCTCTTACCTTTGCCGTAACATTGCACGTGACGGCGAGGGTGCAACAAGACTTATGGAGGTTACCGTCAGCGGTGCCGAGACCAAGGAAATCGCAAGAACTGTTGCCAAATCGGTTGCCTGCTCCTCCTTACTTAAGGCAGCAATCTTCGGCGCAGATGCCAACTGGGGTCGTGTTTTATGCGCTATCGGCTACAGCGGTGCCGATTTAGACGTTAATAAGGTCGGCGTTTCATTCAAGTCGGCTGCCGGTGAGATTGAGGTTTGCCGTAACGGTGCCGGAGTCGATTTCAGTGAAGAAATCGCAAAGAAAATCCTTTTGGAAGAAGAAATTACAATTCTTATTACCTTGAACAGCGGTGATGCTGCTGCTACCGCTTGGGGCTGCGATCTGACCTATGATTATGTCAAAATCAACGGTGACTACAGAACCTGATTTTAAATAAATTTTAAGAGGCTGAAAAAATGGAAATAAATAACGCTCAAAGAGCCTTGGTTTTAACCGAGGCATTGCCCTATATTCAAAAATACGCAGGCAAAATCGTCGTTATCAAATACGGCGGTAATGCTATGATAAACGGCGAATTAAAAGCCGCAGTTATGCATGATATCGTGCTTTTATCCTTGGTAGGCGCCAAGGTCGTGCTGGTTCACGGCGGCGGCCCCGAAATTTCGGGAATGCTGAAAAGGGTCGGTAAGGAATCTGTATTTAAGGACGGTCTGAGAGTTACCGATTTGGAAACTGTTGAAATCGTACAAATGGTTTTGGCCGGCAAAACCAACAAGGATTTGGTTAACCTTTTGGAAAACACCGGAGGCAAGGCTATCGGTCTTTGCGGTATTGACGGACATATGATTAGCGCAACTAAAATGAACGAGGACTTAGGCTTTGTCGGCGAAATTACCGATATTAATACCCAGCCTATTTTAGATTTACTTGAAAAGGGGTATATCCCGGTTGTTTCAACGGTCGGCTGTGACGATGACGGAAATATTTACAATATCAATGCCGATACTGCCGCCGCAGAAATTGCAGGCAAGCTTAAAGCCGAAAGCTTTATTTCTATGACCGATATTTCGGGTCTTATGAGAGATAAGGACGACCCCGATTCGCTGATTAGGAAAATCAACGTCAGCGAGGCTACCATGCTAATTAAAAACGGCGTTATCCAGGGCGGTATGATTCCCAAGGTTGAATGCTGTATTGAGGCTATTCGCCGCGGTGTTCAAAAGGTATTTATCATTGACGGACGTATTCCGCACGCAATTCTTATAGAAACCCTTACCGATGAGGGTATCGGTACAATGTTTGTGGGGTAAATTATGGAGCATTTTATTGAAAACGATAAGCAGTATGTTGCCAACACCTACGGCCGCTTTAATGTTGAATTGGTTAGCGGTGACGGTGCGGAAATTACTGATATCGACGGCAAAAGATATATCGATTTAGGTTCAGGTATTGCGGTAAATACATTCGGTGTAGGTGACACCGAATGGAAAGATGCAGTAATCGAGCAGTTGAACTTAATTCAGCATACCTCTAATCTTTACTACACCAAGCCTTGTGTTGAATTGGCTGAATTGCTTTGTGAAAAAGCAAAAATGAAAAAGGTTTTCTTTGGAAATTCGGGTGCAGAGGCTAACGAATGTGCAATTAAAACCGCCCGTAAATATTACTCCGACCGTCACGAGGGCAAAGAGGGTAAAATTATTACTCTTCAAAATAGCTTTCACGGCAGAACAATTACTACACTCTCAGCTACGGGACAGGACGTTTTTCATAAAGACTTCGGCCCGTTTACCGAAGGGTTTGAGTTTGTTCCCGCCAACGACTGCGAGGCTTTGAAAAAAGCCGTAGGTCCTGACACTGCCGCAGTTATGATAGAATTAGTTCAAGGCGAGGGCGGTGTTAATGCTCTAAGTCAGGAATTCGTTAATTGCATCAAGCTTGAGTCGCAAAAATATGGCTTTTTAATTATTGCCGACGAGGTGCAAACCGGCAACGGCAGAACGGGTAAATATTTTGCATGCGAGCACTTCGGTTTAAATCCCGATATTATTACCACTGCAAAGGGATTAGGCGGCGGTTTGCCGATAGGTGCCTGTTTATTCGGTGAAAAAACTGAGTTTACATTAGGTTCCGGCGACCACGGCTCAACATTTGGCGGAAACCCTGTTGTATCGGCAGGTGCCGTTTCAATTGTTAAAAGGATTGACGAAAGACTGCTTAAAGAGGTCACCGAAAAGTCCGATTATATTAAATCGGAACTGTTAAAAGTCAACGGTGTAAAAAGTGTTTCGGGACTCGGACTGATGCTTGGAATCGAAACCGAAAAGCCGGCTCGGGAACTTGCAAACAAAGCCTTAGAAAAGGGTGTTTTGGTCTTAACCGCCAAACAGAAGCTACGCTTGTTACCTCCCTTGAATATTACAATGAAACAGCTAGATAAAGCAATGAAAATCTTAAAGGAGATTATCGAAGAATGAAGCATTTACTCAAGTTGGGTGATTTATCCACCGCAGAAATCGAGGAAATTTTAAACCTCGGCGACCAGTTAAAATATGACCAAAAGCACGGTGTTGACCACCGCTATTTAAAGGGTAAAACCTTGGGTTTGATTTTCCAAAAGTCATCCACCCGTACACGCGTTTCGTTTGAGGCCGGTATGTATCACTTGGGCGGTCAGGCCTTGTTTTTAAGCTCCAGAGACCTTCAAATCGGTCGAGGTGAGCCGGTTGAGGATACTGCACGTGTGCTGTCAAGATATTTGGACGGTATTATGATAAGAACCTTCGCTCAAAGCGAGGTTGAGGATTTGGCAAAATACGGCTCAATCCCCATAATCAACGGCCTTACCGACTACTGTCATCCCTGTCAGGTTTTGGCTGACTTAATGACAATTCGTGAGCACAAGGGCTCTTTAGAAGGATTAAAGTTGACCTTTGTCGGTGACGGCAACAATATGGCAAACTCGCTTATTGTAGGCGGTATCAAGTGCGGTATGGAGGTTAGCATAGCCTGTCCTAAGGGCTACGAGCCGGATGCTGATATTATGAAATGGGCCTCAGCTACGGGCAAATTCACCTGCACCGAGGACATCGGCTTGGCAGTAAAGGATGCTGACGCGGTTTATACCGACGTTTGGGCATCAATGGGTCAGGAGGACGAAAAGGCTGAGCGTGAAAAGATATTCAAGGAATATCAGGTTAACGAGGAATTTATGTCATTGGCTCACAAGGATGCAATGGTTATGCATTGCCTGCCTGCTCACAGAGGTGAGGAAATCACTGCCGAAACCTTCGAAAAGCATGCTGACGAGATTTTTGATGAGGCAGAAAACCGCCTGCACGCACAAAAGGCAGTTTTGGTGCTTACTATGGGTGACAAAAAATAAAATACCAACCAAGCGGAAGGGATACACCCTTCCGCTTTTTTTAACTTTAGTATGACAAATCCCTTAATAAACTTACAATAACTTACTATTGCAATGCATAGAAATAAGTGGTAAAATGTTATCGGATTAATGGGAAGCAGGTGTAACTCCTGCACGGGCACGCCGCCGTAATAAGCTTTTATATTTGTCAAGTCTATCCCACTTGCCGCAAACGGGAGACAAGCCATTGGTTATGCCGAGAAGGTGACTTGATTTTGCTTTAAGTCGGAAGACCGAATCCTAAAATGAAAACTTCTGGAATTTCAGCTTTGCGAGTGCCAAAGGACAGTTTTCAAAAATCAAAAAGGAGAAATAAATATGAAAAAAACAACCTTTATCAAAAAACTTGTATCATTCATTTTTTCAGTTTGTCTTATTGCGGCAATAGGACTTTCGCTCACTTCTTGCGGTGAAAAGGAGAAACCAAAGGACAACTACATTCCCGGGCAGTCGGCAACATCTTCTACCTCATCTAAAAACGATTACGTGCCTGGAGATGACTATGGTGTTGCTGCAAAGGATATCAACAAGGGCAACGGCAATATTTCCTTTATTTTCAGAGTAACCGATAATACTGACGGCAATAAAATCTATCGAATTTTCACTAATGAGAAAACCGTCGGTGCTGCTCTTCAAAGCTTGGGTATGATTTCGGGTGAAGAAGGTCCGTACGGACTTTATGTAAAAACAGTTGACGGCATCACTGCCGATTACAACAAAGATAAGTCTTATTGGGCGTTTTATATTGACAATAAAATGGCTAACGTCGGTGTTGACTCGGCCGAAATTGTCAAGGATATGGAATACTGTTTTAAATATATTAAGGAATGAGTAAAACAGGACGACTGCTTTTCCAAATCGTTTTGTTTGCCACTTTCGGTGCCCTAATGTATATTTCGGATATAATGATGGAATTACTGCCGAATATACATCTTATAGGGATGTTTACCGTAGCCTTTACGGTGGTTTACCGGGTAAAAGCACTTGTGCCGATATATGTATATGTGTTTTTGACACTGTTTTTCTCGGGATTTTCGCCGTGGACTCTGCCATATTTGTACATATGGACGGTGCTCTGGGGAATTATAATGTTATTGCCCCGCAATATGAAGCAATATATAGCAATACCGGTTTATATCGCTGTTTGCGGTCTGCACGGGCTTTCGTTCGGACTTTTATATGCACCGGCTCATATTTTACTTTTTGCCGGCGGTGATTGGAGTCAGCTTTTCACTTGGGTTATTATGGGATTGCCTTATGATGCACTGCACTGTATAGGCAATATATTCGCAGGCACTCTGATTTTCCCGCTTGTGACGGTATTAAGTAAATTACCCGGTGCAACTTTAACAAAACGAATCGGAGAATAAATATGAAAATCTACAACTCGGTGTCCGAGCTTATCGGTAATACACCATTAATAAGGCTTAACAATTTATGTGATTTAAACGGCATTTCAACTGCAGTTCTCGGCAAAATGGAGTGCTTTAACCCTGCCTCAAGTGCTAAGGATAGGGTTGCCTTAAGTATGCTTTATGAGGCTGAAAAAAGCGGTAAAATCACTAAGGGCGCAACCATTATCGAGCCGACAAGCGGCAATACAGGTATTGGTCTTGCCTCGCTCGGCACAGCACGTGGCTATAGGGTTATACTCACAATGCCCGATACTATGAGTGTTGAACGCCGGAAGTTGCTTAAAGCCTTTGGAGCTGAAATCATTTTAACCGAAGGCAGTAAAGGTATGAACGGTGCTATAGAAAAGGCAAAGGAAATTGCCGAGGCTACTGATAATTCCTTTATTCCCTCACAGTTTGATAACCCTGCAAATCCTAAAGTGCATTATGACACCACCGGCCCTGAGATTTGGGCTGACACCGACGGCAATGTGGATATTTTCGTTGCCTCGGTCGGCACAGGCGGTACACTTTCGGGTACGGCAAGGTATTTAAAGGAGCAAAACCGTAATATCAGGATAATCGCAGTTGAGCCTTTTGACTCACCGCTTTTGTCCAAAGGAATTGCCGGTCCTCACGGAATTCAAGGTATAGGTGCAAATTTTGTACCTGACAACCTGGACCGTAATATAATTGATGAAATAATCACCGTTAAAACCGATGACGCTATGAAAACCGCTAAACAAATAGCGCAAACCGAAGGCATTTTAGTCGGTATTTCATCAGGTGCTACGGTCTTTGCCGCATTAAAATTAGCACAACAAGAGGAAAACAAGGGTAAAACGATTGTGGCTATTCTGCCCGATACCGGTGAACGCTACCTTTCCACCGGAATGTTTGATTAAGTTATAACAAAACGACCCCGACGAGCAATCGTCGGGGTCGAATTTTATCTATGCATTTTTACTGCAAAATTATTTGCCGTAAAGCTCCTGAAGTTTTTCAAGATGCTCTCTGTTAGCCTTTGCAGCCTCTGCAGCCTTATCGAACAACTCTTCTGCACGATCAGGGAACGAACGGGTCAACGAAGAATAACGAGCCTCGCCCAAGATAAACTCCTTATAATCTGCAGTTGCAGGCTTAGAGTCGATAGTGAACGGATTCTTGCCCTCTGCCTTCAAAGCAGGGTTGAAACGGAACATATTCCAGTAACCGCAGTCAACAGCTTTCTTCATTTCGTTCTGGCAGTTAACCATACCGCCCTTAATTGAGTGCATCTCACAGGGTGAGTATGCGATGATAATGGACGGTCCCTTATATGCTTCAGCTTCCTTGATAGCCTTCAAGGTCTGATTCTGGTCAGCACCCATAGCAATCTGTGCTACGTATACATAACCGTAAGACATTGCGATTTCAGAGAGGCTCTTCTTAGAAATAGCCTTACCTGCAGCAGCGAACTGTGCAACCTGACCAATCTGAGAAGCCTTAGATGCCTGACCGCCGGTGTTAGAGTAAACCTCGGTATCGAATACCATAATGTTTACATCCTCGCCGGAAGCAAGAACGTGGTCAACACCGCCGAAGCCGATGTCGTATGCCCAACCGTCACCACCGAAGATCCATACAGACTTCTTGGAAAGGAACTCTTTCTTAGCAAGAATTGCCGGAGCAGTAGGACAGCCATTTGCTGCTGCCTTCTCAAGCTCAGCCACGAGAATATCGGTAGCCTTACCGTTAGCCTCGCCGTCTTCCTTAGTTGCCATAAAGCCTTCAACAGCAGCCTTGAACTCAGCCGAAGCCTTATCAGATTCAGCCATTTCGAGAAGCTCTGTAACGAGACCCTCACGAACAGCCTTCTGGCCTAAATACATACCGAAGCCGTGTTCTGCGTTATCCTCGAAGAGTGAGTTAGCCCAAGCAGGACCGTGACCGGCCTTGTTGGTGGTATACGGAGAAGTAGCTGCGGGGCCGCCCCAAATGGACGAACAACCGGTAGCGTTAGAAATATACATTCTGTCACCGAACAACTGAGTGATAAGACGTGCATAAGCAGTTTCAGCACAGCCTGCGCAAGAGCCCGAGAACTCGAGTAACGGCTTCTTATACTGAGAAGCGATAATGTTCTGAGAACCGGCAACGCCTTCCTTCTCGGTAACATTAGCTACGCAGTAATCGAATACATCCTGCTCCTTAAGCTGAGTATCCTGAGCAACCATCTTAAGTGAGTTGGTCGGACATACACCGATACATACGCCGCAACCCATACAATCCATCGGCGAAACAGCCAAGGTATAGGTGTACTCGGTCTTAACAATCGGCTTCGGAGCCTTCTTCATATTATCAGGTGCAGCTGCAACCTCAGCTGCGTCAAGAGCGAACGGACGGATAGTAGCATGCGGGCAAACATATGCGCACTTGTTACACTTAGCACAGGTATCTGCATTCCACTCGGGAACGAGAACTGCAACGCCGCGCTTCTCATAAGCCGAAGCACCCTGCTCGAAGGTACCGTCAGCATGGTCAGAGAATGCCGAAACAGGGAGACTGTCACCGTTCATAAGACCGACCGGCTTCATAATGTTGTCAACCATCTTAACGAGCTTCTCAGGACCGTTCTCGGTAACTGCACTATCAGTATCAACTGCGTTAGCCCAGTCGCTGGGAATTTCAATCTTAACATATGCATTAGCACCGGCATCAATAGCCTTCTCGTTCATTTCGACGATTTCTTTACCCTTCTTCATGAACTTCTGTGCTTTTTCCTTCATATAGCCGATAGCCTCTTCTCTCGGAAGAACCTCAGACAATGCGAAGAATGCAGACTGTAAAACAGTGTTAGTACGCTTGCCGAGACCAATCTGAGCGGCCAGGTCAATAGCGTTAACAGTGTAAAGCTGAATATTGTTGTTAGCAATGTATCTCTTAGCTTCTGCAGGCATATGCTCGTTGAGCTCCTCAGGAGTCCACTGACAGTTGATAAGGAATACACCGCCGGGCTTAACGTCGTTAACCATCTTGTAACCCTTAATTACATAAGAGGGGTTATGGCAAGCAACGAAGTCAGCCTTATTGATATAGTAAGGGCTCTTAATCGGCTTATCACCAAAGCGCAAGTGGCTGATGGTTACACCGCCGGTCTTCTTCGAGTCATACTGGAAGTAAGCCTGAACGTACTTATCGGTATGGTCACCGATAATCTTAATAGAGTCTTTGTTAGCACCAACGGTACCGTCACCGCCAAGACCCCAGAACTTGCACTCCTTAGTGCCTGCAGCTGCAGTGTTCGGTGCCTCCTTCTCCTCAAGAGAAAGATGAGTAACGTCATCGTTAATACCGATAGTGAAGTGAACCTTGGGCTCGTCCTTCTTCAATTCATCATATACAGCAAAGATAGATGCAGGAGGAGTGTCCTTAGAGCCTAAGCCGTAACGACCGCCGATAACCTTTGCGCTTCTGCCTGTAGCTGCCAAAGCTGCAACTACATCGAGGAACAAAGGCTCACCCAAGGAACCGGGCTCCTTAGTTCTATCAAGAACAGCAATCTTCTTTACAGTCTGAGGAATAGCCTCAGCAAGCTTCTCAGCAACAAACGGACGGTACAAGCGTACCTTTACAAGACCAACCTTTTCGCCTGCAGCCAACATATAGTCAATAACCTCTTCTGCTACGTCACAGATAGAGCCCATTGCAATGATGATGTTTTCAGCATCAGGTGCACCGTAGTAGTTGAAGAGCTTATAGTCAGTGCCGATTTTGGCATTAACCTTGTCCATATACTCCTCTACGATTGCAGGAAGCTTGTCATAATACTCATTGCAAGCCTCTCTGTGCTGGAAGAAAATATCACCGTTCTCGTGAGAACCGCGCATTACGGGACGCTCAGGATTGAGAGCTCTCTTTCTGAAAGCCTCAACAGCATCCATATCGCACATTTCCTTCAAATCGTCAAAATCCCAAACCTCAATCTTCTGGATTTCGTGAGAAGTACGGAAACCGTCGAAGAAGTTGATGAAAGGTACACGACCCTTAATGGTTGCAAGGTGAGCAACTGCACCAAGGTCCATAACCTCCTGAGTGTTAGTCTCAGCGAGCATAGCGAAACCGGTCTGACGGCAAGCATAAACGTCAGAATGGTCACCGAAAATGTTAAGAGCCTGAGAAGCTACACAGCGAGCAGATACGTGGAATACGCTGGGGAGCAATTCACCGGCGATCTTGTACATATTAGGAATCATCAATAACAGACCCTGAGATGCGGTGTAGGTGGTAGTCAGAGCACCAGCGGCCAGAGAGCCGTGAACGGTACCAGCAGCACCAGCTTCGGACTGCATCTCGACGACCTTAACAGTGTCGCCAAAAATGTTCTTACGACCTGCAGCG
>JAEIGA010020339.1_pt1 | contig 10121 bp, 4 predicted proteins | sample 9270691 | NCBI WGS metagenome assembly JAEIGA01 (sample SAMN17057246, study PRJNA624740) | gut metagenome | biome: biome; isolation source: fecal sample | host: Bos grunniens | place: China: Xizang | collected 2019
ATCACACTCTTTACGCTCTTATTGACGGTAAGGTAAGCTTCCGCAAGAAGGCAGATAACAAATCTTATGTCTCGGTACTCCCTTTTGAGAACTAAGACTCGGGATTTTATGACAAAGATAGAGGACTGCATTCCCGAGTAGGGTGCGGTCCTCTTTTTCATTGAAAGTTAAACTGTCATCCCGCGCTTGTCGAGGGAACATAACAGAAATATAATATGCTGACACTCAAACTCCTTCGCGAGAATCCTGACTTTGTGATCGCGAAGCTTGCAGTCAAGAATTTTGATGCAAAGGAAATCGTTGAGAAGATCAACGTTCTTGACCAGAACAGGCGTGCTCTCCAGACTGAGCTTGATGCCTGTCTGGCTGAACAGAAGAAGAAGGCCGCTCAGATCGGTGGCTTTATGAAGGAAGGCAAGAGGGAAGAGGCTGAGGCTGTAAAGGCTGAGGTTGCTGCTCTCAAGGCTCGTTCCGCTGAGATCGAGAAGACATCAGAGGAGAACAATACAGAACTTAATTCACTCCTGGTTCTTCTTCCGAACCTGCCTTGCGATCAGGTTCCTGAAGGAAAATCTGCGGAGGATAATGTTGTCGTGAAGATGGGCAATGAGATTCCTGAGCTTGGCGATTGCGCGCTTCCTCATTGGGATCTTGCCAAGAAATATGACATCATCGACTTTGACCTCGGAGTAAAGCTTACAGGTGCCGGATTCCCTGTTTATAAGGGTAAGGGTGCAAGACTTCAGAGAGCCCTGATCAACTACTTCCTCGATCAGAATACTGAAGTGGGATATCTTGAAGTTGAGCCGCCTGTAATGGTGAATGAGGCTTCAGGCTTCGGTACAGGTCAGCTTCCTGACAAGGAAGGCCAGATGTATCACGCCACTGCAGATAATTTCTATCTCGTACCGACTGCAGAGGTGCCTGTGACCAATATTTACCGTGATGTCATCCTCGGAAACAACGATTTCCCTGTAAAGATGACTGCATACACCCCTTGTTTCCGTCGTGAAGCGGGATCTTACGGCAAGGATGTCCGCGGACTCAACCGTCTCCATCAGTTTGATAAGGTCGAGATCGTACGCATCGAGAAGCCTGAGGATTCGTATGCTGCCCTTGACGAGATGGTGGCTCACGTTGAGAAGCTTGTGGCAAGCCTTGGCCTGCCTTACAGAATCCTCCGTCTCTGCGGCGGTGATATGAGCTTCACTTCTGCCATCACATACGACTTCGAGGTATATTCTGCAGCCCAGGGACGCTGGCTTGAAATCTCTTCAGTATCCAACTTCGAGTCATATCAGTCTAACCGTCTGAAGCTCAGATATAAGGATGCTGACGGAAAGGTTCAGCTCGCTCATACTCTCAACGGTAGCTCGCTTGCTCTTCCACGCGTGGTGGCTGCCCTTCTCGAGAACAACCAGAAGGCAGACCGTATCGAGATACCTGAGGCTCTTCGTCCATATACCGGCTTTGACTATATTGACTAAGGAAAAAATCATATTAGGAATTGACCCTGGAACCAACATTCTTGGCTTCGGGGTCATTTCCATTGATTCCAAGGGTCCCCATTATGTCGACATGGGTGTCTTTGACCTCCGTAAGATTAAGGATCCTTTTGAAAAACTTGCCAATATATTCGCAGGAGTAACCGAACTGATCGAAGAACATCATCCTGATGAACTCGCAGTCGAATCTCCGTTCTATGGCAAGAATGCTCAGGTCATACTCAAGCTCGGACGTGCACAGGGAGCAGCCTTGACTGCAGCCGTTATGAAGGGCATACCTGTGGCGGAATATGCTCCGCGTAAGGCAAAGATCGCGATCTGTGGCAATGGAGCAGCTTCCAAGGAGCAGGTGGCAATGATGATACAGAAGACTCTTAAGGTGGATCTGGATCCTAAGTATCTGGATGCGACCGATGCCTTGGCCATAGCCCTCTGTCATCATTATCAGATATCCAACCCGCTTGCAGGGATCGGGGGCAAGTCGGATTGGAAGAAGTTTATAGAAAATAACCCCGACAGGATTAAAAAATAGGCTGAGCGTTAAACCTTTTGCTTATTTTTGCGTCTTATTACGGATAGTGAAGATGTGCTTTATGTGCGCCTTCACTTGTGTAGTGGTGTAACAGATTGATAACTAAACTATTACTATGAAAGGAAGGTCGTTTCCGTTTTTTATCAGATTCTTTCTGAGTGTAGCTTGTATTCTTATTGGGCTTGATTCTTATGCTCAGGGAACTTTCACTGTTAATCTCAAGCTTGTCGATGCCAAGACTGATGAGCCTGTTTCATTTGCGACAGCCTCTCTTACAGTAAAGGGAGAGACATCCGCTGCAAAATATGCCCTTACTGATGCGGCTGGTGCAGCTTCATTGACAAAGGTGAAGAAGGGTACCTACATCCTGAAGGCCGAGCTTATGGGATACATGTCCCACGAGCAGGAGCTTGTGGTTGACAAGAACCTTGATCTGGGTCAGATCAAGATGAAGGAGGATGTGGAAGTCCTTGATGCTGCCAGCGTTTCAGCTGTCGGTAATCCGATTGTAGTGAAGAAGGATACCATCGAATATACAGCTTCATCATTCAAGACTTCGGACAATGATATGCTCGAGGAGCTCCTCAAGAAGCTTCCTGGAGTGGAGGTAGAGGCAGACGGTTCTATAACTGCCAACGGTGAGACCATCACCAAGATCACCATCGACGGAAAGACATTCTTCCTTGATGATCCTCAGCTCGCTTCCAAGAACATTCCTGCTAAGCTCATCGAGAAGGTGAAGGTGGTGGAGAAGAAGTCTGACCAGGCTCTTTTCACTGGTATTGACGACGGTGAAGAGGAGACTGTGATCGATCTTTCCCTCAAGCGTGGAATGATGGAAGGCTGGTTCGGTAACCTTATGGCCGGAGGCGGTCACGATGTGCCGGGAGCAGGTTCGGATATGAACGACTGGCGTTATCAGGGTGCAGCTATGGTCGGTAGATTTACTGAAAGCAGCCAGGTGAGCGTCATTCTCAACGGAAACAATACCAATAACCGTGGCTTTAATGATATGGCCGGCAGTATGATGCAGGGTATGCGTGGCGGCGGTGGAGGAATGGGCCGTGGAATGGGCGGCTGGGGCCGTGGTAACGGTATCGCCACATCGTGGATGGGCGGTCTCAACGGTGCATTTGACCTTTTCGACGGTGATATGGAACTGGCCGGAAACTATATGCATAACGGTACCATCAGAAACGTGATCGAAGAGAGCTCGAAGATCACATATCTCGATGACGGAAGCCGTTTCCTCAATGACCAGAAAGGAACAAGCCAGACCAGAAGCCAGGGACACCGTATCGGTATGAGGCTTGAGCACAAGTTCTCTGAGAATACTTCGATCCTCTTCCAGCCTCAGATCAACTTTGGAAAGGGCTCGTTCAATGAATTCTCTGATTTCCAGACATATACAGAAAGGGGTGGCAGCAAGTCTCTTACAAATGACGGTTACACAAATAACCTTGGAGACAACGACAGCTGGCAGGCAAGTGGTTTCCTTCTCTTCAGACAGCGTCTCGGCAAGCCGGGAAGAACAATCTCTGCAAATGTCCGCTTCAGCTTCAGCAATAATGACCTCAACGGATTGAACCAGTCATTGACAAAAGTTACAGAAGAAGGCTCTGATGCAACAAAGGATGAAATCGTGAACCAGCTCTTCGATCAGAATTCGAGCAGTTCGTCTTTGAGCGGAAGACTCGTGTATACTGAGCCTATCACAAAGCATTTCTTCTTCGAAGCGAACTATCAGTACAGCTGGAACAGGAACTCTTCCTACAAGGATACATATAACAGTGGCAGCAACCTTATGGATGAGAGCGGACTTCTCATCTTCGACCCTGCAGGACAGGAGATCGACGAGAGATATTCAAATAAGATCCTCAATCGTTCCATCACCCAGAGAGCAGGAGTAAACTTCAGTTACCAGAAGGAAAAGTTCCGTGCTCAGCTTGGTGTATCAGCCAATCCTACAGATACTTACAATGAGACAACCGGCCACGATCCTTATCACAATAAGGTCGTGAACTGGTCACCTCAGGCAATGTTGAACTACGAGTTCTCGGATAATTCGCATATCCGATTCTTCTATTTCGGACGTTCGGCCCAGCCTTCTACATCGCAGCTCCTTCCGGTTCCTGACAATTCGAACCCTCTGAGCATCTCGCTCGGTAACCCGAACCTCGATCCGTACTTCAACCATAGCGTGCGCGGTATGTTCGGCTATACCAACAAGGAGACCTTCACCTCGGTACATACACGATTCGGTGCAAGCCTCGTTGAGAATGCGATTACCAGTGCTCAGTGGTACGATCCGGCAGGAGTTCAGTATTCGATCCCTGTGAACGGTCCTTCTACAGGCTCTGCCGACCTTCGACTTATGATCAACTCGCCATTCGGAACATCAGGATTCTCGATCTTCTCAATGACATTCGGAAGGTATAACCAGTCGACTTCGTATATCGGAAAGGGCTCTCTCGAGTCTGAGAAATATTATGACTCGGCAAACGCAAGCTTCAATTACGGACTCTTCAATCTTGATTTCCCAGACCTTGGAGCTACAGACCTTTTCGTCACCAACAAGATCCAGACTATGAGCTTCACCCAAAGACTCAGACTTACTTACAGGAATGACTTCGTGGAGCTGACCGTCGGAGGCCGTACAAGAATGTCAAAGTCTTGGTACACAATGGAAAACTCCAATCTTCAGGCAACCTGGAACAATCAGGTGGACGGATCGATGAACTGGACCATTCCTGGAGGAATCAACCTCATTGCAGATGTCGACTACAACTGGTACAACGGATATACTACTCCTCAGGAAGACGAGGTGATCCTCAATGCCGAGATCACAAAGCTTCTCTTCAAGAACAAGTTCACCCTTGCGCTGAAGGCGTATGACATTCTCGGACAGTCAAAGAACCTTTCAGTGACCGATGCTTCCAACTATCATCAGGAGACTCGCAACAACACTCTCGGACGATATGTCATCCTCTCCCTGACTTACCGCTTTGGAAACTTCGGTGGAATGGGTGGCGGACGTGGCCCGGGCGGCCCACGAGGTCCTATGGGCCATCCTAGAAGATAAAGGTCTGGATTTATGACAAAAACATTAAGGATTTATAAACCTTTGTACAAATAATGTGTCTATATTCACGGTGGCATTCGAAGTGCCGCCGTGTTTTTTATTTTAAACCGCTGTTTATGGAACATAGATCCTGTAATTTCTTTTGCAAGGCCGTGCTTTTCTGCGCGGTGATGTTATTCAGTCTTTCTGCATACGCACAGAACTCGTTTACTGTCAGGATGAAGCTTTCCGACGATAAGACAGGTGCTCCTGTAGGCTTCGCTACGGCATCCCTAACTGTCAAAGGTGAGAAGACTCCGGCGAAATATGTACTTTCAGACAGTGAAGGAGCTGCTGAACTCCAGAAGGTACGCAAGGGTACGTATGTTCTCAAGGCTGAACTTCTTGGTTATAAGGCGTTTGAGAAGGAAATTACAGTGGATAAGGATATGGATCTGGGCGTGCTGAAGATGAGCGAGGATGCTGAGGTGCTTGATGCCGCCAATGTTTCAGCGGTCGGTAATCCGATCATCGTAAAGAAGGATACCATCGAGTACAATGCTTCGTCGTTCAAGACATCGGACAACGATATGCTCGAGGATCTCCTGAAGAAACTTCCTGGTGTGGAGGTCAATTCGGACGGTACCATTACAGCCAACGGCGAGACCATCAACAAGATCACCATCGACGGAAAGACATTCTTCCTCGATGACCCTCAGCTTGCATCAAAGAACCTTCCTGCTAAGATCGTAGAGAAGGTGAAGGTGGTCGAGAGAAAGTCGGAGCAGGCTCAGTTCACCGGCATCGATGATGGAAATGAAGAGACCATAATCGACCTCTCGGTCTACAAGGGAATGATGAACGGATGGTTCGGTAACCTCACGGGCGGCGGCGGACACGATGTCCCGGACAAGGGATATTACACTGACGGCAAGAGCGCGCTTAAGGACGGATGGCGCTATCAGGGAGCCGGCATCGTAGGTAACTTCAAGGAAGACAGCCAGATAAGCGTGATCGTAAATGCCAATAATACCAATAACCGCGGATTCAATGACCTTGCGGGCGGAATGATGATGGGCATGCGTGGCGGCGGTCGCGGTATGGGACGTGGAATGGGCGGATTCGGCGGCGGAAACGGTATCACAAGCTCTTGGATGGGCGGTGTCAACGGTGCATTCGACCTTTTCGATGATGCTATGGAGCTTTCCGGCAACTATCTTTACAATGGTTCTGACAAATATGTTGAGGAAGAAAGTTCCAAGATTACATATATGGAGGACGGCAGCCGTCTTCTCAATGACAATAAGGGAACCAGCACCAATGCTTCACAGGGACATAGGTTCGGTATCCGTCTGGATCACGAGTTCTCCAAGAATACATCAATCCTCTTCGAGCCTCAGTTCAATTTCGGCACAGGAAACTATTCGGAACGTTCAGACTTCTCTACAAGTACTGCAAGAGGAACTGATACCACATTCACCAACCGAGGTTTCAGTGACAGCAAGGGAGACAACAGCAACTGGTCGACAAGCGGACGACTCCTTTTCCGTCAGCGTCTCGGAAAGGCTGGAAGAACGTTCTCGGCAAACATCGACTACAGCTTCAGCAACAATCAGATGAACGGCCTGAACCAGTCTCTCACACAGACTGACTTCGATCAGAACGGAATTTATGAAGATGATATCGTGAACCAGCGTTTTGATCAGCTGTCGAAGAGTTCGTCATTGAGCGGACGTCTCGTATATACCGAACCTCTCGCAAAGACACTTTTCCTCGAAGCAAGCTATCAGTACTCGTGGAATATGAGCAAGAGCAGCAAGGATACATATAACAGCGGAAGCAATTCATACGATTCTTCCAATATGTTCTATGACTCGAAGGGAGAAGTGTATGACCCTACATATTCAAGCTCGATCCTCAACCGATACATCAACCAGCGCGCAGGCCTTACCCTCAGCTGGCAGAAGGAGAAGATCAATGCTCAGGTCGGAGCCCAGCTCAATCCTACCAACACTCACAACGAGACAAACGGCAAGTCATACGACAGCAAGGTGCTGAACTGGTCGCCTGAGGCACGTGTACGCGTTATGTTCAGCGACAATACTCACCTGATGTTCTTCTATAACGGACGCTCAGCCCAGCCATCTACTTCGCAGCTGATGCCTGTGCCGGACAATACGGACCCATTGAACGTATCTCTCGGTAACCCTTATCTCGAACCTTACTTCACCCACAGCCTGAGGTCTAACTTCAGATATACCAATATGACCACATTCACTTCGGTAAATGCAGGTATCAACGGAAGTCTCGTCCAGGATGCGATTACAAATGCACAGTGGTATGATCAGGCGGGTGCGCAATATTCGATTCCGGTAAACGGTCCTGGAACCGCCAACATCAACGGACGACTGATGGTGAATTCACCGCTCGGAATGTCGGATTTCTCGATTATGTCGATGACCAATGCCCGTTATAATCAGTCTCTTTCATATATCGGCACCGGAGCCCTCAATTCAGAGAAGTATTATGATGCCGAGAATGCAGAGTTCAATTATGACCTCTTCCACAATGACTTCCCTGATCTGGGAGCTACAGATGCCTTCACGAAGAACAGGATCCAGACAATGGGAATCACTCAGATGCTCCGCCTGACCTACCGCAATGATTTTGTAGAGCTCATCGCAGGAGGACGTACGAATATGTCGAAGTCATGGTATACCGTCAATGCGGCCAACCAGAAGGCTACCTGGAACAACAATGCTTCTTTCGAGATGAACTGGACGCTTCCGTTCGGAATGAATCTCATCGGTGACCTCAACTACAACTGGTATAACGGCTATTCTACACAGCAGGAGCCTGAGTTCATCCTTAATGCCGAGATCACGCAGCTTCTTTTCAACAAGACCTGTACCCTCGCGCTCAGGGCATACGACCTTCTGAACCAGGCGAAGAATCTTTCGGTGACTGATGCGTCCAACTACCATCAGGAAGTCCGCAACAATACCCTCGGACGTTATATCATAGTTTCCTTCACATATCGTTTCGGAACATTCGGAGGCGGACGTCGCGGCCCAGGCGGAATGAGAGGCGGCCCAGGCGGCGGAATGCATCGAGGCCCTATGGGACCTCCTCCAGGTATGATGAGATAAAGAGATGTCCTCGGCGATGGCCGAGGATATTTTTGTTTTGATGAAAATATCTGTAACTTTACGCAATATAAGATATTTTAAACCACAAAATCAATAATTTAAATTATGAAGCTAAGATCAATCTTATGCGGTGTGCTTGCATTGGCGGCAAACGTGGCTTGCGAGCAGGAAGAACCTATGGTGACACCTTCTCTTGAAGTAAGCAAGACATCTGCTCTTGTCGCTGCGGCAGGAGAGGAATTAAATGTGGAAGTGACTGCAAATGTGGACTGGACCGCAGCTGCGGATCAGGACTGGGTTTCGGTCAATCCTGCAAGCGGAAAGGGCTCCGCTCAGCCTGCAACCGTGAAGATCACAGTCAATCCTAACGAGACCTTCGACTCGAGGACAGCAACTGTGACCGTGATTGCAGACAAACTCTCCAAGACTGTCAAGATCACCCAGACAGGTGCAGATCAGCCTGAACCTGAGACTTACATCCTTGTGGGAGAGGCTGTAGGCGGCTGGGATCCTGTCAATAACGGTGTGATCCTTACCCTTAAGGACGGCTATTATTCAGCAAAGGCTGTGAATGTAGCGGCAAAGAAGGGTATGCACTTCACAAAGAATGCAAACTGGGAAGGCAATGTGAAGGGAAAGCACGGCCTTATCGCTCCTAATGAGATCGGCGAGGTCGGAGCGAATGACATTTCATTGACAGAAGGCGGCAAGTTTGATGTATATCTTACCGAGGCTCTCGACAAATTCTACTTTATGTCAGAAGGCAAGCTCCCTTCAGAGGCTGTCGAGCATCAGGAGATTGCAATTACCTGGGGCGTGATAGGCGGCACTAAGGAAGGAGCTTGGAATACTGACTATACTATGACTCAGGAAGGCGAGTGGTTTGTTGCCAAGGCTATCGAGTTCTCTGAAGTCAATCTTAAGGTAAGAGGCAACAGCAGCTGGGCTGACGACGTGAAGTGGGGACTTGCAGCAGAAAATACCAAGTGCGAGCTCAATAAGGCTATCCCTGTATCGACCTGTACAGAATACAAGGCTGCTAATCCTTCTGCAGGTGACAATCCTAACATCTATATCGGCGGAGCAGGTACATACGACGTGTATTTCAGCCCTGAGAAGAAGGAAGTATGGGTTATGACAGCCGGTTACAAGCCTGGCGATGAGACTCCAGAGCAGGAGCCTGTGGAAGTAAGCTATACTCTCACCGGTACACTTGAGGGACATTATTGGGAAAATTCTGCTGCTGCAGGTCTTATGACCCTTGAGAACGGTGTATATGTTGCGAAGAACGTCAGCCTTCTCCTTGACTCTACAATGCAGCCTGACGGTACTAATCCGGCTGATTATGTGAAGTTCAAGATCTGCGAGACAGGCACTTGGAATGCATACGGTGTGGCATCTGAGAATGCTGATGTGAAGTATGCTCCGAATACGGAAATCCCTGTAGTGGCAAACGGAAGCGATGTGTTTGTTGACGGTGCAGGAGTTTATGATGTATATTTCGACAAGGATAACGGTAAGGTATGGGTTATGACAGCCGGTTACAAGCCTGGCGACGAGGTGCCTGGTGGTGACGAGCCTGCAGGTCCTACAATGCCAGAAATTCCTGCGGATTATCAGGCCACAGTTCTTTGGGAAGGAACTCAGGATATGACCTGGAGTACAGGAATGCAGGCTCTTGCATACGGCGGATACAGCTGGGGACTCTGCAAGCCTGGTCAGTTCTTGAAGATTACAGTTGCCCCTACAGATCCTGCAGCACAGTGGATTCTGGGACTTATGTATGCTGGCGCTGACTATGGTTGGAACAAGATCCCTTCACTCCCTGATTCATATTACCAGCCGGAGGGTGGAATCGTCATCTTCGAGCTTAC
>JAEIGA010020340.1_pt1 | contig 10121 bp, 8 predicted proteins | sample 9270691 | NCBI WGS metagenome assembly JAEIGA01 (sample SAMN17057246, study PRJNA624740) | gut metagenome | biome: biome; isolation source: fecal sample | host: Bos grunniens | place: China: Xizang | collected 2019
CCTCCATCGCTGTCAGGATAAGCGACATGAGTGCAGCCACTTCGGGAGCGGGTCGGTTCCAGTTTTCTGTGGAGAAAGTATAAAGCGTCAGATATTTTACACCGAGGTGAGAAGCTACAGTTGTAATCTCGCGCACGGTTTCGACACCTTCTTGATGACCAAGGCTACGATTCAATCCGCGTGCCTTAGCCCATCTGCCGTTACCATCCATGATAATGGCTACGTGAGCAGGGACGCGGTCTACGTCCATTCCCATTTGGCGAGCGATATCAAATGTTTCGCTTGCAGTCTTTGGTATATTGCGTTCAGAGAGTTCTTGATTCTCGTTCATATCTAACACTCCTTATATAATATGGTGTAAAGTTTTCTTTTGATTTATTCGTCGCGATTGCAGGTCGGACATCGTGGCGACAAGTCGTAGGTAATGGTCAACTGTGTGAAGGAATAGTGGTCCTTGTTCCTAAATCCACCTGACTTGATGCCGAGTGGTGCGTTCAAGCCGTCGAGTTTGTCCGAGGGGGTGAAGTGCATGCGCCACTCCAAACCGAGGTTGATGCGACGGCTTACTTTGAATTTCACGCCTGCGCCGATTGGGATATTCAACGTAAAGGCATTGCCTGGCGTACCGTAGGTCAAGCCCAAGCCCATTTGGACATAGGGCACGATGCGCTTGAACTCGCGGAAATCTTGTTGAAATCCATAAGGCAAGAAGTGCAGTTCGTACAACGCCGAAAGGTCGAATATTGCGCCTTTGCAAGTATATTGCAACTCTGTCGGGCCTGACACGCTGGGGTCGGCGGGATAGAAATTGTCCACGTTGACTGTATTACCTCGCAATCCACCTGCGCCCAACTGTGCTTTGATCGCCATTCTGGGGTTCAGGGGGAAACGCGCTAACAGTTCGCCTGCCACGTGCGAAGCGCCGAAGAATTTGCTATTCACGTCGGTCAGCCCGAAGGAGGTACCAAAGCCTACGCCCCACTCCATACGGTATTCCGTTTCCTCGTCTTGTGCTTGCACGCCAAGGGGAGCCAGAAACAACAGCAGCAGCAACAGGGTGCGTACTGTCAGCAAGTGTTTCACTTTATCCAGAGTCATTGGGGCGAAGTTCTTGGGATTTACAAATTACTCGTGTGATTATACATTAAGGAGTTCACCTGGCACGAAAAGGTCATTTCCAACCCAAACGTTGATAGCGTCCTCTCCACACCTTGCCATTCCCCGACGAGATCATCCAAAGGAAATTTTCATCGTCGACAGCGATAGTCACACCAGTGCTACTGTTTTCGAGCGAGAATGCGCCTTCTGTCGGCAACTTCATTTCACCTGATTTCCACGAGCGTCCATTATCTGGGCTAATATAAATCGGCGACATCTTGCCGTCTGCTTTCTTGCCCACCATATAGGTGATACCATCGTATGCAGCCAAGGTATAATCTGTAAGCGCAGGGAAGGGGTAAGAATTGTTCACCGAGGGCACAATATAAACCCAAGGATAGTTGTCGCCATCCATTGTGTCCATCCACTTGCGCCAAACCACAGTTTCCGTACCACGTTGTCCCACGACCACGAAAGTCTCCTGCGCATCGTTTTTATTAGACATCACACAGGCTCCTGCAAAGTTGCTTTGTGGCAACATCTCAGGTGTATCCGCCACCATTGCCTTCCATTCGACACCATCCTGCGAATTGTAATAGGCGGTCTCGCCGACTGCCACCAATCCGCTCTTACCTGCAGCGACCAAGGCCTTTGGTGTGAAGTCTGTGGAGAGTTTTTCCCACGCTGTGCCATCTGCAGAAACCACCAAAGCACCCTCTGCCGACAAAGCATAGAGTCGGTCAGCGTAGGATTGGATGGAGCGAGGCTGCAAAGCAACATTTATCGAGGTTGTCTGCCATTGGTCGGCGGTAGCTACGTCTGTGCCCTGCAAGGGTACATTCACCATGTGCGTAGCGCCATCGACTTGTCCAAACACCTTCATAGCACCGCCGAAGTTCAGAGCGCGTGTCTCGCTCATCGCAGCAATTGTAGCGTGACCCGCTGCAAGATTGTGCCACACCACCGAGTCGCCCTCTTCTTGGTGCACATTCAATTTCACCTCGTAGGTACGCTTTGACTTACCATCGACTGCATACACCACAAGGGTGCGGGGCTGCGTGAAGTCCGTACTGTCGCTTGCCACAAAGGTCGTATCATCGCCCGTCACCAACGAGCGGATCACCATACCGCCCTTAGCATTGATTGCGCTGAACGTCACACGGCTTAAGTCCGTACCGTAAGGCAAAGAGTCGGCATTGAAGATTCTGCCACCCAAGTGATCGATAGTCAGCGGGTAATAAGCGCCCGTCACATTCACTTCGTAGGTACTATCCTGTCCCTGGCTATTCTTCGTATGCATGATACGTTTGAGCGACCCCAGAGTGATCGAGGTCACGATGCAGTCGTGCGACAATTCGTCGTCTAAATCCGAAGACAAATCGCAAGACAATATCATCCCAGTAAATAGCACAGTCAGCAACCAGGCTGTTATCTTTGTCAGTTTCATAGATACTTTTCCTTATATATTATATGGTGTGCGAATGCCCTCAAAAGGCACAATTCGCCAGTTGCGTCAGGATACAATTCACCCCAACACAATTACTACAAGTTGCAAAAGTAATACAAAATTCCCAAGTTTTCGCCCCACTCACCCCTTTTTTAGACTTATTTACCTACTTTTTCACTTCATTTAAGGTTTTTTCGTGTTTTTCCGGCGACTTACCACAGGAAACTTCTCACTTCCGCCACCTCTGACTGACCACATTTTCACCCATTTTGCAACGTCATTAAAATCACGAGTTTAAGACCGCCCAAAAAAACCTTAACCTTTTTCAAAAAAACCAGACCTTTTTAAAAAAACATTAGACCTTTTTTCAACAAGACGGCGCAAAATTTTTCGGGGGAGTTTTTGCAAAGTTATAATACTTTTCATGTTTATCAGCACTGCAGACTTTCAGTTTCAAATTAAATAAGTACTTTTGTACTTTGGATGTAGCATATGCCGTTTCCTAAACAAGAGGGAGTTGATTGAAAAATTCTGCGGCAACGAGTTTGGGCATGACAGGAATTAGAAGCGAGAAAACTGCCATAAAAGCAATAGGGATTCGAACATTTTAAGATTGAGTAGAATATCAAGAAAGAGAGATAAAACAAATAACAAAAAGCACATGATTGGACGACCTACAGATTTTAGAATGCAGAAATAACTAAGTCACCTATCAATGCCTAAATAGAAATTCTGACTATATGAACGCGAAAACAAAAGCTGCCGATAAAATTGCTATTACTCAAATGTGTAGCGGCCACAGAGTGTCAATGCGGATGTATGGCCCCCATTCATTGAACGAGGATGGTACAATTATACCATTTGAGGAGCAAATGGCGATAGTATCTCACTATCTGCATAATCACGGATATAAATCTGCCAAGCCCTATGAGAACAAAGCCGAAGGATTGATAGAGGACATATATAATATTCATCAAAAGAATGTTGAAACCAATTGTGTATCGGATGCAAGTATTCAATATTCATTATTCTCGGATTTATTCTCTGTTCCATTTTTGCCAATAGACAATCCGAAATTTACTTTTATAGATTTATTTGCTGGCATTGGTGGTTTCAGAATAGCTATGCAGAATCTTGGAGGTAAATGCGTATTTTCTTCAGAATGGGATACACAAGCCCAAAAGACTTATCTTTTGAATTATGGTGAAGTACCTTTTGGTGATATTACCAAAGAAACTACTAAAGCATTTATACCAGACGAATTTGATGTCTTGTGTGCAGGATTCCCCTGCCAAGCCTTTTCTTTAGCTGGTAAAAGATTGGGATTTGAAGAAACGCGAGGTACATTATTCTTTGATGTGGCTGAAATCATCCGTCGCAAGCGTCCTAAAGCATTCTTCTTAGAAAATGTCAAAGGACTGCTCATTCACGACAAAGGAAAGACCATTCAGACCATATTAAAAGTCCTAAGGGAAGATTTGGATTATTATGTACCAGACCCTCAGATAGTAAATGCCATGAATTTTGGTGTACCGCAACATCGGGAAAGAGTTTATATTGTTGGTTTCAGGAAAGACCAGAACGTAAACGAATTCACATATCCGTCACCAACGGATAAAACCAAAACTTTTGCTGATATTAAGGAAGAACATACAGTTTCTGCCAAATACTATTTATCCACTCAATATGTGAAAACACTTGTAGCACATAAGGAGAGACATGCAGCCAAAGGCAATGGTTTCGGTTATGAAATCATTCCCGACAATGGAGTGGCAAATGCTATTGTTGTTGGAGGTATGGGAAGGGAACGTAATCTTGTTATTGACACCAGACTTGAAGATTTCACACCTGTTACCAACATTAAAGGAGAAGTAAACAGAAAAGGTTTACGCAGAATGACACCGAGAGAATGGGCCCGACTGCAAGGTTTCCCAGATAACTTTATAATCGGAGTTGCTGATGCATCTGCATATAAACAGTTCGGAAATTCTGTTGCTATCCCTGCAATCCAAGCAACCGCTGAAGAAATCATTAAAAGAATAAACCTATCAAAATCTATTCAATATGGCACTGACAGGAAATAAAGGAGAATGGAGTGAAATATACACATTGTTCAAATTATTGGGAGAAGGGAAAGTCTATGCTGGTGACCAAAATCTGAATAAGATTCAAGATCTATTCTATCCAATCATTATGATTCTTCGTGAAGAGAAAGATGGAAGATATAATTATAGGCTACAAGATAAAGATGTGGTAATCCAAGAGCCAACAGGGGAGGAGTTATTACGTATTCCTGCATCGGTATTCCTTATCGAAGCCGAGAATCTGCTGAAAGCCATAAATAAAAATGACGGCACTTTTGGAGAACCCCAGATAGAAGCTTTCATGAATAGTATTTATTGCCATTCATTGAAAGCAAAATCTTCTGATAAGACGGATATTCGAATCGTATTGCACGACCGCAGAACAAAAATCAACTCCGAAATGGGATTCAGCATTAAGTCCCAATTAGGAGGAGATTCGACATTGTTGAATGCAAGCAAAGCTACTAATTTTAACTTTAAGATAACTGGAGTTGATTTTTCAGATGACGAAATAACAACAATCAATGCCATTAATCCCAAACGTAATAAAGTTATTGAAAGAGTGAATGCAATTAAGAAGAAAGGTGCATCATTGATATTCGAGAAAGTGGACAATACAACATTCCGAAATAACCTTGTTATGCTAGATGGCGATTTACCTGCTATTATTGCAAACTTATTATTAGAACAACTGAATACAGGCATTTCGACATTGAAAGAATTGGCGGAAAAGATTACTGAAACCAATCCGCTGAAATACGATGTAGAACAGACTTCGCCATTTTATGCATACAAAATCAAACATCTATTAACTTCGACAGCATTGGGAATGATGCCAGCAACTGCATGGAGCGGCAAGTTTGAAGCGAACGGAGGTTACTTGGTCGTAAAAAAAGATGGTGATATACTTTGTTATCACTTCTATGACCGTAATCGATTTGAAGATTATTTATTCTCAAATGCTTATTTGGAACGTTCAAGTACTAAACGCCACGAATATGCATCCATCATAAAAGAAGCAGATGGTTCATTGTCATTCAAATTAAACTTTCAAGTCAGATTGAAATGACATAAATAATAGAGACATATTGCATCACCAAATCTCACGCTCACAACTCCCCATAAATCTACAGTTCTATCACTCATACCCATGGCCAATTTTAGCCCTAACATACAAACCACAGACAGTCGCGAGAAGGAGATCCGACATGTCACCCTTTGGGGTGCTCTGGGCAACCTGTTGCTACTGGTATTCAAGTTTTTTGCAGGCATCATGGGGCATAGTGCGGCGATGATTGCCGACGCCGTTCACTCGCTGAGCGACTTTGCTACAGATGTGGTCGTCTTGCTCTTTGTCAGACTGGCGGGCAAACCCAAAGATCGCGACCATGCCTATGGCCACGGCAAATATGAAACACTGGGCACAGCTATCATCGGGCTCACACTGCTGGGTATCGGACTGATGATCCTATGGCAAGGAGCAACAACCGTCTATACCGTATGTCAAGGCGAAAAGATCGAGAGTCCAGGTACGATTGCCCTGATTGCCGCCCTCGTATCTATCGTGGTGAAAGAAATCCTCTACCAATACACAGCCAGAAAAGGGCGACGACTGAATTCTCCCACTATGATCGCCAATGCTTGGCATCACCGCAGCGATACGTTCTCATCTATCGGCACCTCGATCGGTATCGGCGGCGCTATCCTGCTGGGCGAATCGTGGATCATACTCGACCCTCTGGCGGCTATCATTGTGAGCCTGCTCATCGTGCGTGCAGCATATAAATTATTATTACCCTGTATCGACGAATTGCTGGAGCGTGCATTGCCTGAAGAGGAGGAACAATTCATCTACGAAGTGATAGGCCGACACACAGAAGTCTCCGACCCACACAATCTGCGTACACGCCGCATCGGCGAATATCGTGCTATCGAAATGCACATCCGCATGAATGGCGAGACAACGATCAGCGAAGCACACAAAGTGACGCGCGACATCGAGGAGACACTGCGTGAAAGGTTTGGCAAGAAGACGATCATCAATACTCACGTAGAACCAACAAAAAACGAGCAGGAATTGCAATAGATCGGCAACATTTCACAACCAAATAACATCTGAAAAATGAAGAAAAGTCATAAAATTGGATTATCCATTGCCATCCTGCTCATTCTATTGACTGGGGTATTGTGGGGCGGCGCCAACTACCTGATAGGTTTTGCCCTGACACCCCCACGCTCTGCGGATTTTGCAGCAAGGAGTTGGCAACGACAATACGACAGATACCCCGGCATGCAAGCTTGGCACGATAGTCTGACAAGCAACAATGCCCTGTGCGACACATTCATGGTGTGCGAAGACGGCACTAAGCGGCATGCCTACTACATCAAAGCCGCGACACCGACTCCCAAGACTGCGGTCCTGATACACGGCTATATGGACAACGCCATCGGCATGATGATGCTGGCACGAATGTATGAGCGAGATCTGGGTTGCAACGTTTTTCTGCCCGACCTGGAATACGCGGGTTTGAGCGAGGGCACACACATCGGCATGGGCTGGCGCAACAGCCGCGAGGTGTCACGGTGGGTCAAAACTCTACCCACACATTTTGGCGATAGTCTGTCGGTCGTAGTACACGGCATCTCGATGGGTGCAGCCACTACGATGATGCTATCCGCTCAGGACTCTATCCCTAGCATCGCCGCCTATGTCGAAGATTGTGGTTATACGGATGTATGGAGTCAATTTGCCAAGGAGTTGAAAGAGGATTTCGGTCTGCCGGCATTCCCCTTGCTCTACATTGCCTCGTGGATGTGCGACGCCAGATATGGATGGCATTTCACCGAAGCCTCGGCGCTGAATCAAGTGGCTAAATGCCGCCTGCCGATGCTCTTTATCCATGGCGACGCAGATAAATTCGTACCCACCGCGATGGTACACCCATTATACGAGGCTCACCCTGGGTCTAAGGAACTATGGCTTGCGCCGAACACCGAGCACGCTCTGTCCTACAGCAATTATCCTGAAGAATACACACAACGCGTAGAAAAATTCCTGCACGAGTATGCCGGATGGTAGAACGGCACATCTGCACACGTTGATCAAAACACAGACAGCTATGTCTACGTTCAAACAAGACCATCTTTATTTCAATTAGATAATCATTAATCACCCACAAAAAACTGTATTTCTTATGTTAAAAAAATGTTGCCTACTTTTACTCAGTTTCTCACTATTCTGCACCGCACAATGTCAAAACACAAATAAATGTTGTCAGAACGGCAAATATAAGGAGATAGAACGTCCCACACCTAATTATTCAAAGGGCAAAACCAACACCGTAGAGGGAGTCATCCTGCACCACACCGCAGAACCTACTGCCGAAAAATCACTGGCCATCCTCACTGGCACAGAACGCAAGGTCGGCGCACACGTAGTAATCGACACCGACGGCACACGCTTCATCCTGTGCAAACCTACAGTAGTGACATGGCACGCTGGCCACTCTATCCTGAACGGCAAGGAGGGATGCAACAATTTCACTATTGGTATCGAATTTCAAGGCAACACCCTCGAAATGCCCCTAACCGAAGATCAAATTGACAGCGCCATTGAATACCTGCTCCCCCTGATCAAAAAGTACAATATTCCTATCAAAAATATTGTGACACACGAGACCATCAGAAATGCTTACATGAAAAAATATCCCAACAAGCGCGTGAGCGGTAAGGTGGACATCACACCCACGGAATACAAACGATTCATGGCAAAACTGAATGCGGCGTTGGCTGAGCAAAAGAGTTCCTCGACACAGGTAAAATAATACGAGATAATCTATCTAACAGATCTACTAAGATGACACTGAAAAAGAAAATTCTGATAGGTCTTTTGGCAATCATCGCGATTGGCTTTTTAATCCCCCAAAACCTAAAAATGCCCGTAGTGGGGGCTAATGAAAATAGTTATCATCATGAAACTTTCTGGTATGAAGGCTGGGGCAGTTCGATCGTACACAAAGGTGTGGATATCTTCGCCAAAAAAGGCACAAGTCTACATTCGTCGACATGGGGCCTCGTGCTCTTCACTGCAGACTATGGTAAAGGCGGCAAGTTCGTCATCATCCTTGGTCCAAAATGGAGATTACACTATTATGCTCACCTGGACGAAATCAAGACCCACTCACTAGCATTCGTCACACAAAACACCGAAATCGGCACAGTGGGCAATTCGGGCAACGCAGCCTCTACGCCAGCCCATTTGCATTACGGCATTGCCACGATGGTCCCCTATCCCTGGCGCATCGACTCGGCGCCCCTCGGCTGGCAAAAGATGTTCTACTTGAATCCTATCGACTATCTGGAGGACTAATCTATTCTGTTCACAGAAATAGCCTACCACATAATATACATAGCACCAACTTCGTCGCCATTGGGACATCATCCCATCAGCACGACAGTTGGTGCTATATTTATATGGATCAAAATCAAAAACGGCAAATTTCACTAGGCATTATCCTACCCTCACTAGAGAAAAAAAATAAAAAAAATTTCTTCACGCTACACCCCTATATTTTATCGGCACTCTGACCAGATTTTGAAATGTTAAAAAAATCTACAAAGATCAATTAAGATGAAGACGGGGTGTGCAGGGTTGTATCTTTGCACCGTTGTCAAATGACAACAGCGCTCTTTGACTTATTGCACAACTGAATTTTTCGCTAGAGGTAGCGAAAAGGCTTCAATGATTTTTTGGTAGAGATCTACTCCCACCCTGCCTGCATTTATGCCGTACCAAAACAAAAAAAGAGAAACATTCTTTCGAACATTTCTCTCTGATGGACGTGCGCCTGATAGGACTCGAACCTACACGTCTCACGACACCAGATCCTAAGTCTGGCGCGTCTACCAATTTCGCCACAGGCGCTTAGACGGGTGCAAAGATACGACTTTTTTCTGAATAGGAGAGAAAATGCAAACTTTTTTCTATAAAATGCAAAATGTAGGTATTTGACAAGAATTTGCCAACTCCATTTTTCAAAAATAGAGGCACATTTCTACAAAAGAGAAAAAATGCGTTAAGAAATGCTAGAAAGCAGCAACAAAAGTCCTCAAAATTTTTTGGTACTAAAATCTTTTCGTAAATTTGCTACCGCCTTCACAAGGTTTTCACACTTTTAGCTGTAAATATTAATATTACGTGCTAAGATGAGGGAATCATGGAGAGGCAAATGAAACGAAAAATTTAAAACCATTTTATTAATAAATTTTATGGCAACATTAGATCTAACCAAGTACGGTATTACCGACGCTGTGGAAGTGCTCCACAACCCTTCGTACGAAGTATTGTTTGAAGAAGAAACTAAAGAAGGCCTCGAAGGCTTCGAAGTAGGTCAAGTGACTGAACTCGACACAGTGAACGTGATGACTGGTATCTACACTGGTCGTTCACCTAAGGACAAGTTCTTCGTGATGAACGAAGCAAGCAAAGACAC
>JAEIGA010020341.1_pt1 | contig 10121 bp, 8 predicted proteins | sample 9270691 | NCBI WGS metagenome assembly JAEIGA01 (sample SAMN17057246, study PRJNA624740) | gut metagenome | biome: biome; isolation source: fecal sample | host: Bos grunniens | place: China: Xizang | collected 2019
CCCTCGTCACGAGGAGATTTCGTACCAGACTGCAGCCGAGGGTGCAGTGTTGTTGAAGAACAACGGTATCCTTCCGTTGAAGCAGGGCAAGAACGTGTTGCTCGTTGGCCGTTGGGCAAAGACCGCTCCGCAGGGTGGTGGCTCGTCTAAGGTTAAGGGCTTCAACCAGGTCACTTCGGAGCAGGCACTCCTCAACTCGCTTCGCGCAAAGGTTACGGCTATCGAGAAGCCAAACTTCATTCAGTTGCAGAAGGCTGATGTCGTAATCGTTGCGACAGGAACCTACGACAGCGAGGGTACCGAGCGTCCATTCGAGATGGAAGAGGAGGACGAGGCATTGGTGCGTATGGCTTGTGCTGCCAACAAGAATGTTGTGGTGTTGGTTCTCTCGGGCTCGGGTATCGATATGAGTGCTTGGAACGACAAGGTTTCGGCTATCATCTACGGCTGGTATCCAGGCCAGAGCGGTATGCAGGCTATTGCCGATATTATGGTTGGTAAGGTAAACCCATCGGGTAAGTTGCCTGCAACTATCGAGAAGTCGTTCAAGGATTCTCCGGCATACGGTATGATTCCGAACGGTGCATCGCTCCGCAAGGCGAAGGGCAACCCTAACGAGTTGTGGTTTGCGCCAAAGACCTACGATGTGCACTACAGCGAGTCGGTATTGGTGGGTTATCGTTGGTACGAGGCGAAGAATATTGAGCCTCTCTATCCATTCGGTTTCGGCTTGTCGTACACCACATTCGAGTTTGGTAAGGCAAAGGCTGCGAAGAAGATCTCGGCAGAGAAACCGTTGAAGGTGAGCGTTCGCTTGGAGAATACCGGTAAGATGGCGGGCGCAGAGGTTGTACAGCTCTATGTTCAGGAGAACAACCCAACTGTACTCCGTCCAAAGAAGGAGTTGAAGGCCTTCAAGAAGGTACACCTCGATGCGGGTGCGAAGACCACTGTTACCTTCGAGTTGAACCACTCGGATTTGGCATTCTGGAACGACAAGACTCACGCGTGGGAGGTAAACAAGGGTACTTATACCCTCCACATCGGAAACTCGTCGGCAAATATCACATCGACCTGCGAGGTGGTATTTGAGTAGAAAATCACATTTTTATTATACGAAAAGGGGGCTGTTGCCCCCTTTCTTATTGTATATATGAGAAAAAGGTATATATTTGCAAAAAATAATATAAATCGAATTTGTAGCCAATGAAGAAAGTAGTTGCCTTTTCGCTGATGCTAATGGTCGGCCTCGTGCTGTCGCAACTTCTGCCAATCTATATGGGGGAGTCGTATGGCGAGTTGAAACATATTGTTGAGATTGCGCTCGGAGTCTGCTTGGCATACATTATGATAAATGTGGGCCGAGAGTTCGAGATCGACAAGTCGAATGCTAAGATCTATGTCAAGGATTACCTTGTGGCGATGTTGGCTGCGGCGTTGCCGTGGATATTTATCGCATTATACTATATCTTTGCCATTCTGCCATCGGATATGTGGGGCGAGGGTGCTGCCTGGAAGGAGTCTTTGTTATTGAGCCGTTTTGCTGCACCAACATCGGCGGGCATACTCTTCTCGATGTTAGCCGCGATGAATTTGCAGCGAAGCTGGATATACCAAAAGGCTCAAACGCTGGCAATCTTCGACGATCTCGATACCATTATTCTTATGGTGCCGCTACAGGTGGCTATGATTGGCGAGTTTAATTGGCAGATGCTAGCTATGCTAACGACGATCTTTGCACTCTTCTTCGTGGGTTGGCGTTATATGTCGCGCTTGAAGATACCTCAGAATTGGTCTGCGATATTCACCTATGCGGTGCTTGTCTATGGTGCAACACTTCTGATATATACCGTTACGAAGCACTTCTTCGGAGATAAGGGCGCGATTCATATCGAGGTGCTATTACCGGCATTTATATTCGGTATGATGATCAAAAATCGCCACGTCGGAGGAAAACGCGGAGCGAGAGTGTCGTCGGCAATATCTATTGTATTTATGTTGCTTGTAGGTATGAGTATGCCACTTATCGACTTCGATCAGTCGGCTGCTACGAGCAATTCGACATCTCTTATCTCGTCGATTCCTATGATGTCGGGTGGCGAGATTGCCCTTCACGTTCTTGTTATGACGCTGTTGTCGAATGTAGGCAAGTTGGCGCCAATGCTCTTCTATCGCGACCATTCGCTTACCGAACGATTTGCACTTTCGGTGGGAATGTTTGCCCGAGGCGAGGTGGGTGCCGGAGTTATCTTTATTGCACTCGGCTACAATATCGGTGGCCCGATACTGCTGATTTCGATATTGACCTTGGTGCTCAATCTGATACTTACAATAGGATTTGTCTATACGGTGAAGTATTTGGCCCTAAAACAAGAAAGAGTAGCATAACGCTACTCTTTCTTGTTTTCTCTACAGCTGCTCCTTTAGATACCACGCTACCGTGCGTCGGATTCCCTCCTCGAACTGTAGCGATGGTGACCAACCGAGTTCGCGCTGAAGCTTCGACGAGTCGATGGCGTAGCGGAGGTCGTGTCCTGCGCGGTCGGTGACATAGGTTATAAGTGGCAGTGAGTGCCCCTCTTCGTTACCGAGTTGAAGATCTACCTCCTTGATTAATAGCTTTATAAGGTCGATGTTGCGCCACTCGTTGTTGCCGCCAATGTTGTAGGTTTCGGCAACACCTCCTTCGTGAAAAATAAGGTCTATGGCGGCGGCGTGATCCTCAACATAGAGCCAGTCGCGCACATTCTCACCCTTACCATATACGGGCAGAGGCTTGCCTTCGCAGATATTCTTTATAAATAGGGGTATCAACTTTTCGGGATACTGATTAGGCCCATAATTGTTCGAGCAGTTCGATATTACGGTCGGCATCCCGTAGGTGTCGTGGAAGGCGCGTACGAAGTGGTCGCTCGAGGCCTTCGATGCCGAGTATGGCGAGTGTGGCGCGTAGGGTGTATCCTCGCGGAACATCCCTCCATTTATCTCCAATGCACCATAGACCTCGTCGGTCGATATGTGGTAGAATCGCTTGCCTTCGTACCTCTCGGGTAGACTCTCCCAGTAGTGGCGTGCCGCTTGCAGGAGCGAGAGCGTACCCAAGACGTTGGTCTGTGCAAACTCGAACGGATTCTCGATAGAGCGGTCTACGTGGCTCTCGGCAGCAAGGTGTATGATGCCGTCGATGCGATGCTCTTTTAGGAGCGATAGCACAGCGTCGAAATTGCAAATATCCTCCTGAACGAAGGTGTAGTTGCCCTCAGCCTCCACATCGCGTAGGTTGTCGAGATTGCCTGCGTAGGTCAATTTGTCGAGGTTTACGATGTTGTAGTCGGGGTAGCGCGTAACAAAACGACGCACCACGTGCGAGCCTATGAAGCCTGCTCCTCCTGTAATCAATATGTTGCGTTTTGCCATATCTTATCTGTTGTCAAGTTGTTCTATGCACTTGGCAAGCGAATCTCGCCACTCGGGTATGGTTGTGCCAAATGTTGCAATAAATAGACTCTTGTCGAGTACCGAATATTGTGGTCGCTTAGCCTTAGTGGGGTAGTCGGCTGTGGTGCAGGGCACGATGTGGCACTCGTGGTTGCCGCTTAGACGGGCAATCTCCACCGCGAAGTCGTACCACGAGCACTCGCCGAGGTTGGTGTAGTGGTATGTACCACATCTATCGCTCTTGCCGCTCTCGATGATGGCTACAATCGCTTCAGCAAGGTCGCCGGCATAGGTCGGAGTGCCCACTTGGTCGGCTACTACCTTTATCTCGTTGCGTGTGGCGGTCAGGTTGCGCATCGTCTTAACGAAGTTGCGTCCGAACTCGGAGTAGAGCCACGCTGTGCGCAGAATCAGATGTCTGCACCCCGACTCTGTAATCGCCCTCTCGCCCGCCAATTTTGTACGACCATATACGCCAAGTGGCGCAGGCTCGGCATCCTCGGCATAAGGCCTTTGCGCCTCGCCCGAGAAGATGTAGTCGGTGGAGATGTGGATGAGCGTAGCGTTGTGTTGTTTGCACGCCTTGGCCAACAATGCTACCGCCTTGTGGTTTATGGTGTCGGCTATTGCCTCCTCTTCCTCAGCTAAATCTACCGCGGTATAGGCGGCGCAATTCACTACAATATCGACCTTCTCGCGCTCGAAAAGTGGTTCGATGGCTGTGGCGGAGGTTATATCCAACTCCTCGACATCGGTAAAGATGTAGCGGTGGCTGCTCTCGGCACTTGCCAAGCGCAGAGATCTTCCCAACTGTCCGTTTCCGCCTGTTACCAATATCGTCATAACCTATTCGAAAAGTGTTTTACACTCGGCAAGCGTAGGGTAGAGCCTATCCTTATCCGAGAGTATCGCTTTGTCGGTTGCTACTTGCCAATCTATACCGAGCGCAGCATCGTTCCATAAGATGCCGCCCTCGCTCTGTGGTGCGTAGTAGTTGTCGCACTTGTATTCGAGTACTGCTTCGTCGCTCAATACCGAGTAGCCGTGGGCAAAGCCGTGTGGAATGAATAGCTGGCGATGATTCTCGTCGGAGAGCTCCACCGTAACGTGTTGGCCGAAGGTAGGCGATGAATGGCGGATATCAACCACTACATCGAGCACTCGTCCCCTCGTTACGCGCACCAACTTGGCCTGCGCGTGCGGAGGTAGCTGAAAGTGCAGACCGCGCACCACGCCATAAGACGACTTTGCCTCGTTCTGTTGCACAAAGTGTACGGGGCCGACCTGCTCCGCAAAATCGCGCTCGGTGAAGGCTTCGAAAAAGTAGCCTCTACTATCGGCGAATATGCGTGGTTCGAGAATTACAACCCCCTCTATTTCTGTCTTGATAATCTTCATTATCGCTTGCGTTTCACCAAGTTAATCATATACTCGCCGTAGGCATTGCGCTTCATAGGCTCGGCAAGGCGGAGCATATCTTCGTCCGAGATCCACCCCTTGCGCCACGCAATCTCCTCCAAGCAGGCCACTTGCACACCTTGGCGCTTCTCGATAACCTCGATAAAGTTCGAAGCATCGAACAGCGACTCCTGTGTGCCGGTGTCGAGCCACGCGAAACCGCGACCCATAATCTGTAGGGCCAACTCGTCGCTCTGCAAAAAGGCCTCGTTCACGGATGTTATCTCCAACTCGCCACGAGCCGAAGGCTTCACTCCCTTGGCTATTTCAACCACCTTGTTAGGGTAGAAGTATAGCCCTACTACCGCGTAGTCCGACTTTGGCTCCGCTGGCTTTTCGACGATGGCGATGGGCTTACCCTCCTCGTCAATCTCCACTACGCCAAAGCGTGATGGGTCGGGTACGGCATAGCCGAATATAGTGGCTTTGTGCTCCTGCTCAGCCGTAGCGACAGCTTGCTGTAGCATTCCCGAGAAGCCTTGACCATAGAAGATGTTGTCGCCCAAGACCATACATACCGAGTCGTTGCCTATAAACTCCTCGCCAATCAGGAAGGCTTGTGCCAAACCATCGGGTGAGGGCTGCTCGGCATACTCGAAGTGCACGCCATATTCCGCACCATCGCCCAGCAAACGACGGAATGCAGGTAGGTCGTGCGGTGTCGAGATGATCAATATCTCGCGAATGCCAGCCAACATCAATACCGAAATAGGGTAGTATATCATTGGCTTGTCGTATATAGGTAGCAACTGCTTGCTTATACCCTTTGTTATTGGGTACAAACGCGTTCCACTACCGCCAGCAAGTATAATTCCCTTCATATCTTAATGTTAAAATTGTTCTGATTGGCTCTTTTTGCACAAGTCTACGGTCGCTGAAATGCTCACATAGCCCTACTATGCTGCGCTTTCATCGCCTTGCCTTGCACAAAAATAGTTCAATCATCTCCAATTTTTATCTCATTGGTTAATTAAATTCTCAACTCTCAATCTTCTCCATATCTTCGGCTTTAATGCCCGATACGGAGATCGCTATAACGCCTTCTATGGCAACCACAAAACGCTTTGCTCGTTTGCCCTCGATCTTTGTGAGCGTGCCCTCGCGTCCACATAGCGAACCGTGTGTGATTCGTACGCGCTCGCCCACCTCGAAGTGGATCGCCTCGCCCACGTGAAACTCTGCATCGTCCGTGTCGTTGCAGATGGCTATAAACTGCTCCATCTGCTCGGTGGGTACCTCAATCGGAATATTACGTCCCTCGGCAGGTCGTGTTATATAGTGCAGATATGGAATTTTGGCCTTTGCCTCCTGTATCACATCGCGCGCTCCACATACGAAGATGAGGTCGCGCACTACGGGTACAATGTCGGTCTTGATGCGCCGGCCAATCTTTGTGGTGCGCTTGTGCATAGGTACGAAACTCTCGATCTTTTGCAACTCGAGCAGTCGCTGTGCCATAAGGTTGCGCCCATAGGTGGCACGCATAGCAAACCATTGTCTATTTGCACTATCCAACATCATAACGCAAATATACAAATTATTATTCTTTTTTGCAAAGGTTTTTCTCGATGTGAGGGCTAAATTACTTGAACGAAATAATATCCTCTACGCCATACTCTTTGTAGTGGGCCTCCAATTCGTCGTTACGGTCGGAGAGGATGAGCAACTTGTCACCCAGCTGCAATTCGGCACCACCTTTTGGCACGAAGTAGTCGCCATCGCGGCACACCATTACGACCAACGTGTTGTCGGGCAGAGAGACCTTATTCAGAGTGTTACCTCCCGAGAGCATCTGCTCGGTGACGGCAATCTCGGTAAAGGCCGACTTCATCTTATCTTGCAGAGCGTCGTCGAACTTGCTCTCTTTCTCGGTATAGGCCAAGCCGAAGAGGTTAGCCATACTGCTTACGGTTGTTCCCTGCACGATAAGCGACATAATTGTCATTACGAACACAACATTGAAGATGAGTTCTGCGGCTGGAATCTTCTCGACCAACGGATAGGTGGCGAAGATGATTGGCACGGCACCTCGAAGTCCCACCCACGAGATATATCCGCGAGCCTTACGCGAGAGTTTGCGGAATGGGGCCAAGCAGATCATAGTGGCAAGCGGACGTGCTACGAACATTAGGAATGCGCCTGCCGAGATAGCCAGGAATAGCACGTTGGGTTGAAGCACGGCGCGAAGATCGACCAAGAGGCCGAGCATCAAAAACATTATGATTTGGAAGAGCCACGTAATACCGTCGAAGAAGGTGACTACGGTGCGCTTGTTGGCCATTTTGTTGTTTCCGACCATCAGGCCGGCGATGTATACAGCCAAGTAGCCGTTGCCGTTGATAATAGAGGTGAACGAGAAGGTGAAAAAGACACACGCCAAGAGCAATACCGAGTAGAGCGAGGCGTTGTTGATGTTTATCTTGTTCATCACCCACACCGAGGCGCGACCAAAGAGGTAACCCGCCAAAATACCTAAGGCCATCTGCACCACAAACATCAAGAGGGCACCCGAGATGGAGATCTGCTCGCCTTCGCCTCCAAGCATCTGGATAAGAAGTATAACGAGAATATAGGCCATAGGGTCGTTCGAACCACTCTCCAACTCGAGTAGTGGGCGCAGATTCTCCTTCAATCCCTGACGTCTAGTTCGCAGAATGGAGAAGACCGAGGCCGAGTCGGTCGAAGATATTGTCGAGGCGAGAAGCAACGCCAAAGGGAAACTTAGGACTGTATCTATTCTAAATAGCGGAGCTATCAGAAAGACGAAGCCTCCGAGTAATAGAGCTGTGGTTAGGACTCCCGCCGTAGCCAGAGTTATACCCTCGGGCAATACGGGGCGAATCTCCGAGAACTTGGTATCCATACCACCCGAGAAGAGGATGATACAGAGTGAAATCATTCCGACAAACTGTGTCAGCTCGGGCGACTTGAACTCGATGAAGTCGTAGCCAAAGAACAGGCCGACCGTCAAGAAGAGAAGGAGCGCAGGTGCGTTGAAGCGATAGGCGACCTTACCCGCCAACACTGCAACAAAGAGAAGAATGGCTCCGATGAGTAGAAAGTGTTCCATATAGTCGTGTCTGATTTATCTCTCCGTTATTGAGGAATGAAGGTGTAAGTTATTGTTCCCTGTTGCTTGGCCGGGGCGTTGTGGTTGATGTCGAATGTGGAGCGCAATGCAGCGTCGCGTGCTGTGGCTCGCATACACTCGTCGCCTCCGCTGGTGACGACTGCAGCGATAACCTTGCCACTCTGGTTTAGGGTGGCCGTAACCTCAACTACGCCACCGCCCTCGCAGCGATATGCCGGCTTTATGAGGTGCTTGCTGTAGCGCACAGGGTTTTTGAATGAGAAGTCTACCGTCACCTGGCCTTTGCGCTTTACATCCTTGCCCTCCGTGCCGCTATTGCCACCCTTCGACTGGCTGCTGCTTGCGGACTCGGCCTTGATGACACCCTTTTCGTAGGCCTCGCGGTTGGCCTGCATCTTGCGCTCTACGGCTTCGGCTTCGGCATTCAGCTCCGAAACGTTGATGCCCTTGTCGTCCTCGAGGTTCTCATTCAAGGCGTTCTCGTTTGAGGATAGGTTGCGAACCGAACTCCAGTCGTAGTCGCTCTTTTGGCGAATCTCCTCTTCAAGACGCTTTTTCTCTTGCAACAACTCTTCGATCGACGGCTCTTCTTCGCCGAAATCTATATAGATGGTGTTGGGAAGCTCGGGGGTAGATGTGTCGATCTTTGCCACTACGAAGACAATAGCAAAGGTGAGAAATGCAATGAGTGTAACGCACAAACCTACACGGTTGTCGTAGATCCAGTTGATGGGATCTTCGTTGCGATTGTCAAATGGCAAACGCAACCTCTGCGGACGTTGGCGGTGAGGTTGTTGCTTACGGTTTTGATTGCTATTCTTCGATTGTTCCATAGCGAAATATAAAATCGCTTGCAAATTTAATAAAATTAAGAAAAAAATACTATCTTTGTGGTGATTATACTTATATTTTTGCAGAAAAAGGATATTATGTCGGCAAAACAGAATACATTGGGTGCGCCGATTACCTTCTCGGGTAAGGGTTTGCACACCGGACGACAGGTCACTATGACAGTGAGTCCTGCGCCGGAAAATCACGGTATCGTATTTCGTAGAATAGACATCGAGGGTGCGCCTTCGGTGCCAGCATTGTGCGAGTATGTGGTAGATACGTCGCGTGGTACAACCATCGCTAAAGGAGAGGCTCGTGTGAGCACTATCGAACATATTATGTCTGCACTGTGGACACTTGGTGTTGATAACGCCCTGATCGACATCAACGCTCCCGAAACCCCGATAATGGATGGCTCGGCACGCGAATATGCTGCCGAAATTTTGCGAGTGGGTGTGGTCGAGCAGTCGGCCTCGCGCCGCTACTACGAGGTGACCGAGAAGCAGGTTTATGCCATTCCGGAGAAGGGCGTTATGTTGGCCATCTATCCGAACGAAGAGTTCTCGGCCTCGGTGCATATCGACTTCAACTCGAAGATTATCGGCAATCAGTATGCCACCTACACCACCGAGGATGACTATTCTGCGAACATTGCGCCAAACCGTACATTTGTCTTCTTACACGAGATTGAGGCTTTGGCGGCCGCAGGCTTGGTTAAGGGCGGCGATGTGGATAACGCTATTGTGATTGTCGAGAATCCTGTTACCGATGAGCAGTTGGAGCGTCTGTCGGTGCTCTTTGGCAAGAAAGATATTCGCGTTACGGGCGGTTATTTAAACAACCTCGAGCTTCGTGCTACGAACGAGATGGCACGCCATAAGTTGCTCGACTTGCTCGGCGACTTTGCGTTGCTCGGTATGCGTATCAAGGGTAGTGTTATGGCTACTCGTCCGGGCCACTATGCCAACACCGAGTTTATGAAGCAGATTCACGCTTCGATTCGTCGCGAGGGTGTCAAACCGCGCTTCAAGTACGATGCTCGCAAGGCTCCGTTGTACGATATAATCGATATTAAACGAATGCTGCCACATCGATTCCCATTCTTGTTGGTGGACAGAATCTACCATATGGACGAAACCTCGGTGGCGGGTATCAAGCAGGTTACTATCAACGAGCCATTCTTCCAGGGTCACTTTCCGAGCGAGCCTATTATGCCGGGAGTGCTTATTGTCGAGGCTATGGCGCAGTGTAGCGGCATCTACGGTATGAGCAAGATCGAGGATCCGGATAGCTATTCGACCTA
>JAEIGA010020342.1_pt1 | contig 10121 bp, 8 predicted proteins | sample 9270691 | NCBI WGS metagenome assembly JAEIGA01 (sample SAMN17057246, study PRJNA624740) | gut metagenome | biome: biome; isolation source: fecal sample | host: Bos grunniens | place: China: Xizang | collected 2019
AGAACGATGGCGGAACACTTTGGGAAAAGGTGCAGCAGACCATTCAGCCATGACTCGTCAAAAGTAAGCACAGAGACATCAAGACTTGCATTATATTCATCACCTAAAGCAGCGGAATCAAACGCAAGATCAGCACCGGGAGGCAAAAGGAGAAGATCTCCTTCGTCCAGGCAGAGAAAGCGTCCATGACAACGGCACATTCCTATTCCAGAACGCACATTCAACAGCACCCAACTTGCGTTAATCCTTTGTTTTTCAGACTTATTCAACAAGATGTCTATTCCGCCTACCTTATATTCCATATCTTATATCATTCTAAATATAGTCGCAAATATAGGATAAATAGTGCAGAATATAATGCAATCTCTTCAAAAATGACAGATTTGATCCTCATTATATGAGAAACTAGTCATTTTTGCACTATATTATAAAGGTTCGACACCCTGCATAATGAAATAAAGACACATCTTTGTGTTTTATAGATATATTTCAGACCTTTCATGTAGTTTTCTTACAGGAACGTTGTTTAATATGCAGAAGCGACTCGTAAAAGGACAGATAATGGACAAACACACGCAGCAGGATTTCACAAAACTGGTAATGGATAACAAGAGGCGGATCTACACGGTCTGCTATATGTTTTCCAAAAATCCGGAAGAGGTAGCAGACCTCTTTCAGGAAATCATCATCAATCTCTGGAAAGGACTGCAGACTTTCAAGGGAGACCGCTATTTGAGCACATGGGTATGGAAGGTGAGCCTGAACACCTGCATAAACTACTCGAAAAAGGAAAAAAGAAGACCTGAAACTGTGCCGCTGGATGTAAACATGAATCTGTTTGAGGACACCGACGAGAGTTCTGCCCAGATCAGGCAGCTCTACGAGCGCATCAACAGACTTGGGGTGGTGGACCGGAGCATTATCCTGATGTGGTTGGAAAACATGAGTTACGACGACATAGGAAGCGTCCTTGGAATCACAGCCAACAACGTATCAGTCAAGCTTGTCCGTATACGAGAAAAGCTCAAAGCAATGTAAAATCATCTAAATCAACAAAAAATGGAAAAGAACACTCTTGAGATTTCTCAGGAACTGGAACAGATGCGCGAGCAGTTCAAGGTCCTTTCAGAAAAGGTGGAAAAGCAGAATGTAATATCCGAGAAGCAGCTTTGGTCTATGATTAAAGACAGGATGAAAGCATACGAATGGTGGGAAATCTGGGTTCAGATCTTCGTTCTTGCTGCAAGTTTTCCAGTGCTTGTCATGGTGGCCAGGGACAGCGGCATGCCATCATGGATAAACATAATGACCGCTGTGTACTGCATCCTTGGCATAGCAATGATCTTGATAAAAAGGCACAGAATCAGCCGGATGGTTGACTATAACGGCGATGTCAAGCACTTTGTCTCAAGCGTGAAGGCGGCCAAAAGGCTACATGTCTGCTCTATGGCCATCAGCCTCCCACTGGCTCTGATATACATCATCCTGTTCTGTATGGAATTCTTCTGCGCAACACATGGTGCAATGAAAGACATCAGCACCGGATCAATTGCGCTTTGCATTATTACAGCACTTGCTGCTGCTGGCCTGGCCCTGCTGGTCGACAGAAAGAAACGTGCATTCCTGGATGACATCGTTACGGAAATCAACGAGTAGATTTCTGCTATTTGTGCACATTTATTTGGTGGATAAGCAAATTTATTTATATCTTTGCAGTCCTATTTGAAAAAATAGCACATTTCAGGTGAGATGGGTGAGTGGCTGAAACCACCAGTTTGCTAAACTGACGTACGGGATTACTGTACCGGGGGTTCGAATCCCCCTCTCACCGCAGAAAACGGCATTACAGGTATCTGTAATGCCGTTTTTGTGTTTATGAACCATACTGTTCTCAAACTGCATATTTTTATGCAGGTTAAGCACATCTTGCTTTCACAACTCACTATATCACAATATATTAGAGAGAGACCACACTCGTAATCTGCCAACATTTTTGCACTTCGAGAACACTATATCATATTGTGATGAAACGTTATTTCTTTTTTCAATGCTGCCGACGACTAACGCTCTTGTTACGCTGCATAAGATACAGACATTTCGTGCATCTCTAAATTCATCAACTGAAAGATCTTCTCGAGGCATTAAAAATACCGTTTAATCCTGCTCAAAGGCATATTAACTACATTTGCATCCTTTTTTTAAAAAAGTTTAATAACTTTGTGTGAATATGCAGATTCATATTAAAACATCATCTGCTGAACAACGCCAATATTAACCCTTTATTAACTAATAATTATGTTTTTCAATAAGTTTAAATTTGCCGCAATCACAGTTGCTGTTATAGTTGCAGCATCATGCGGAAACTCCGGATCTAATAATAAAAGCCTGGCAGAAGGCGCATCCGGAGACATTGTAGCCTATCAGAATTCTGAAGTACACGCAATCCAGCAGGCACTTCCAACCCTTATGGTCCTCCCAAGCGACAATCTTCTTGAGCGCAGCGGCGCATTGAAGAGTGAGACAATCAACGGTAAAACCGTTAAGTTGCGCGACTATAACAGATTCTTCTCAGCAAACACAGACAATAAGGCGATCATCTCTGTTATTCAGAATGCTTTCGTACAGGTGAACTATCCTATCCAGGATCTTGAGCAGACTCTCAAGCAGATTGAGAATCAGGAAGCCTTGGATATGGTTGACGGATTGGAAAAAGACGCCAAGACAATGCTCCTTACTGTTGCTCAGCCTGATATGATCATTGAACTCGACTACAAGTCATCATTTGACATGCATAAGCCGATAAATGAGGCTCGTACGATTACATATACTTTGAACGTTCTTGACTCATATACAAATACTGTCATTTCTTCTACAAGCGAGAATGGTATGAGTGGAGAAAACACAGTAGCAATCCTTAGTGAAAGACTGAATAAGGCTGCAAAAAAGATGACTGCTGAGATTCAGCAGGCCTTCAGCGACATTCTTACAAGAGGACGTAATGTCACAATTCGCGTGACCGTAGCTGGTGGCAGCGGCCTCTCACTTTCTGACGACTCGATTATTGATGAGCCATATTCAGATTGGATCGTGGATTATGTAAAGACACATACAGTCAAGGGTGCATATAAGATGCAGCGCAACACTGAAAAGGAACTTTATTTTGTCAATTGCCGCATCCCTCTTCTTGCAGAAGACGGCACTCAGTATGGCGTTTATGACTGGGCACGAGATTTCAACAAATCTTTGAGAAAGAATCTTGGTGTGAAGGCAACTAACAAATCTCAGGGACTCGGTGAAATCCTCATCACATTGGAGGAACTCAAATAATCTTGTTATGAAACCGAATTTTCTATTGGCTGCAGCAGCAGCCCTCTTGCTCGTGTCGTGCGGAGGAAACAGTTCTTCAAACAAGCCTTCCGGCACTGCGTTCGCCCCTAAGGACAGAACAACAGTAGAGATGTCTGAGACAGAGCGCAGAAATGCCATTGAAGCTAAAAAGGCAGAAAACGGAGTAAACCTCAATGTTGCATTGGACTCGAATAATGTGAAATTAAACGTAATGCCTCCTTTCCCTGAGGGCGACATTACAGAAGATATTTCAGAGAGAATTGCAGTAAAGATGCTTCATCTGACTACTGCCAACGGTATCGGTGGTCTGAACAACGTTCCTGGTTTCGCTCTTTGTGCATCTATCCAGGAAATTGATAAGAAGGTGACATCTACAGCACCACAGAAGATGGTTACCAAGTATGTGCTCTCTTATTCAGTCAGAAATCTTCTCACTGACGACGTTTACGCAAGCTGTGAGCAGGAAATAACCGGTGTCGGCGGAAGTTTTCAGGAATCTGTGAGAAATGCCGTGAACAGCATTGAAAACACCGCGCAGATTCAGAAGATGCTTTCGACAGCATCTGAAAAGATCATCGCATGGTACAACTCGAACCTCGAGACTTTCAAGGGCCAGGTGGCAAGCGCTATTGCAAACAATGATTACGCATATGCTCTGGCTTTGATTTCAAGCGTTCCTGAAAAGGCAGCAGTTGCATTTGAATATGCTTCATCCATCCGCGAAGATGTGTTGAACAAATTCAAGATGAAGAATGCCAACAACGAGCTGACAGCCATGAAACAGGCCATACTGGCTGCAGACAAGACCATGTCGACAGAAGTGTATGCTCATCTGAACCTGATTCCGGTGGATGCTCCTGAATATCAGGAAGCACTGAAACTCTGTTCTGAATATGAAACTTCTGTATTTGAGGCTCGTGAAGCTAAGGAGAACAGAGAAATAGCTGCAGAAGAGGCACGTATTGAGAGAGAGCATCAGATGGAACTGGCCAAAATGGAGTCTGAGCGTCTGATGGTCCAGCATCAGGCGAACGCAACAAGCGAGACTATCCAGAAGCTCGAAAAAGAACTGGAATATGAGCGTAAGGGATTCTGGGGATCTATTGGTTCAAGGATTATCAATTTAGTTGATTCTTTCTAATCTTTAATTATAAACATTATGCAAACTATTAAGGAATACATCCAAAGCTGGAGTCCGAAGAAGAAATTGATTTGGCTCGCAGTAATCGCCCTCGTCGCATACTTTATAATAGATAACATATTCAGCGGTGAGAGCGAGAGTGGCCCTGGCACAGCTACGACATCATATGTTGAGGCAGTAAGTACAAACGACTTCAGAACAGCTCACGAGATTCTGGATAATCTTTTGAGTGATGCGATCAGCGATAACGCTCAAGGATACTATAATTCAGATGAATCCTTGGAAAAGTTTTGGGCTGCCGCAGATCACATATATAAAGCAGAAATGATGTATCTTATTGAGATGAAGGACATGGATGCTAATAAGAGACTCATCAATTCACTTGCCTTGATGAACATCATCGGAGATAAGCCTTCGCATAAAATGAGTGCTTATGGGGGATCACTGACCAAGTATGATAATTATCAGATTTTTGTAACAAGATTCAACCGTCTGTGTGACGAGATTCTGAGCATCTCTATTCTTTACAATAATAAAGAAATGGCAAAACAGATCTTGCTGCTTTATAAGGAAGACTGCTCACCACATTATAAAAAGGATGGAGACGAAGATCATTATTACTATGATTTTTCTAACAGCTCAAAGAACGCTGCACTCAAGAAATACAATGATGCGGTAAAGACCGGACTGCTGAATTAAAGGATAAATCAAGCATTTAAAAACCTCGGTAACTTTTTCACAAAAGTTACCGAGGTTTTTATTTTCTCTGATGCAGACAGCCTTTTACTGCTTGGCGATGTTTTCGCGCATTTCGGTATCAGCCTGCATATTCTTCATTCTGTAATAGTCCATAATGCCGAGATTGCCGCTGCGGAACGCTTCGGCCATTGCGAGAGGAACTTCAGCCTCGGCCTCAATCACGCGTGCACGTGCTTCCTGAGCCTTAGCCTTCATCTCCTGCTCGAGAGCAACGGCCATTGCACGGCGCTCCTCTGCGCGAGCCTGAGCGATGTTCTTGTCAGCCTCTGCCTGGTCCATCTGAAGAACCGCACCGATATTCTTTCCGATATCAATATCAGCGATATCGATAGAGAGGATCTCGAAAGCTGTACCAGCGTCAAGTCCCTTGTCGAGCACTACCTTAGAGATGCTGTCAGGGTTTTCAAGCACTGACTTGTGACTCTCTGCAGAGCCGATTGATGATACGATACCCTCGCCGACACGGGCAAGAACAGTCTCCTCTCCGGCACCTCCGACGAGCTGCTTGATGTTTGCGCGCACTGTCACACGTGCCTTAGCGATAAGCTGGATACCGTCCTTTGCGACAGCTGTCACAGGAGGTGTGTTGATGACCTTAGGGTTTACTGACATCTGGACAGCCTGGAACACATCACGACCTGCAAGGTCAATTGCGGCAGCCATCTTGAAGTCAAGAGAAATGTTAGCCTTATCAGCTGAAATCAATGCATTAACCACCTTAGGGACATTTCCTCTTGCAAGGAAGTGAGCCTCGAGCTCATTGGCATTGAGCGTGAGACCAGCCTTCGTTCCTGTCACCAATGCCATAACAATGGTATTCGGCGAGACACCTCTCCAGCGCATCAGCACAAGCTGGATAAGAGAAATGCGAACTCCTGAAATCATCGCCTGGAACCACAAGGTTACAGGGAAGAGCCAAAGAAAGATTGCGAGTCCGACTACAGCAACTGCAATCCAAACCAATAACATAGTATCCATAATTGTAAAATTTAGATTATTTACACTCTTTTACGTAAATCTTCTGATCCTCTATCATCACCACCTCGATCTGAACGCCGGCGCCAATCATGCCCTCCATAGCGGTAACCTCAACTGAATGGTCACCAAAACGGGCATTTCCCATCGGAGCAAGTCGAGTAGCTGCCGTTCCTTTATCACCGACGGTGACAGCAACATCCGGCACATTAACTTTAGATGATATATTAGTTTCCAGCGCAAGCTTCTTCCATGTCTTTGCACGGAGCGCCCAGATAAGAAGCAGGATGATGAGCACAAGATTTATCGCAAGGACAATAAATCCGCCAGCCTGACCATACTCATAAAAAGCATAGTAGCATGATCCTCCCATTGAGAGAATTCCCAAAATACCGGCAACTCCAAAGCCCGGTATTATCATGATCTCTGCAAACATCAGCACGATGCCAATGATGACTAATGAAATTATAACTCCCATATATAGAATTAATTAACTGGTTCACAAACAACTTTTCCCACCAGCACGTCTTTTAGAGCAGCGACTAAAGAGTCTGCAGCCTCCTTCGAGTCAAACGGCCCTACCGAGAAGACCTGTGTTCCATCTTCAGACTCTGTACGGATGATATCCTTGCCCACTGCAGAAGAGGCAACTGTCTCCGCAACTGCAGGATCCAGCTCGCCAGAATCAGGAATCAAATAGATTTCATATAGAGCAAAACCGCCCTTCAGACGCTCCTGCAAGGTCCTTGCTTTAGCCACCGACACTTGTTCTCCGTTCTCAAATGCACAGATATAAGCACTCTTGAATCCCAGGCTACGAACCTTCATGACGTTGTTCAAAGCCTCGTCATATGTGAAAAAGCGTCCGACTCGATAGATGTACATTCCACTTGGAGAGCAGTGCTCATAGATCGGTGAAAGACCTTTCAATTCAGGCAAAGAAGCTTTACGTCCGCCAAAAAGCTGTATCTGATAAACGATTCCGGCTGGCAGCGACTGATCTTCTGCAAAAACGGCCTCTGGCAACACCTGGAAGGTATAATCAAACTTAACCTCCGGAACCATAAAATTGAGTTCCAGTGCATCACCGTAAGTCCTCTTGATAAACTCGTAAGCCACAAAGTCATTGACTGCGTCCTCCTCCTTCTCCTCCTCTGAGATGCTTGGATTTATGAATACGCCTTTTCTCAGGAATTCGTACTCAGTTTTCTGCAGTTGTACCTGTGCTGTTTCAAGATCTTTCTGAAGTGCAGGAATAACCTTCTCTACCTCGATAATAGTGGAACTTAGTTCGTATCTCTCCTCTTCATCGTGACTGAATGCCAACTCTGTTCTCAGTTCGTCAAGATGAGACATAACAGCAGCTATGGAATCTCTCAACGCACGCACCTGGTCCATCTGAGCCATGTATACCATCGTCAAATCGTCCGGCTGCTTCGCAGGCTTTGCCTCTTCTTTTTTCTTTTTCTTAAACGGATCAAGACGAGAAAGAGCATATAACTCATCAGGATCTTCTATTGAGATATGGAGCGGAGTCCTCTCATACTCAAGGACATACACCCATGTACTATCGGTTGGACAATCTCTGGTTGAAGCAAACACGCTGTACTTTTCATCCTCAGAGTCGATATAGAGAAAATCATCGTCTGGAGAAGAGAACGGAACGCCCATATTCTGTGGCATTGACCAGCATTTCTTGTCTTCATCCCATGAAGAAACATACAGGTCATACCCACCTAATCCATAAAGGCCATCAGAAGAAAAATATAATGTTTTTCCATCAGGTGAGAGCATCGGATGAATCTCATTGGACGCTGGCGAAGACAACTCCTCAACCCTTACAGGAACAGACCATAAGGTGTCTTGAATTTCGGTCATGAAGATGCTCCTGGTGCCATCTTCATCGAGAGCGGAATAATAGAGTCGGTCGCTCCAGTCTGAAGCATAAAGCGACTGGACAAAAGGATTAAAAATATCTGAATCCAACTTGTTTGGCAGGCGCCTCCAGCTCTTGTCTTCCAGAGGATAGAAAAGATGGAAATCCTTAAGCGCAAACATCTGTTTTCCAAGAACTTTTGGAGTTCGGACAAAACGTGCCATATTGCTACCGTTTTCCGCAAGCAAGAGACGTTCTGAAATAGATTTTACCAGCAGAGAATCATATGTCGAAGAAGTGTCTTCTGCCATCTCCAAAGCCTGGTCCAAAGCATCTGCAGCATCGTCAAATCTGTAGTCCCTGTAAAGAGAGTCTCCAGCACGCATGAGACTGTCTACCTGCGCATTGGCACTACCCAAAGTCAATAGCGCAAAAGCAAGTATAACAGATATTTGCAAGATAAATTTCCCCTTTACCATCTCTCAGGATAACAATTAACCAACAAAATTAGCATTTTCTCGGCAAATATCAGTCTACAATAGTGAAAAAGACGAGAAAAAACACAGTACACTTTATTTATTGGAAAAAAGTCGTAAATTTGTGCCCTTATTTGCGTTTGCAGAAACAAATATCATTAAAAACCATAATCAATTATGCAAAGTAAAGGTGCAATCAAATTTGTTGCAGTGCTCCTGATCCTCGCATCATTCTGGCAGCTTTCTTTCACTCTTGTTGCTGACAAGCAGCTGAAGAACGCAGAGGAATATGCTGTCGAGCAGGCAGAGGCAGCAACAATGGCAGATGCAGCGTATGAAACGCTCTCTGCAGAAGAGCAGGCCGTTATCTTTGACTCATACAAGAGCACGGCTAACAGGTACTATCTCGATTCAATCTCATCAGAGAAGGTTTACTTCGGCTACACTTTCAGAGAGGTGCAGGAGAAGGCAATCAACCTCGGTCTCGACCTCAAGGGAGGTATGAACGTAATGCTTCAGGTGCAGATGGAAGATGTCGTTCGCGCTTTGGCGGTTAATCCATGCGACGAGTTCAACACAGCACTTGCACAGGCAACTGAGGTAAGCAAGAAGTCTAAGGGCAATCTTGTGGATCTTTTCGCTGAAGAGTGGGAGGCTGTCAAGGGTGACAAAGTCCTCTCAACAGTATTCAAGATCGAAGGCGACGACGCAGCTGTAATCGCAGCAGTGAAGGAGAAGGCTGACATGGCTATTGACAACTCGTTCAAGGTCCTCAGCAAGCGTATCGACCGCTTCGGTGTCACACAGCCGAACATCCAGAAGATCAGTGGCGGCAACGGCCGTATTCTCGTTGAGCTCCCAGGTGTCAAGGAGCCAGAGCGTGTAAGAAAGCTCCTCCAGGGAACAGCATCGCTCGAGTTCTGGCCTACATTCACCAGCGGTGAGGTTTACAACCAGCTCCTCGAGGCTGAGAAGATTATCGCAGCAGGATCAAACGACACTACAGTTGTTGCTCCTCTCCGAGAGATTCTCGCTCTTGAGAACACAGGATACGCACGCATCGGTATCGCTCACTACGCTGATACAGCCAAGATCAACAGCTACCTTTCTATGCCTGAGGTTAAGGCTGTCCTCAACAAGGGTCTCATCCCTATGTGGTCGGCTAAGCCTATCGCAGGCAGCGAGAATCACTTCGAGCTCGTAGCCATCAAGGACGAGGGCAACGGAGCACCGCTTGACGGTGATGCAGTTGCTGAGGCTCGTGCACAGTTCGCTCAGGACGGTGGCGACGCTGAAGTTTCTATGAGCATGAACCGTGAGGGTGCCAAGATTTGGGCTAGACTCACAGGTGACAACATCGACAGACAGATCGCTATCGTTCTCGACGGTCTCGTTTACTCTTATCCTAACGTAAACGACAAGATCGAGGGTGGTAACTCATCAATCACTGGTAACTTCACTCCAGAGGAGGCTCAGGACCTTGCAAACGTACTTGAGTGCGGTAAGCTCCCGGCTCCAGCTAAGATCATCCAGGAGTCTGTTGTAG